>OJHM01000173.1_pt1 | contig 24230 bp, 25 predicted proteins | sample 1595241 | NCBI WGS metagenome assembly OJHM01 (sample SAMN05416781, study PRJEB24817) | seawater metagenome | isolation source: Sea water | place: Canada:Atlantic | collected 2013-11
ATCCGAGTTGTTCGGCCACGAAAAGGGCGCGTTCACCGGTGCCAATAATCAGCGCGTCGGCCGTTTTGAGCAGGCCAATGGTGGCACCCTGTTTTTGGATGAAATTGGCGACATGCCGCTGGAAGCCCAGACCCGGTTGCTGCGGGTGCTTCAGGAAAGTGAATTCTATCGCGTGGGCGGGACCACGCCGATCCATGTGGACGTGCGGATTATTGCCGCCACTCACCAGGATCTGGAAAAACTGGTGAAGGAAGGCGACTTCCGTGAGGATTTGTTCCATCGCCTCAACGTAATCCGCATCCATATTCCGCGCATGGCGGAACGCCGCGAAGATATTCCCCGCCTGGCCAATTACTTTCTACAGCGAGCCGGCAGTGAGCTGGGGGTAGAGCCGAAAATCCTGCACAAGGACACGGAGAAATACCTGGCTGCGCAAACCTGGCCGGGCAATGTGCGACAGCTGGAAAACACCTGTCGCTGGCTGACCGTAATGGCCTCCGGCCGGGAAGTACTGGTCGACGATTTGCCGCCGGAGCTGAAAGAGAGCGGCGCGGCAAAAGGCGCCGATGTTAGCGGTGACTGGCTCAAATCCCTGCGCAACTGGGCAGACAGAGCCTTGTCACAGGGCGAGCGAAATATTCTTGAGCAGGCGGTTCCTGGCTTTGAGCGCACCATGATTGAGGTGGCCTTGCAGCATACCGGCGGGCGCAAGCGTGATGCGGCTGCATTACTGGGCTGGGGGCGCAACACCTTGACCCGAAAGATCAAGGAGCTGGATATGGAAGGTCAGCTTAATGGCGGCGATGAGGACTGATAAAGCCGTTAATAATTAATAAGGAATAGTGAATAGCTCGCGGAACAGATTTTGGGGTTCTGCAGCGCTAGAGGCCGCGCTCATGCATGGGCGCGGCCTCTGACGTTGGGAATGCAAAACGGCGAACGATTAACGTTCCACCGTCAGTCGTTCAATCTTCCACTCTCCGTCCAGCTGCCAGTGGCTATCCACCTGGTAGCTATCGGCATCATCCGGCAGTACATTTTGTCCGCCCCAGGCCAGCGCGGTAAATTGCACGCGGGCCTGTTTCTGTGTCACCGGATCCAGCTCTATCCGGATGCGGGTAAAGGTGATATTGCGGTTCGGGTAACGAAAGAAGACGCCCACCAGGGTGCGGTGAATGTCTTTGCGCTGCAGGATTCTGCTGCGCCGCTCAACGGCGATGTCATCGCTTAGTCGGTCCATCACGGTGCTGGCGTCGCCATTTTCAATGGCGGTTTCGATTTCAGCCAGGGCATCCTTGATCGCTTGCTCCGGGGGTGTGTTGTCGCAAGCGGCTAGCAGGCCTTGCAGCAGAATCAGCAGCAGGTATGCTGAAATTCTTCTTCCTGTCAGAACCTGACCCATGGCGTTATTTCCTTATCTCGATACGTATCGGCAATGCTACCTTCCGGTGGGGCAGGGGCATCAGTTGTATGTTGAGGAGAGTGGCAATCCGCAGGGCATTCCCGTGGTGGTGCTGCATGGTGGCCCCGGTGGCGGTTGTTCTCCAGCTCTGCGGCGTTTTTTCGATCCGCAACGCTTCCGCATTATTTTGTTTGATCAGCGCGGCGCCGGTCAAAGCCGGCCGCTTGCCTCCACGGATAATAATACCTTGAGCCATTTGCTGGCAGATCTCGAACAGATACGACAGGCGCTACAGGTTGAACGCTGGATGGTGTTCGGTGGTTCCTGGGGCGCCACCCTGGCGCTGGCGTATCTGGCGGCGTTTGAGCAGCACATTACCGGCATGGTGTTACGTGGCATTTTTCTGTGTCGCCAGCAGGATCGGGATTGGCTTTATTGTGAAACAGGCGCAGCGCGGATGTTTCCACAGGCCTGGCAAGCCTTGCAGCAACAGGCGCCGCCGGGCCGCGGCAGTTTGCTGGCGCGTTATTACCAGGGGTTGCAGGGCGATGACGCCCGCCGTTATGCCCGCGCCTGGTGTAATTGGGAATCTACCTTGGCGCTGATGCCGACCCAGCCGCCGGGGCCGGGCAGTGATGACGAGTTATGTATGGCCCGCCAGGAAACCCATTACTTTCTTGCTGATGGCTTTGTGGAGAAGCCTTTGCTTGAGGCTTGCGCCGGCAGTGTCGTGCCGATAGAAATTGTTCATGGGCGTCGGGATTTTGTCTGCCCACCGGAGCAGGCGTTGGCGTTGCATCAAGTGTTGCCAAACAGTGTTCTCAATTGGGTGGAAGGGGGAGGGCATTCCTCCATGGACCCGGGGGTGGCCGAGGCGCTGGTGGCAAGCGTGGGCCGAATGATGAATCGTATCCTTCGTGTGGAATGAAACATAGCGGCATGTACGGTACGGAATGCAAAGGTGGATTGCAGAGCAGAGAAAGACGCGGCGCCTGGCGTCGGGAGAACGCGAGCCTAATCGGTTGTTGGTGAGTTGAATGCGCGTTAGCGTGCATTCGTATTACGGGACATCTTTCAAGGAGAAAACAATGAAAAAAAAGTTATGGGCGATGGCACTGGCCGTGGTGTTGGCAGGTTGCACCAGTGCGGCGATTATGGATATCAATGACCGTAGCATTCCGCAAACGCAGGCGGGCAAAACGCTAAGCATGGATCAGATTCAAGCGGCGATCATGAAGGGCAGCATCCAGAAAGGGTGGGTGCCCAGTGTGGTTAAACCGGGGCTGGTGGAAGCGTCGATACAGGTGCGCACACACCAGGCCGTGGTGTCGATTCCCTACACGCAGACGGATTACGATATTCTCTACAAGAGCAGTCAGAATCTTGATGAGAGCGGCGGAAAGATTCATCGCAACTACAACCGCTGGGTCGCCAACCTGTCGGCCTCCATTCAGGAAGAGTTGTTGGATGAAGCGTATTAGTTAGCGGTAGTCTGCGCCGGCAACCAGTCGCCAGGCTGCCGGCGTCCCGCTAATGCCAGCGGCGGAAAATCAATGAGGTATTGATGCCGCCAAAGGCGAAGTTGTTGCTCATCACATAGTCGCAATCCAGCGTGCGGCCTTCATCGCGAATGTAATCGAGTTCGCCGCACTCCGGGTCCACCTCTTCCAGGTTGGCGTTGGCGTGGAACCAGCCATTGTTCATCATCTCGATGGCCGCCCAGGCTTCCAGCGCGCCGCAGGCACCGAGGGTATGGCCGGTAAAACTCTTTAGTGCACTGATCGGCATGCTTGGCCCGAACAGGGATGCGGTGGCTTGGCTTTCTGCCACATCGCCGCGACTGGTGGCGGTGCCGTGGGCGCTGACGTAGCCAATCTTGTCTGGCTGCAGCTCGGCGCTTTCCAGTGCCAGCACCATGGCTTGCTTCATGGTGGCGTGGTTGGGCTGGGTCACATGGCGGCCATCGCTGTTGGTGCCAAAACCGACCAGCTCGGCAAGAATCGGTGCCCCTCGCTGTTCGGCATGTTCCAGGGATTCCAGAATCAGGGTGCAGGCCCCTTCGCCAATCACCAGGCCATCGCGATCGCGGTCAAAGGGACGCGGCGATCGGGACGGGTGATCGTTGTTTTGGCTGGCAGCAAAGAGGGTGTCGAACACCGCCGCTTGAGTGGGGCATAGTTCTTCGGCGCCGCCGGCGACCATCACGTCCTGAAGGCCGAAACGTATGGCTTCCCAAGCATAGCCGATGCCTTGGCTGCCGGATGTGCACGCGCTGCTGGTGGTATGCACCCGGCCTTGCAAGCCGAAGTAGACGCCGATGTTAACCGCCGTCGTGTGCGACATCATCTTCAGGTAGGAGTTGGCGTTCAGTCCCTGGGTGGAACGATGAATCAGCATGCCGCCAAAATCGGCCACCGCAGTGGGGCTGCCCGCCGAGCTGCCGTAGGCAACCCCGGCGCGGCCACTTTTCAAAACCGGATCACCCAGTAAGCCTGCATGCTCAAGGGCCTGCTCACTAACGTGGGTCGCCATTTGCGCCACCCGGCCCATGGATCGCGTCACCTTGCGGTTGAAGTGGGGTGGGGCCTGAAACAGGGCGGGTGCGCCCAGCTGAGTGCCTAAACCTTCGTAGTGTACCCAGTCCGGCATTTGCCGAATGCCGGTGCGACCTGCCTTGAGGTTGCCTTGCAGGTTATCCCAGTCGTTTCCAATCGGGGAAATGCCGGCAATACCGGTAACCACCACACGACGCATTCCTGTTCTCCATTCTTTCCTGCTGGCCTGAGGGCGGCCATGTTAGCACAGCGTTAGCGGCTCGCTTTTGCGTCTGTCAGCACAGCCCGCCGTTCACGGCAATCACCTGACGGGTGATGTAGCCGGCGTCCTCGGAGAGCAGAAACGCCACCGTGGCGGCCACTTCTTCCGGTCGGCCTACGCGCCGGGCGGGAATCATTTTTTTGATTTCGTCCAGGGGCAGTTCATCGGTCATGTCGGTTTCGATCAGGCCGGGGGCCACACAGTTGACGGTGATATTGCGTTTGCCCAGTTCCACTGCCAGTGCCTTGGCGGCACCGATCAGGCCGGCCTTGGCTGCGCTGTAGTTGACTTGGCCCCGGTTGCCGATGATGCCTGAAACAGACGATAGCACCACGATGCGGCCGGGCTTGCGCCGTCGGATCATGGGCATGGTAAGGGGCTGCAACACATTGTAGAAACCGTCCAAATTGGTATGCACTACGCTGTCCCATTCCTCGTCGGTGAGAGCCGGGAAGGCGTTGTCGGCACTGAGGCCGGCATTGCAGACCACGCCGTAGTAAGCGCCGTGGGATTCCACGTCATCGAGCAGCGCCTGGCGGGCGCCGCTGCGGTCGGCCAGGTCGAAGGACAGGGTGCGGGCTTGTCCGCCGCGCTGGCGAACTTGTTCGGCCACCTGTTCAGCCAGCTCGGATTGGCTACGGTAATGCACCACCAGATCGTAGCCCTGTTCGGCCAGGCGCAGGCAGATGGCTTTGCCGATGCCACGGCTGGCGCCGGTGACTAAAACGGTGGGGCGGGGAAGGTCAGTCATTGTGGTCTCGCAAAAACGCATCGCTATCGGTGGGTTGGTAAAGGTTAAGGCGGGCGCTGGCCTGAATACCTGGGGCGTGAGCGTCTTCGCCGGTCAGGTGGCATTCGAACACGGCCATGCCGCTGTCATCCTGCAGGATTTTTTCCACGGTGATGGTGATCGCGCTGCCCACGGGAAAGCTCGGGCGATTAAATTCGACCCGGCGGCTACCCAGCAGAAAGCCCAGAGGAATGCTTTCCCCCCGGTGGTAAGGCGCCAGCCCGGCAAAGGCAGCTACCGCCTGGGCCATATACTCCATGCTCACCCAGGCGGGCACGGTGTCGCCCTGGTTGTATAAGCCATCGGCGGTGACCTGCGCGGTGGCGGTAAGGGATTCCTCATCTGCGGAGATAATACGATCCAGCAATACCAGGGCACCGCTGTGGGGAAGCAGGTCGGCCACCGGGGGGAATTCGCCGGGCTGCTGTACGGTGGTGCTCATGGGCAGGCCTCCAGGATCAGCGACAGGTTGTTGCCGCCGAACGCAAAGGCGTTGCTCTGGCAGCGCTGGGGTACTCTGGTCGGTGTCGGTTGGCTGCCGTCCAGCAGGGTAATGGGGGGCAGGGCCGGATCACGCTGACCGTCGTAGCAATGGGGGGGCAAGGTGGACTGCTCGGCGGTCAGGGTAAGCCAGCACAGCGCGGCTTCGATGGCCGCCGCCGCGCCCAGGCAGTGGCCGGTGAGAGCCTTGGTGGCGCTGCAGGGAACTTGCTCTGCGAACACGTCATACACGGCCTTGGCTTCCATGATGTCGTTCTGAACGGTGGCGGTGCCGTGCAGGTTCAGATAGTCGATGTCGCTAGGGGTGAGCCCGGCATCTTTCAGCGCGGCAGTCATGGCGGCAACGGCGCCCCGGCCTTGTGGATCGGGGCCGGAAATATGGTGGGCGTCGGAGCTGGCGCCCACACCGCTGAGTCGCACCGGCCCGGGTGTGGCCGATAGCAAAAACAAGGCGGCGCCTTCGCCGATGTTGATGCCATCTCGATTTGCACTGAACGGGTTGCAGGGTGAAGGGCTCACCGCGCCCAAGCTGCTGAACCCTTGCAGGGTGAGCCCGCAAAGGCTGTCGGCGCCGCCGGCAATAACCACATCACAGATGCCTTTGCGAATCAGGCTGCGGGCGGTGCCCAGCGCGCGGCCGCTGGAGGAGCAGGCGGTGGACAGGGTCAGTGCAGGGCCCTCAAGGCCCAGCAGGCGGGCGAGAAAGTCGGCGCCATTGCCCAGCTCTTGCTGCTGGTAGTGGTAGCGCTCGGGCGCGTCCTGTTGAGTCCGCCAGGCAGCCATGGCTTGCTCGCCGTTATCCACCCCGGAGGTACTGGTGCCGAGCACCACGCCAACGCGTTCGGGGGCGACCGATTCGGTGAGCGCCGCCAGCTGGGGGCGAAGTTGATTCAGCGCGGCCATCAGTAGCTGGTTGTTGCGACACGCAAAGCGCGCTAGCGCGGCCGGGATCTCCGGCAAGGTGGCATGGACTTGCCCCACCGGGCTGGGGTGCCGTGGGTGCCACTGGTCGCTGAGCTGCAGGCCGCTGCGATCGCCGGTAAAGAGGCGCTGGCGCACGGTGTCCCGGTCGTTGCCCAGGGCGCAGAGAAGGCCAACCTGATTGAGGTATACGTCTGTCATGGTGTTGCGTCTGGACTCAAGGGCGTCAGGGTCAGTTGGTAGCGATAACGCAGGTTGTTCAGCGCCGAGGGTGTCTGCCAGGGGCTGCCTTGATAGTGCACCTGCGTTGCCGGTTGGTCGTTATGGTACAGGCTGCGCGAATCGGCTTCGACGCCCAGTGACCAAGCGGTGGGCAGGGTGGCCTGGATGGCACTGGCCGGCCAAAAAATCAGCTGAATATCCGCCATCACTTGTTCGGCGGGGAAGGTGTCGGGCAGTAGCGCGGAGCGTTCTACCGTCAGGCCTTGTACGGTCTGCCGCATCTGTACCAGTACCAGCCCGGCTTCATTCAATGCCACTACGCGGGTTTCCCCGTTGCCGGTTTCCAGCACGCAGCGCAGGCGAAGTTGTTGCCCGTCCCGGGTCAGGGTCAGCAGGTGTTCCAGTTGATGCGAGTCTTGCAGCGGTGCGGCCAGTGGCGGTGATGTGGGCCCCAGTAGCTGGCAGCCTCCCAGCAGGCTGAACAGAAGTGCTATCAGCAGCGACGATGTTAGAGAGAGTCGGCACATATTTCCGCCAGGGCGGTCAGCCGCCGTTGATGGTGTTGTACGTAGGGGTTGTTCTGGTCCCAGGCGTAGCCGGCGAGGATGGAGCAGATCATTCGCTTGATCTCTTCCGGTGGGCTGGGGTGGAACACCACGTTCTGGAAGCGCCCGTCGTACCAGCCGCTCACGTAGCTGCGGAAGGTATCCACGCCTTTTTGTAGCGGGCGGGCGAACTCTTGTTCCCAGTCGGTGGCTGCGCCACGCAGCTGGCGGTCCAGTACGCCGGCGGCCAGGCTGGCGGAATGCATGGCAATGGTGACGCCGGAGGAAAACACCGGGTCGAGAAATTCCCCCGCATTGCCGAGCAGGGCGTAGCCGTCTCCGTGCAGGCTGTGCACCGATGCGGAATAGCCGCCTTGGCGCCGGGCCGGCATGCGCAGGGTGGCGCGGGACAACAGCGCGGCCAGCCGGGTATCACCAGCCACGGCGGCGTTCAGGCAGGCGCTGTTGTCCTCGGGCAGGCCGGCAAAAAAGTCGTCCGGGCCGACCACGCCAAGGGAGGCCTTGCCATTGGGAAACGGAATCAGCCAGAACCAGACATCCTGACGTTGCTGGTGCACGGTGATCAGAATTTTGTCGCGGTCGAAATGCGGGTCGTTGATATGATCATCAATGTGGCTGAACACCGCCGTGCGGCGCGGGAAATTGCTCGGCTTTTCCAGGTTCAGCAGCCGTGGCAGCACACGACCAAAACCACTGGCATCGAGCGCAAAGCGAGCACGGACTGTCTGCTGCTGGCCGTCTTCGTGTTCCAAGGTTGCCGTGATGCCGGTCGGGCCTGTCTCGATGGCAGCCATTGAGCAGCCGAAGGTAATTGGCACACCCTGTTGCTGTGCCTGTTCGGTCAGCAGGGCATCGAAACGGTCACGTTCTACCTGATAGGTGTAGCCCCAGCCGGGGGTGAACTGTTCATCAAAGCGGAACTGGGTGGAACGCTCGCCCCAGGCAAACGCTGCGCCGTTTTTTTTCTGGAAACCGGCGGCTTGAACCGCCTCCAGCATGCCCGCCTCTTCCAGGTATTCCATGCATTGTGGCAGCAGGCTTTCACCGATGGAGAAGCGGGGGAAGTGCTGCTTTTCCACCACTTGCACGCGGTGGCCTGCGCGTTTTAGCAGGGTGCTGGCGATGGTGCCGGCGGGGCCGGCGCCAATCACAAGAACATCAGTGTCAATCATGGAAAAGTCCGTTCTCCGAGGCAGGTGGCAGTGGCGGGCGAGGAGCAAACAAAGGGGCCAGCAACGCGGCGGCCACAATACCGATAAAGACGCTGAAGCCAAAATCATGCACCACCTGGGTGTCGCTTAGCCCCAGCAGGCCGAAGCTCAGCGAGGTGGTCGTGGCGGAAAACAGCACGGCCAGGGTGGCAGTGGGCGTATGGCCATCCTGCTGATAGAAAATGGCGTAGTCGATGCCAATACCCAGAATCAGAAACAGGGCGAGCACATGGATCAGGCCGTAGTGGCCGGTGAGCCAGCCGAGGCTGCCTAGCACCACCAGGCTGGCCAGTGCCGGCACCGCCAGCAGGCGCAGGGCAAACGCCGGGCCGCGCGCCAGGGTGAGCAGCATGGCGCTGAGGGCGTAGGCGGCAATCAGCAGCAGGTGCAGATGGTCGCGCAGGGTGCCCATCAGCGTACTGATGCTGCTGGCATCGTCGATCAGGGTGACGCCCTGATCCGGCGCGTTAAAGGTGGTGAGTGGTGTCTCGTGCGGTGAGTCGATATTGCCGCGAATCAGTACCAGGCTGCGGCAGTCCTGATTGTCGCAGCCGTGCCACAGTTGTGAGAGTGCCGGGTTGTTCAGCCGCTCCAGCCAGTCGGGAAGCGACAGGGGTGTTACCGGTTGATCGAAATCAGCCTGTACTTTTTGCCGGGCGGCGTCGGTCATGCCCACGGTGTCACTGAAACGGGCAAAGCGTGAATGCTGGAAAACGCCTTCGGCCAGGGCGTCATGGGCCATGCGTTGTTGTTTGGCCGGGGCCCAGTAGCGCGACAGGCCCTCGCTGTGGATGTGGGCGGCCTGCAATGCGTCGTGCAGCTGCTGTTCCCGTTGCCACCAGTGTTCCATGTCCCGGCCGTGCACCACGAAGTAGGCGCCGGGGGCTTTGCCGGTAATCTCGCTCAGCTGTTGTTGCAAGGCTTGCAGATGGGGCGGGGGCGTCTGGTAATCATGCACATCGTCACTGGCAGACAGCCACACCATGCCGGACACGATGGCCGCTCCGGCGGCCAGGGCCAGCCAGCGAAAGCGCAGGATAAGGTGCTGCCAGTGGCCCATGGCACGGTGCAGACGTTTCACCCAGGCGGGCATTGTCGCGCCGGTTTGCCGGCTCAATGCCGGGAGCAGCAGCATTACGGTGAGCCAGGCCATGATTAGCCCGCTGATGGAAAACACTGCCACCTGCCGCAGCCCGGGGAATTGCGCCCAGGCCATGGCGGAGTAGCCCAGCACGCTGCTGAGCAGCGCCAGCCCTAGCGGCGGCAACAGGCGGTTGCGGACCGTAATGGGGGCGGCGTCGGGCTGCCCGCGTAAATGGCAAAAATAATGAATGCTGTAATCCACCGATACGCCGATCAGGCTGGCGCCGAACACCAGTGCCAGCAGATGCAGCTCGCCGAATAGCCAGAGGCTGGCGGCCAGCCCCCAGAGAATACCACTGGCGATGCTGATCAGGGCCAGCAGCAAGGGCCGCAGGCTGGCAAACACCAGCGCAAACAACAGCACGATGCAGACCAGCGAAAACAACCCCACGGTGCGAATTTCCTGTTCCGCGCTGACCGCTCCGGCGGCGGCGTAAAACGGTATGCCGGTGAACAGGGTGTTGGGGAAATCCTGTTGAATCTGCTGACGGAAAGCATCGAGCTGTTTTTGTTGATCGATGGCAAAGCTGTCGTGGCGGGTGCTGGCCAGGCTCATGCCCCAGTAGCGGTCGCCGTGGGCGAGAATGGCAATGCCGTTGTGCAGCTGCGCATTCTCCCGTGACAGGGAGGCCAGGTAGCGTTCGAACAGAAACAGTGGGTCCGCCTGCCATTGTTGGCTGGAGGCCCCGGAGGGGCGATAGAGTCGGGCCAGTGCCCGCTGAATCAGGGCATCCGGTTGCGAGAGCGCGGCCTGCCGGTCGGCCGGGGTGAGCAGCTGATAACGGTATGGGGCCAGCGCTTGGTAGCGTTGTTGCAAGTCCTGCTCGGAGAGGCTCGGGCCGATCTCGTCGAACAGGCTGCTGCTGTTCAACGTCTGGCGCAGTTGTTCGGTGTGGCGGGCGGCGTCGGCGGGGCTGTCGCCGGGGGTCAGCCACAGGGTTTTCGAGGCCAGCGTTTGTCGGTAGCGATCACTGGCCTGGCGCGCTGCTGCGGGCACCGTGTCTTGGGGCAACATGGCGAGCAGGTTGCTGTTCAGCCAGTGGGGTGAGCGCAGGCCGGAGGTGGCCAGGGCGACGCCGAGGACAATTAGCAGACACCACAGTGCTGCGCCCAATGGGCGGCTCAAGCGAAAACCGGCAACACGATCAGGGGAGTGCAAGCCTTTGCTCCTCGCTGTCCGTGGGGGTATCGGTGAGCTGGATGTTAGTTAGCGTGGTGACGCTGTAATCGCCGTTGGGATAGTTCAGGCGGAACTGTTCCGGGGTGCGTCCGCCAGAGATAGACAGGCCGTGCAGGACCTTTTTGAGCGTGGCGCTACGCGGCTCCAGTGTCAGGGTCCATTGTTCCGGTTGGCCGCTGGCCTCAATCTTGAAGGTCTTGTCCAACGCGGAAAAATCGCCGGACAGCACCATCATCAGCCGCCGGGAAAAGGCTTCGCCACCGGGCAGGTTGTCCGCCTGATCGTTACTGTAAAGTGTGCCGTCGATCAGTTTCAGGTCGCTGGTAAAGGGTGCTTTCATTTGCCATTGCAGGCCGTGGCCCTTGATCAGCAATAGCGAGCCGGTGGATTCCAGTGGCCGCGATAGCATGGCCAGATGCTGCTGTTGCCGAAAGTCCGCTTTCAGCACGGTTGCCGGGTCCAGTTGTTGCTCGATCTCAGCCAGTGTCAGGGCGTGGGCGAATAGCGGTAGCATCAGGGTCAATGCCGTAATCCACTGCAGGGCGCGCCGGTTCATTCCTGTTCTCCTTCCACACCCAGACGTTCCAGCAGAATGGTCGGGCTGACGTAGAGCATTTCCTCGTTGGCCATGTCCACGGCCACCTGAATGCTGTGGCCACGGGTGAGCCGCTGGCCGTTTTCATCGCTGATCAGGTAGCTGATCTTCAGCCGGTTTTCCCACTCGCGCACGGTGGCGGTGACGGTGATGGTCTGGCCAAAGCGGGCCGGGCGGGCGTAGCGCAGGTGCAGGTCGATGACCGGCCAGGCGTAGCCGGAGTCGCGCATTTGCAGGTAGTTATAATTGAACTGGTCCAGTAGGGCGCAGCGGGCCACTTCAAAGTACTTCACATAGTGGCCGTGCCAGGCCACTTCCATCATGTCCACATCGTGGAACGGCACTTCAATCTGGACGCTGTGTTGCAGGCGTTTATTCGTTGGTGTCGGCATACAGGCTCCAGTGTTGTTGGCGGATGCGACTGAGCAGCTGACGCAGTTCCGGTTCCAGAGCCCGGTCTTCACTGACGAGGGCGCTGTCTTCGCGCACCGCCAGCAGAGTGTCGCGCAGGGCCGGTGGCAGGCTGTGGATGTCGCGGCCATCCTGCGCCAGGCGCAGCTCCACTGCCTGGCAGCTGGCCAGCAGCCCGGCGGCGGCCACCTGTTCGCTAAGTTCCAGCACGCGCAGGGCATCGCGGGCGGCGGTGGTGCCCATGCTGACTTTGTCTTGGTTATGGCACTCGGTGGAGCGGGAAAAACTGGTGGCGGGCATGGTCAGTTTTAGCGCTTCGGCGGTCCAGGACGAGGCGCCAATTTGCACCGCCTTGAAGCCGTGGTTCAGGCAGGCCCCAGGCCCTTCGCTGCCGGACAAATTGGCGGGCAGGCCGTGATTGAATTTCACATCCACCAGTTGCGCCAGTTGTCGATCCAGCAGGTCGGCGACGCTGGCGGTGGCGGTCTTCAGGCTGTCCATGGCCTGGCCGATGTGGCCGCCGTAAAAGTGCCCGCCGTGCAGCACCCGTTCGTTGTCGCCGTCGATAATCGGATTGTCATTGGCGCTGTTCAGTTCCACTTCCACAAAGCTGCGCAGTTGGCTCAGGGTGTCGCTGAGTACGCCCAGCACATGGGGAGCGCAACGCAGGGAATAGCGATCCTGCAGGCGCGCTTCGTGGCTGGGGGCATCGCTGGCTTGCAGGTCGTCGCGCAGGCGACGGGCGGCCAGCTGGGAGCCCGGGTGTGGTTTCACCGAGAACAGCACTTCGTCAAAATGGTAGGCGTTGCCCTGAATAGCCAGGCTGGCCAGGGCGGTGATGCGGGTGCCCAATGAGACCAGATAGTTGGCCCGATCAAACGCCAGGCAGGCGAGCCCGGTCATCACCGCCGTGCCGTTCATGACCGCCAGGCCTTCCTTGGGGCGCAGGGTCAGGGGCGTGATCTGGCGCTCGGCAAACAGCGCGGCGGCATCATGGATTTCATCGTTCACCTGCAGTTTACGTTGCCCGGCTAACGCGGCAGCCACGTAGGAGAGCGGCGTCAGATCGCCGCTGGCGCCCACGGACCCTTCCTGGGGAATCAGTGGCAAAAGGTCTTGGTCGAGTAGCCGGTGCAACTGTTGCAGTAGCTCATAGCGCACCCCGGAATACCCCCGGCACAGGCTGGTGAGCCGGGCGGCGAGAATGGCGCGGGTGCTTTGTGCGTCAAAGTGCGCGCCCAACCCGCAGCCATGAAAGGTGAAGATTTTCTCCGACAGTTGCCCAGTGAGCGCTTCTGGAATGGCGGTGGTACAGGAGTCGCCGTAGCCGGTGGTGACGCCGTAGATGACCCCTTCGCGGGCCAGCAGGCGTTTCAGAAACTGCGCACCGCGATCAATGCGCTGCTGGAATTCGCCGTGGCCCAGCTGGCTGTTGGCTTGTCGGCGAGAAAGCTGGCAAACCTGTTCCAGGGTCACCGGGGCGCCATCAAAGGTAACGGTTGTGGTGGGCGGTTGAGTCACGGTCAGAGGGTATCCTGATGCCAGAAGTCGTAGAAGTTGAACCATTGCAGCGGGTAGCGCAGACATTGTGCTTCCAGTTGCGCCGCGTAATCCTGAATATAGCCAGCCATGGCGGTGTTGCGGTCACGGCGGGGCAGGATGATACGGTCGGCCAGAGGCCGGAATTCGATCTGGAAACGGTTTTTTTCACGGGTGCAGAACAGCGTTAGCACCGGGCACTTGAGCAGGCTGGCGAGGATGAAAGGCCCTTGCGGGAAGGGGGCATCTTCTCCCAGGAAGCGGACAGGCACGGTACGCTGGCCGCCGCTGAGCGGCACCCGGTCCCCCATGATGACCACCAGCTCGCCGGCATCCACCCGTTGCTGTAGCAGTATCGCGGTGGCCGGGCTCAGTTCGCTGACCTGAATCAGCGCCAGGTTCACGTTGTCGCTGATTTCGCCCAACAGGCGATTGAATTTTTCCGCGTGGCGGGTGTGTACCAGCACGTTCAGGCGGATATCGTCGCGCATTTGCGACATGGCACGGCACACGTCCATATTGCCCAGGTGGGCGCCGATCAGCACGCCGCCGCGACCGGTGTCGAGGATGCGTTCCAGTGGGCTGCGGTCGGGAATGTGGACGTGTTCGAAGGTGATGTCGCCGCGCCAGGCGGCAAATTTATCCACCACAGCGGCGCCAAACTGCATGAAGTGGCGCAGGCTGGTACGACGGTCGGCAATCACTGTGCTGTTGGGATGCTGCGCGATGCGCTGCAGGTAAGCGGTGCTGGCGGCGCGGGCCTTGCCGTGGCTGAGCCAGTAATAGAGCACCACGGCGTTGACCAGAAACAGGCATACGGCACGGCCCAGCAAACCGTAGGTGGCGAGGATCAGACGCATGCCCCAGAACACGCCGCGCTCTTCAAAATGAAACCAGGTCTTGTTGTTACTCATGTCAGCCGCCGTCCCGGAACACGTCGCTGCAGAATCCATGGCAGGCGCACTAGCATGCCGAAAAAAAGGCGGGCGTGCATTTTGCTGATCAGCAGATTGTCTTTCAGCATTCGAAAATGAGAGAGCCCGTTTTCCGGGTACTGGACGGCCGTGGGCAGGTTGATGATAGGGGTGCCCTGCCAGTGAAGGCGGACGAGAATTTCACAGTCGAATTCCATGCGTTTGCCCAGGGCCGCGCGGTTGATGATCGCCAGGGTGGAAGCCAGCGGGTACACCCGGAAGCCACACATGGAATCGCGAATATCCAGTGACAGGGTGTTGATCCAGACCCACACATGGGTCAGGTAGCGGCCATACAGTCGGCCCTTGGGCACGGACGCATCGTATTGCGGTGTGCCGGTGATTAGCGCATTCGGATTGGCCCGGGCGGCGTCCAGAAAACGGGGCAGGTCGGCGCTGCGATGCTGGCCGTCGGCATCAATCTGTAGGGCGTGGCTGAAACCGCGCTGGTGGGCCAGGCGCAGGCCGTCTATTACGGCGGCGCCTTTGCCGCCGTTCTCCGGGCGCGTGTACAGGGTGATGCGCTGGGGCTGTTCGCTGGCCAGTTGTTGCAAGATGGCAGCAGTGTTTGCATCACTGCCATCATCTACCAGTATCACCGGCAGTTCGAACGGTTCCAGCTGCGTCAGCACTTCGGCCAAGGTGGCGCCATGATTGAATACCGGGATGACGATGCAAGCGTTCATGATGGGCTGTCCGGGTGGAACACCAGCCGGCCGCTGCTGTATGGGCGGTCATCGTCCAGGCCGCGAAAAGCGAACAGCAGTTTGCCGCTGTCCGGTTTCCATTCCAAATGGAGCTGCACCGGGTTGCCGGGGGTAATCAGGTTATTGAACTTGATCACTTCCAGGTGGCTGAGGGTGCTGGGCAGCGCGAAGTGCTGCCGACCAAAACCTTCGGCCCAATCGATTTGCACTACGCCGGGCAGCACGCCCTGCTGAGCAAAGTGACCGCTGAACCAAGGCAGATCGTGGCCGATGGGTAATGTCAGGCTGACGGTGTTCTCCGTGTGTTCCCGTTGTTGTTCTGGCGGTAGCGGCTCGGGTAGCAGGGACTGGCTACTGGTGAACAGGGCCTGCAACTGAGCCAGCGGGCGCTTGCCCTGGGCGGTTTCCGGCAAACGCGGCACAAAGCGCCAGCGACGGGGCAGGCCCACGGCATCCACGTGCGGCGCCAAGTGCGCGCGCAGGGCCAGGCTGAGCGCGCGACGCCCCTGCTCGGCCAGGGCCTGGTTGCCTGCGGCGGTCAACACCACGATGGCGCCGAGTCGCTGGTCGGGTAGCGTAATGACCTCGGCCTCAGCCACCCAATCAGCGCTGTTCAGGGCGCTGCGCAGGGTGTTGAGCGACAGGCGCTTGCCTTCAATTTTTACGATGCTGTCCTTGCGTGGGCCAAGCCGGAAACGGCCGTCGGGCCCAGCGTTTATCTGGTCGTCCAGCGGGCAAAGTTGCTCGTCCGGCAGGTGGGGCGAACACAGCGTGGTGCGGTCTTGTTCTGTCTGTAAACGAATGCCGGGCAACGGTGTCCAGCGATCGTCATCCGGTTGCTGGCAGCGCCAAGCGATGCCGCCGGTTTCGCTGGAACCATAGACCTCGGTCACCGGTTGCCCATGTTGCTCTGCCATCTGCAACGCGATGTCTCGGGGCAGTGGGCCGCCGGAGGAAAAGATCGCCTGCAGCGGCGGGGTGCTTTGCCAGGGCAGGTCGTGGCGCAGGCGTTTCAGGTGCGCCGGGCTGGCCACCCAGACGGTAGGCTGCGACTGGGCGCGAGTGAGCAGGCTGAGTGGGTCCTGCAGCTGTTCGCTGACCAGTGGGCGGCCGCTGGCCAACGGCCATAGCAGCCGGAACAACAAGCCATAAATATGCTGGTGGCTGACAGTGCCGGCGAACACGGTGTCGCTGGTGAGCTGGTGGCCGAAGGCCTGCTCCAGGGTATCCAGCTCATTGAGGAGCTGGCGGTATTGTTTGTGAATCGCCTTGGGTTTGCCGCTGGAGCCGGAGGTGAAAATGACCAGTTCGGCGTCCGGGTTGGTGGTACCCAGTGCAGAGGTTCTGCTGCCGCTAGGCAGGGCGGTGGGCGTTTGCCATTCGCCAAGAAAACCCTGGCAGTGATCGGCCAGCGCGGTTTGTGTGGCGGGCAAATTGTTGCCAGGTAGCCAGGCGCTGCGGCCGGTTTGCCATAGGGCCAGTAATGCCACCAGCGTCGGGTAGGCGTGGCTGTGAAATACCGCCCAGTGGTGCGCCGGGTGAGTGGCCAGTTGGCCACTCAGGGCGGCCACATCCGCACGCAGCTGTTCGCCGCGGATGGGCTGGTTTTGGTGCCAGCCGATCAGGCGGTTATCGCTTAATTGTGGGAACAGGTGAGTGAGCATCATCATGGTGCGGGCTGTTTGCGAACATGGAGGCGCAGCAGGAATTCCCCGCCGAACAGGGCGCCCATTAGCAGGTAGCTGATCAGGCCGTTGTACAGGGTCCAGGTGGCCAGGCTGCTGTATAGGGCGGTGTAGGCGGCGATGCTGCCGTTGAGCACAAAAAAGCCACACCACACCTGGGTCACCCGGCGGGTATAGCGTACGCCGCTGGGTGGCAGGTCTGGTTCTTTCAGGCGCGCCAGTCGCTCGATTAACGAGGGCGGAAACAGCAAGGTCCAGCTGAACAGGCCGAGCATGACCAGATTCACCAGCACCGGGTAGAACCGCAGTGTGGTCAGGTCATCGCGCCAGATGGCCACCGCGCTGAAGATCAGCAACACCAGGCCCACCGGCAGGAAGCGCCGCTGACGATCGGCCAGCAGGCGCAGGCCGATAATGGCGGCCAGCGCGGCGGCCATGATCCGTGGCGAGACGTGCTGCAGGCCATAGTAGACCGCCAGCGGGTAGGCCACGGTGAGGGCGATTAGCAGGGTCAGCAGGGTGCCGCGCAGCATTCAGTCTTCCAGCAGTTTCTGTACGGCGATCACCACGTCATCGATGGTGCGCACGCTTTTGAAGTCTTCCGGTTTGACCTTGCGGCCGGTGACTTCCTTGATTTTTACCACCAGGTCGACGGCGTCGATGCTGTCGATGTCCAGGTCGTCATAGAGCTTGGCATCCGGCTGGATTTGCTCCGCGTCCAGTTCAAACATGTCGACCAGAATGTCGCGTACCAGCGGAAAAATATCATCGTAGTTCTGCATGGCTATCACCGGTTCTCTTGTACAAAAGCCGCCAGGGCCTTGATGCTGGCAAAATGCTGACGGGTTTCTTCGTTGTCCGCATCCATTTTTACGTCGTAGGTCTTGGCGATGGCCAGCCCCAATTCCAGCGCGTCGATGGAGTCCAGCCCCAGGCCTTCGCCAAACAAGGGGGCTGCGCTGTCGATATCTGCGGGGGTGATATCCTCAAGATCCAGAGTGCTGATAATCAGCGCCTTGAGTTCGTGTTCCAGGGTGTCGCTCATCGGCGTTGATCTCCTCGTTGAAGTACTGTTCCAGAAAACGGGTCAGGCGGCGGACCGCCAGGGGGGAGACGCCGTCATCCTTGAAGGGCGCCAGCGCGATATCGTCCTGTACGTGCAGGTCCATGGTGAAGCGCCGCGCCGGTATCCGGTACCAGGGCTCCGCCTTGGTCAGGGTGGTCGGCGTGCAGCGAATGGTCACCGGGGTCAGGCGGCAGTTGGCGCGCAGGGCAATATTGGCGGTGCCGCGCTGAAAGCGCAGTGGCTCGCCCGGCCGGGTCCGGGTGCCTTCCGGGAAGATCACCATGGTGCCGCCGGCGTTGAGCCAGTCCACCGCCTCGTTGATCATGGTTTCCGGATCTTTGTTGCTGATGAATCCGGCACCGGTGACCGGTCCCCAGGTAAAGGGGTTATTGAAAAGCTGGTGTTTGACGATGCAATTGGCGTGGGGAATACGGCTGATCAGGCAGACCACATCAATCAAACTGGGGTGATTAGCGATGATCAGTTGCCCGGGCTGGTTCAGCTTGTTTTCGCCGCGCAGGTGCAGGCGCATTACACCGAGGCTTTGCATCAGCCAGATATGCAGCCGGAAGGCGGTGTGCACGATGGCTTGGCCCCGGTGGGCTCGCTGCTGCGCAGTGCCGGGCAGCAGCCGGCTGAGCGTCATCAACACAGCGATGACCAGCCCGCCAGCGCCAAACCCGGCAAAGCTGATGGCCGTGCTGACCAGGCGCAGGCCTTTGGGCAGCCCCGGGTTTTCGGTGTGTGAGGTCGAACTCATAGTCGCTCCAACTGCCAGCCGCTGCGTTGACCGGGCAGGGCAATGTGCGTGTCGCCCCGGGCGAGGGCGCGGGCCAGGTGCGGCCCCTGCGCCACGGTGTCGGCGCTGGTTGACCCACGGCTGAGCCGGAAGCGGGGGCCCGAGCCGCCCAGCAGCAGGGCAATGGCCCAGGTGAAGGGCTCGCTGTCACCGTAGGGCAGATAGTATGCCGGCAGGGGGCCGTCGTAGATCAAAACCAGCACTGGCGTGTCGCCGTCCTGCAGGCAAGCCGCTTCCAGCAGCGCGGTGCCCAGCCCTTCCTCACCCAATGCCACGCTGCTGACCGGGTGCCGGTTGCCCAGGGCAATACTGAGCTGGCCGCCAATGGCATTATGGACGGACAGGCTGAAGGTGGCCGGGGACAAGGGTTCCCGGTCGGCCAGATTTTCCAGCAGGGTCTGGGTGCGGGCGATTTCACCATGCCGGGAGGCCAGCACCGTGGGCAATACGCTCACGTCATGGTGCTGGGCAATCTCGTTGACCACATGGAAAACGCTGCGAGCGAGGGGCGACAGGCGCCGCCGTTGCAGTGCCGGTAGCCAGCTCACATCCGGTTTGCCCTCGCCGGGGGGCTGTTCCGGTGCCCAGCTTGCCCATTGCGACGGGCGGCTTATTCCTGGCGCCCAGGCGGCCCAGTGGCTCACTGTGATGGTCAGTTCTGGCATGGTTCCCCGACGGCTCGCACCGGGCATCATGCCGGCCCGGCGAAATGAACGAGTAAAAGCAGATGGTTATAATGGTTTTCGCGTGTCTGCTGCGCCTCGCATTGCCCGTTCCCTGGCGCTGGAGGCGACGTTGCGGCCCCAGCTGCGTAGCAAATCGCTGGGGGCGCTTGTCCAAGGGGCGATTATACATACCCTTGTTCGTCTAGGCACACAGTCGGAATCCCGTTCAGCAAGCAGGTGAATATGAAAGTTCTTGTTCAGCGATGTCGCGAGGCGCACGTGGTGGTGGCAGAGGAAACCGTTGGCGCGATCGGCCATGGGTTGTTGCTGTTGGTGGGCATCGAGAAGGGCGATGACGATGCGGCCATGATGCGCATGGCAGAGCGGGTGCTGAGCTATCGCCTGTTCAGTGATACGCAAGGGAAAATGAATCTGGATATCGGTGAGGTACAGGGGGCGCTGTTGGTGGTGTCGCAATTTACCCTGGCCGCTGATACCCGCAAGGGCCGGCGGCCCAGTTTTAGCAGTGCGGCGGTACCGGCGGAAGGGCAGCGGCTCTATGAGCAATTTGTCGATACGCTGAATGAAAAGCATCCCTCTGTGGCGACGGGAGAGTTCGGCGCGGATATGCAGGTACACCTGGTGAACGATGGGCCGGTGACTTTTATGCTATCGGTGTGACGGGCGTGCCATTATATATATTGCAACAGCATGTGCCTTGTTTATGATGAAACCAGCCGCAAAGAATGCGGCGGGGACGTAAGCGGTCTCGCAATGCTGATGATTTTTTGCGAGGACAAGCGCGTTCCCCTTAGGATTCTAAATAAAGACTGGGAGATTTCAGGATGAAAAAAACACTTATCGCTGCCGCTCTGTTGGGCGCTTCAACTTCCGCCATGGCGGTGTCACCGGGTGGCCCGGGCTGTGGTTGGGGCAATATGCTGTTTGAAGGCAAGTCAGGCATGCCTATGCATCTGCTCGCCAGTTTTGTGAATGGCACCACAGGTAATGCTACTTTTGGCATGACTACCGGTACTAACGGTTGTGATACCAGTGGCTCCCTGACTTACAGCGGCCAAAGCCTGCTGGGCATGACCGGCGTGATGGAAGAAGTGGCGCAAGATATGGCTACCGGTGACGGCGAAGCCCTGACCGCGTTGTCTGTGTCCATGGGTATTCAGACTGAAGACCGCGCACGCTTCAATGCGCTGATGCATGAAAACTTCGTGGCAATTTTCCCGAACCAGGACGTGACCGCTGCTGAAGTCATGGCGAGTATCACTGACGTGATGAAGCAGGATCAGGCGCTGTCCAAGTACCTGGCCTAATCGGCAAAAAAGATCCATCAGAGCCCCGCTTTTGGCGGGGTTTTGTTTTTTTGGCCTTCTTTTCTGACACTTTTGTCGGCTTGCTAATTTAGACGGATGAATCCGGATGCGCACTGGTCTTTTCTGTGTGCTGCTGTGCTGGTTTGTGCCGGCGTTTGCTGCAACTCCTACCCTGGCCGAACTGGCGGAAACGCCCCGCTGGCAGGCGTTATTGCATATCAACCCTGGTGCAACCCTGCGTGACAAGCATCAGAGTTATGTGGACGACGACACTTTTTTTCTCTCCGATTCCGGGAAGACCGATCCGTTAGCTGAGCTTGAGGCGACCGAGCGGGCACTTCGTGTGGTGGACTCCCCGGCGCGTTGCCGTTTTCCTGCGCGCTACCATTTTCTGTCCGAGCACCTGGGTTGGCAGGACGCAGCCCCCTTTTCACACTGCGATGACTACAACGAATGGCGCGATGCGATTCATGCCAATCGCGCGGTGCTGGTTTTTCCCGCAGCCTATTTGAACAGCCCTTCGTCCATGTTCGGGCATACCTTGCTGCGTCTGGATCAGGGAGAAGATAGCGCGGTGTGGCTGTCTTGGGCGGTGAACTTTGGTGCGGTTTCCACCGAAACCGATAATTCGTTTTTCTATATGTATCGCGGTTTGGCGGGCGGCTACCCCGGCCGTTTTGCGTTGGTGCCCTATGTGCAGAAGATTCAGGAATATTCGCACATGGAAAACCGGGATATGTGGGAATACACCCTGGATCTGGATCAGTCAGAAATCGACTGGCTGATTGACCACCTCTGGGAACTGAAAGACATCAATTTTGATTATTATTTTTTCGATGAAAATTGTTCGTTCCGGCTGCTTGAACTGGTAGAGGTGGCACGCCCGGGTTCCGGGTTGCTCAGTGAGTTGCGGTTTGCCGAAGTGCCGGTGAACACAGTGCGCGCGCTGGATGAACGCGACATTATTAACAGCCGCCATTATCGGCCATCCAAATCCGTGGAGTTGGATAATCTGCGCAAACAACTGGATGGCCCCCAGCAAAAACTGGCGAGGGCGCTGGCGGATGACCCTGGCCTGGCCGAGTCGCCGGCCTTTATGGATGAATCTGCAGAAGCCCGAGCGATTATGGCGGCCGTGGCCTATCGCTACATCAGGCTGACCCATCGCAAGGAAGAGCGAACAGCGGACGTGGCGAAAAAATCCTTTGCCCTGTTAACGCTGATGAATAGCCTGCCCGCAGCAGCTGTGCCGGAAACCGAGAACCCCGAGCCCCCGGAAAAAGGGCATGGTACCCAAATGCTGGGGGTCAGTGGCGGTCAACGCGAAGGCGAGCAGGATTTTGGCGAGCTGACTTACCGGCTCACCTACCATGATTTGCTCGACAATCAATACGGCTTTCTGCGCGGGGCACAGATCGAAGGGCTGGACCTGACTTTGCGTAGCACCGAGTCCGGGCAGGTTAAACTGGAAGAGCTGGATGTGGTGAGCATTCGTTCGCTGGCACCGCGCAACCGGTTTATGAAGCCCCTGAGCTGGTACGTAGAGGGTGGCCTGGAACGTGCCTGGGCGGGTCGACGTCGGCTGGTGCGCTACATGCAGGGCGGTGCTGGCGGCAGTTGGTTGTGGGGGAACTGGCAGCCGTATCTGTTAACCAGCGTGCGAATGGAGAATAATAGCGAGTTCGGCACCTTCCTGACCCCGGGGGCCGGTCTGGACGCGGGTATTCTGTATCACCGTGGCGACTGGCAGTGGCAGTTAGGCAGTGTGGGGCATTATTTCACCAACGATGAATATCGATCCTCCTCCCTGTTTGCGGTGCAGTGGGCAATGACCCGGCAGCACGGCTTGCGCGCTTCGCTGGAGCGCGAGAACCGGCGGGGTGGTTACGATGACGAGTTCAAACTCCAATGGCGATGGTATTACGATTAAGCGCAGCGCTGCTGCTGAGTCTGCTGCTGGCAGGCTGCAGCAAACTGTTTTTTTACCCCATGTCTCCATGGGTGCAGAACCCGGAAAACCAGGGCCTGCAGTACGAGGACATTGTCCTGATTCACCCGCGTGGCATGCGTATTCATGGCTGGTGGTTGCCGGCAGCCAATGAGACGCCGGCCCGTGGCACGGTCTATTTTCTCCACGGTAATGCTCAGAACATCAGCACGCATCTGGCGAATGTGCAGTGGCTACCGGCGCGGGGCTATAACGTCTTCCTGCTGGATTACCGGGGCTACGGGCTGTCGGAAGGCAAGCCGCGGCTGCCGGATGTTTTCGATGATGTGCAGCTCGGGCTGGACTGGTTGCGTCATGCTGAACGCACCGACGGTGCGCCGCTGGTGGTATTCGGTCAGAGCCTGGGCGCCTCCATGGCCGCCAGTGTATTGGGCGAAGAGGCCAATGCGGAGGCGGCAGATTGCGTGATTCTGGAGGCGGCGTTTGCCAGTTACCGGGATATCACCAGCGATGTGATGAAGCGAAGCTGGCTGCTGTGGCCGTTGCGCTGGATGGTGGTGCCGACCATGCCGGACCGCGCATGGGACCCGGAAGTGCGGGTGGCTGATATCGCGCCAACACCTTTGCTGGTGATGCATAGCGTAGATGACCCGGTGATTCCCTATGCCCACGGGGAACGGCTGTATGCGGCGGCGGCGCAACCCAAAACCTTCCAGAAACTGCGTGGCGGGCACACGGAAAGTACCCGTGACCCGGCGGTACAACAGCGACTGGTGGACTTCATGCAGGACAATGATTGTGCTGCCGAGGCGCCAGGACAGGAAGCGGCTTCCGAGCCGTCCGGTGAGGAGCCGCCGGAGTTGCCTGTCCCTGCGCCTATTCCTACCCCGGACAGTGGCTACCGGTTCTAGCGGCAGCGTGCTGGCGTGCGGTCTTTTGTAGGAGGCGGCTTGCAAACGAACCTGGGCGATTGACCGGCAACCCGGTTCGGCTACAAGCCGCCTCCTGCAGAAAAGCGGACGCCCTCCTGTTCTGGGGGCGGCTCAGTCGGGCGTGTTCTCTGCTTGCTTCTTGATCATCCGGGCGGCGAGCAGGCCCATCTCGAACAAAAACCACATGGGGATCGCCAGCAGGGTCTGGCTGATGATGTCCGGTGGCGTCAGCAGCATGCCGAGCACGAAACAGCCGACCACCACATAAGCCCGGGCCTTGCTGAGTTTTTCTACGGTGGTGGCGCCGGTGCTTACCAGTAGCACGATGGCGATGGGTAGCTCGAACGCCAGCCCAAACGCCAGGAACAGGGCAAGCACGAAATCCAGATAGCTGCTGATGTCGGTGGTTACGGCCACGCCTTCCGGGGCGATGGCGGTGAAGAACTGGAACATCAACGGGAATACCACGAAATAGGCAAAGGCAGCGCCGCCATAGAACAGCAATACGCTGCTGGCCAGCAGCGGGATCGCCAGTTTCTTTTCATGCTTGTACAGGCCGGGTGCCACGAAGGCCCAGGCTTGATGAAGAATGAAGGGCATGGCGGCAAACACGCTCAGGTAGAGAGTCAGCTTGAACGGCGCCAGAAAGGGCGAGGCCACACCGGTGGCAATCATGTTGGTGCCGACGGGCATGGCGTCCATCAGCGGTTTGGCGACGATGGTGTAGAGCTCACGGGAAAACGTGAACAGGCACAGGAAGACGATAAAGATGGCGACCATGGCCTTGAGCAGGCGATTGCGCAGTTCCAGCAGGTGGGCAATCAGCGG
>OJHM01000180.1_pt1 | contig 23680 bp, 28 predicted proteins | sample 1595241 | NCBI WGS metagenome assembly OJHM01 (sample SAMN05416781, study PRJEB24817) | seawater metagenome | isolation source: Sea water | place: Canada:Atlantic | collected 2013-11
CGCGAAGGTGGCCGAACAGTTGGTGCCGGTGTTGTTGCTAAAATTATTGAGTAATAACATAATAAAATTTAATTCAATAAGTATAGGTCAGTAGCTCAATTGGCAGAGCAGCGGTCTCCAAAACCGCAGGTTGGGGGTTCGATTCCCTCCTGGCCTGCCATTGGTAGGCAGAAGATTTATTTAATAAATAAAAGAGTAGCATCGTACTTATGAGTGTAGAAACAGAACAAACATCAGGGGTTATGGACTCCATTAAGCTTGTATTGGCAGTATTAATTACTATTGCTGGTATAGCTGGATTCTATTACTTCGGTAATGAATCATTGTTGCTGCGAGTTGTAAGCTTGTTGGTTGCCATGGGTGTTGCTGTTGTATTGGTTATGATGACTACTATGGGGCAAGATTTCTGGGGATTTGTTCAGGGGTCTCAAGTTGAGCTAAGAAAGATTATTTGGCCAACTAAGAAAGAAACGATTCAAACAACTCTCATCGTCATGGTGATGGTTTTATTTGTAGGAATATTGTTGTGGATGTTTGATGGTCTGCTGCTATGGGGTATCGGAATGGTTACAGGGCAGGGTGGATAAGATGGCGTTACGATGGTATGTAGTGCATGCGTACTCGAACTTTGAGCACCGTGTTAAGAGCTCTTTGGAAGAAGCAATCGAACGTGAAGGAATGGAAGACCAGTTTGGTGACATTTTAGTTCCTACTGAAGAAGTTGTGGAAATGCGTTCGGGTCAGCAAAAAAAGAGCGAAAGAAAGTTTTTCCCTGGCTATGTGTTGGTACAGATGGATTTAAATGATGCGTCATGGCATTTGGTGAAGGATGTGCCTAAGGTGTTGGGGTTTATCGGCGGTAAAAAAGACAAGCCAGCGCCAATAACAGATAAAGAAGCAGATAGAATTTTAAATAGAATCCAAGAAGGTATTGAGAAACCAAGGCCTAAGGTTCTGTTTGAAGTGGGAGAGGTTCTAAGAATAAATGAAGGACCATTCAAAGATTTCAATGGTACTGTTGAAGAAGTCAATTATGAGAAGAGCAGTATTCGCGCATCCGTGTTAATTTTTGGACGCTCAACGCCGGTAGATTTAGAATTTGGTCAGGTCGAAAAAATCTGATTTTTTAACAGGGGAGTCGAAAGACGTTTGACCCACTAAGGAGATAACATGGCTAAGAAAATAGATGCCTATATTAAGTTACAAGTAAAAGCTAGCGAAGCTAACCCGAGTCCTCCGGTAGGGCCTGCGCTTGGTCAACACGGCGTAAACATAATGGAGTTTTGTAAAGCGTTTAATGCAAAAACTCAAGGATTGGAAAAAGGGTTGCCTATTCCAGTGGTTATCACGGTATACAGTGATAAAAGTTTCACGTTTGTTACCAAAACGCCACCAGCATCAATTTTATTGAAAAAAGCGGCAGGTATTACAAAGGGAAGTGGAGAGCCAAATACAAAGAAAGTGGCAACGGTTAACCGTGCTCAACTTGAAGAGATTGCAACAATGAAAGATCCAGACCTTACGGCAGCCGATATGGATGCAGCAGTTAGAACAATTGCTGGTAGTGCTCGTAGTATGGGTATTGATGTGGAGGGCGTGTAAATGGCTAAGCTAACTAAAAAAGCAAAGTTGATAAAAGAAAAAGTTGAGCCAGGTAAAGCTTATGAAGTCTCAAGTGCTTTTTCTCTATTGAAAGAATTATCCATTGTGAAATTTGATGAGTCTGTAGATGTTAGTGTGAATTTAGGTATTGATTCACGTAAATCAGATCAAAATGTTCGTGGTTCAACGTTGTTACCAAACGGTACAGGAAAAACTGTACGTGTTGCTGTGTTCACGCAGGGCGATAATGTTGCTGCTGCTGAAGCTGCAGGTGCTGACATTGTCGGTATGGATGATTTGGCTGCACAAATTAAAGGTGGCGATTTAAACTTTGATGTCGTCATAGCGTCACCTGATGCAATGAGAGTTGTTGGTACGTTAGGACAGGTTTTGGGACCTAGAGGATTAATGCCTAACCCTAAAGTGGGTACTGTAACCCCAGATGTCGCAACAGCTGTTAAAAATGCAAAATCAGGTCAAGCAATATATAGAACTGATAAAGCAGGCATTATTCATTGCAGTATTGGTAAGACCTCTTTTGAAGAATCAGCATTGTTAGAAAATATGCAGGCGCTTTTAGCAGATTTGGTTAAAGCAAAGCCTTCAGCATCTAAGGGTGTTTATTTAAAGAAAATCAGTGTTACGACGACAATGGGCCCAGGCCTTATTGTTGATCAATCCGGTTTAAAGTATTAATCGGGGGTTCTTTTAATAGAGCCAAGACTTTGGATTGCTGAACTTTAGCAATCGTCAAAGACCGTAGGTGCGCTAATTATAGTGTTTAATTTTCCTACGCAGACGGTAAGTCCTTACATTTTAGGATGGCCCCGTTGAAAGGGTGCCCCATTGGGGATTAACGTAATAATGAAAGTTATTACATAACAGTAGTCAGGAGGTACATATGCCACTAAATCATGAGCAAAAACAAGCAGTAGTTGCTGAAGTGGCGGAGGTTGCAGCTAATGCTTTTTCAGCTGTAGCAGCCGAATACCGTGGTTTGACTGTTGGAGAGATGACTGAGCTTCGTCAAAAAGCTCGTGAATCTGGAGTGTATTTACGTGTTGTTAAAAACACGCTAGTACGTAAAGCGGTTGAGAATACTGAGTTTGCATGTATTCAAGACGCGCTAGTTGGACCGTTAGTTATGGCGTTTTCTATGGAAGACCCAGGCGCAGCGGCTCGTCTAGTTAAGACTTTTAGCAAGGATCATGAAAAATTAGAAACTAAATTTGTTTCTGTGAGTGGTCAGCTGTTAGAAGCTTCAGAGCTCGAAAGACTGTCTAAACTACCTACTAAGGATCAGGCAATCAGCATGCTGATGTCGGTTATGAAAGCACCTGTCGAGAAATTCGTCAGAACACTTGCAGAACCACATGCCCAATTAGTACGTGCTGTTGATGCCGTTCGCGTGCAAAAGCAAGCAGCATAGCAGTATTAAATTTAAATAATTAACAATAGGAACTAAAACAATGGCTATTTCTAAAGAAGATATATTGGAAGCAATTGCTAACATGAGTGTTATGGATGTCGTGGATCTTGTAGAAGCGATGGAAGAAAAATTTGGTGTTTCTGCAGCTGCGGCTGTAGCAGCAGCTCCAGCTGCTGGTGGTGAAGCCGCTGCAGCAGAAGAGAAAACTGAATTTGATGTTGTAATGACTAGCTTTGGCGAAAACAAAGTGTCAGCAATTAAAGCGGTTCGTGCGATTACTGGTCTTGGCTTAAAAGAAGCAAAGACACTGGTAGAAAGTGCGCCTGCTGCAGTTAAAGAAGGTGTAAGTAAAGACGAAGCAGAAGAGACTAAGAAACAACTTGAGGAAGCTGGCGCTTCTGTTGAAGTTAAGTAGTTCTTACTATTTTCTAAAGCCTTTTTGGCTTTGATGCAAAATTAGGTCGGTCGTTATTTAACGACTGACCTATTGTGCGTTACAAAGAATTTTTTTAAAAAGCTATTTCATTTAGATGATTTAGTTTGTTTTAACTGAACATATAGGGATCGATAATGACGTACTCTTTCACTGAGAAAAAACGTATAAGAAAAACATTTGGGCAGCAAGAAGGTGTTACTGAAACGCCATACTTGCTTGAGACTCAAATCAGTTCATATAAGCGTTTTCTTCAATCTGATGTTACTAATGTTGAGGATCTTGATGCCATGGGATTGCATGCGGCATTAGGCAGTGTTTTTCCGATAACAAGTCATACAGGATATGCTGTTCTTGAGTATGTTAGTTATCGTCTTGGGAAGCCAAAATTTGACGTTAAAGAATGTCAATCTCGTGGAGCAACGTATGCGTCGCCACTAAGGGTTCAGGTTCGTTTGGTTATTTATGACAAAGACTCCCCAGCTGGTTCTAAGCGCGTAAAAGACATACGCGAGCAAGAAGTCTATATGGGTGAATTACCGCTCATGACTAATAATGGTACGTTCGTTATTAATGGTACTGAGCGCGTTATTGTTTCTCAATTGCATCGTTCTCCAGGTGTGTTCTTTGATCATGATAAAGGTAAAACTCACTCATCTGGTAAATTGTTATTTTCAGCGCGTGTTATTCCTTACCGTGGTTCTTGGTTGGATTTCGAGTTTGATCATAAAGACATCGCGTATGTTCGAATTGATCGTCGTCGCAAATTACCGGCGACAATATTATTAAAAGCTCTTGAATACACTAATGAGCAAATTATTGACATGTTCTTTGAAAGGAATATTTTCAACTTAAACAAGTCTGGTATTACGATGGATCTTGTCGCAGAACGTATGCGTGGTGAAACTATTACTTTTGATATTAAGGTGAAGGGAAAAGTTATAGTAGAAAACGGAAGGCGTATAACGGCCAAACATATCCGTTTGCTTGAAAAAGGTGATGTTAAAAAACTCGATGTCCCTAATGAATACCTCATTGGTAAGATTTTAGCAAAAGCAATTATTGATGAAGAAACAGGTGAAATCATTGCTGATCTAAATGCTGATATTACTGAAGAAAACATCAGTTTGATTTTGGCAAGCGGTGTTAAAAAGATCGAAACGCTCTATACAAATGACCTGGACAGAGGTCCGTATATTTCAAATACACTGAAAGTTGATTCGACGTTGGATCAACTTGATGCGTTAGTTGAAATTTATCGCATGATGCGTCCGGGTGAGCCACCAACTAAAGATTCGGCGTTAAAATTATTTAATAATTTATTTTTCTCACTTGACCGGTATGACCTATCGGCTGTTGGTCGAATGAAATTTAATTTACGTCTTGGCCGCGATGCAATCAAAGGTGAAGGTGTTTTAAGCAACGACGATATAATTGATGTTATTAAAGAGCTACTTAATATTAGAAACGGTTTAGGTACGGTTGATGATATCGATCACTTAGGTAACAGACGTATTCGTTCTGTTGGTGAAATGGTTGAAAACCAATTTAGAGTGGGCTTAGTTCGTGTTGAACGGGCGGTAAAAGAAAGATTATCAATTGCTGACTCAGAAGGGTTAATGCCTCAAGAAATCATTAATGCTAAGCCTGTGGCTGCTGCAATTAAAGAATTCTTTGGTTCTAGTCAATTGTCTCAATTTATGGACCAAAATAACCCATTATCTGAAATTACGCATAAGCGTCGTGTTTCAGCTTTAGGCCCCGGTGGCTTGGCGCGTGAACGTGCCGGTTTTGAAGTTCGAGATGTGCACGCAACCCATTATGGTCGCGTCTGTCCAATTGAGACACCAGAGGGTCCAAACATTGGTTTGATTAACTCGCTAGCTGTTTATGCTAGAACGAATGAATATGGGTTCTTGGAAACGCCATATAAGAAAGTTGTCGATGGTAAAGTAACTGAACAAGTTGATTTCTTATCTGCTATCGAAGAAGGTCGTTTTTATATTGCTCAGGCAAATGCAACATTAGATAAAAATGGCTCATTAACAGAAGATATGGTCACTTGTCGTCATGCTGAAGAATTCGCTATAACGACACCGGATCAGATTGATTATATGGATGTTTCACCAAAGCAGATTGTTTCTGTTGCGGCTTCAATTATTCCATTCCTTGAGCACGATGATGCTAACAGAGCGCTAATGGGCTCAAACATGCAGCGTCAGGCAGTTCCTACGTTACGTGCCGATAAGCCGCTTGTTGGTACAGGTATGGAAAGAGCAGTTGCTGTTGATTCTGGCGTAACTATTGTAGCTACTCGTGGTGGTGTTGTGGATGATGTAGATGCATCTAGAATCATTGTTCGTGTTAACGACGATGAAACTGAAACGGGTGAGTCTGGTGTTGATATTTACAATCTAACTAAATATACACGTTCAAACCAAAACACATGCATTAATCAGCGTCCGTTAGTCAAGCCAGGTGATCTGATTGCTAAAGGTGACGTGATGGCAGATGGCCCATCAACTGATTTGGGCGAGTTAGCGCTTGGTCAAAATATGATGGTCGCCTTTATGCCGTGGAATGGTTATAACTTCGAAGATTCAATTTTGATTTCTGAAAAAGTTGTTAAAGAAGATAGATTAACGACTATCCATATTGAAGAAAAAGTATGCGTAGCACGTGATACTAAATTGGGCTCTGAAGAGATAACAGCTGATATACCTAATGTTGGTGAGGGCGCGTTATCAAAACTAGATGAGTCTGGTATTGTGTACGTTGGTGCAGAAGTTAAAGGTGGCGATATTCTTGTTGGTAAAGTAACGCCAAAAGGTGAGACACAATTAACGGCTGAAGAAAAGCTTTTACGTGCAATTTTTGGTGAGAAAGCTTCAGATGTTAAAGATACCTCGCTTCGTGTTCCATCAAGCGTTCAAGGAACAGTGATTGATGTCAAAATATTTACACGTGATGGGGTTGATAAAGACTCAAGAGCGCTGGAAATTGAAGAAGAAGAACTGGCATCAGTTAAAAAAGATTTGGATGATCAATTGCGAATTGTAGAAGGTGATATCTATGAGCGTGTTGAGAAAATATTGATTGGCGAAGAAGCTGTATCTGGCCCTGATAAGTTAAAGAAAGGCAGTAAGATTACAAAAGAATATCTTGCTGATCTTAACAGAGCAGATTGGTTGAAGATTAAGCTTAAAAAAGAAAAGCTTAATGTACAGCTTGAGGCTGTTGTAGAGCAAATTGAACAACAGCGCATTGACTTCAACGAGCTTTATGAAGAAAAACGCAAAAAAATAACCATGGGCGACGATTTACAGCCTGGTGTTTTAAAAATGGTTAAAGTTTATCTCGCTGTTAAACGTCGTATTCAGCCAGGTGACAAAATGGCTGGACGTCATGGTAACAAAGGTGTTATTTCAATGATTGTGCCTGAAGAGGATATGCCTTATATGGAAGACGGCACACCGGTTGATGTTGTGCTTAATCCATTGGGTGTTCCATCTCGAATGAACGTTGGACAGGTTCTTGAGACACATTTGGGTTGGGCTGCGAAAGGATTGGGAAATGAAATTGGTAAAATGCTTGAAGAGAAAGCAAAAGCCGATAAATTAAGAAAATTCTTAGACAAAATATATAACACCAGTGGGCGCAAAGAAGATTTGGCTTCGTTTAGTGATGCTGAGATTTTCGAATTAGCAGACAACTTAAAAGCAGGTGTGCCAATGGCGACGCCAGTATTTGACGGAGCATCTGAGGCAGAAGTTAAGCAAATGCTAAAACTGGGTGGCCGTGCAGAATCAGGTCAAGTTCAATTGTATGACGGTAGAACAGGTGATGCATTCGATCGAGAAACAACGGTTGGTTACATGTACATGTTGAAATTGAATCACCTTGTGGATGATAAGATGCATGCACGATCAACTGGGCCGTATAGCCTTGTTACGCAGCAACCGTTAGGTGGCAAAGCGCAATTTGGTGGTCAGCGATTTGGAGAGATGGAAGTGTGGGCGCTAGAAGCATACGGTGCTGCATATACGCTTCAAGAAATGTTAACGGTTAAGTCAGATGATGTAGCTGGTCGTACAAAAATGTACAAAAACATTGTTGATGGTAATCAAACTATGGATCCGGGTATGCCTGAGTCATTTAACGTATTGGTTAAAGAGATTCGTGCGCTAGGTATTAATATCGAGTTAGAGCAAGACTAGTAAATACGATTCGATACTGATTTATAAACTGAAATATAGATAACAAAGGGAGATACGGTCTTGAAAGATCTACTCAATTTTTTAAAGCAACAAAATCAAGCAGAAGAATTCGACGCAATCCGCATTGGATTGGCATCACCAGACATGATTCGTTCATGGTCATATGGTGAAGTTAAAAAGCCAGAAACCATTAACTATAGAACGTTCAAGCCAGAACGCGATGGATTGTTTTGTGCGAAAATTTTTGGCCCTGTCAATGACTATGAATGCTTATGTGGAAAGTACAAGCGTTTAAAGCATCGCGGTGTTATCTGTGAAAAATGTGGTGTAGAAGTCACGCTTTCTAAGGTTCGTCGTGAACGGATGGGGCATATTGATTTGGCTAGCCCAGTTGCACATATTTGGTTTTTAAAATCATTACCATCTAGGATTGCTTTGCTACTGGATATGACCTTGCGTGATATTGAAAGAGTGTTGTACTTTGAATCCTATGTTGTGGTTGATCCAGGTTTAACAACACTGGAAGCTGGCACGTTAATGACAGATGAAGAGTATCTTGATGCATTAGAAGAGCATGGAGATGAGTTCGTTGCATTGATGGGAGCCGAAGCGGTTAATGAATTACTGAAATCACTTGATTTGCCAGGTGAAATGGACAAGTGCCGTGCTGATATCGACGCAACAAATTCAGAAACAAAAATCAAAAAAACCTCTAAAAGATTAAAAGTTTTAGAAGCGCTTGATTGCTCAAAGAACCGTCCAGAATGGATGATATTGAAAGTTCTGCCTGTACTGCCTCCTGAATTAAGGCCACTTGTGCCTCTAGATGGTGGACGCTTTGCTACATCAGATCTGAATGATTTGTACCGTCGTGTTATTAATAGAAATAACCGTCTTCATCGACTATTGGATCTTAGTGCGCCAGACATCATTGTTAGAAACGAAAAACGTATGTTGCAAGAGTCTGTAGATGCGTTGTTAGATAACGGACGTCGCGGTAGAGCAATTACTGGAACAAACAGACGTCCTTTAAAATCACTTGCTGACATGATTAAAGGTAAGCAAGGTCGTTTCCGCCAAAACTTACTGGGAAAACGAGTAGATTATTCTGGCCGTTCGGTTATTGTTGTTGGTCCAACATTGAAATTACATCAATGCGGCTTGCCAAAGAAAATGGCGTTAGAGCTTTTTAAACCGTTTATTTTTGCAAAATTACAAGCCCGAGGCGAAGCAACAACCATTAAAGTTGCTAAAAAACAAGTAGAAAGAGAAGGTCCAGAAGTTTGGGATATTCTTGCTGATGTAATTCGTGAACATCCAATTATGTTGAACAGAGCGCCTACACTTCACCGTCTAGGTATACAAGCATTTGAGCCAACGCTAATTGAAGGTAAAGCGATTCAGCTTCATCCATTAGTTTGTTCAGCATTCAATGCTGACTTTGATGGTGATCAAATGGCCGTGCATGTTCCATTATCAATTGAAGCTCAGCTTGAAGCGCGTAGCTTGATGATGTCAACCAATAACATTTTGTCACCTGCAAACGGTGAACCTGTGATCGTTCCTTCGCAAGATGTGGTGTTGGGTCTGTACTACATGAGCAGAGAAAATACGAATGAAGTTGGTGAAGGCATGATTTTCTCAGATGTTGATGAAGCCACTAGGGCGATGGACGCCGGTGCTGCGAAGTTGCACGCGAAGGTAAAAATCCGCATTGAAGATCACGAAGTTAATGATGATGGAGAGTTGGTAGTAACAACTAGATTGGTAGATACAACTATTGGGCGTGCACAAGTATGGCATATCGTTCCTAAGTTATTAAGTTTTGATCTTGTCAATAAAGATTTAACCAAGAAGGCTATTTTGCAGCTTATAGATACGTGTTACCGCCAGTTGGGCGTTAAGGACACAGTCATTTTTGCTGACCAACTAATGTATATGGGTTTCTTAAATGCCACAAAATCAGGTGTTTCATTCGGCATCAATGACATGGAAATACCGGCTGGTAAGGCAAAGCTAATTAAATCAGCTGAAAAAGAAGTTAAAGAAGTTCAGGGCCAATATGCATCTGGCCTTGTAACAAATGGTGAAAGATATAACAAAGTTATTGATATTTGGTCTAATACAAACGAAAGAGTAGCGAAAGCTATGATGGATAACTTGTCGGTTGATAACGTAACTAATGCAGACGGCGAAGAAGTAGAGCAAAAATCATTTAATTCAGTTTATATGATGGCCGATTCTGGAGCTCGTGGTTCCGCTGCCCAAATTAGACAGTTAGCTGGAATGCGTGGTCTGATGGCTAAACCAGATGGCTCTATTATTGAAACGCCAATTACAGCTAACTTTAGAGAAGGCCTTAACGTATTACAGTATTTCGTATCTACTCACGGAGCTCGTAAAGGTCTTGCAGATACGGCACTTAAAACAGCTAACGCTGGTTACTTGACCAGACGTTTGGTTGATGTGGCTCAAGACATGGTCGTATTAGATGCTGATTGTGGCACGAGCAATGGTCTTGTAATCACACCAATAATTGAAGGTGGAGAGGTTGTAGAGCCTTTAGGTACAATGATTTTAGGTCGTGTTATAGCGGAAGATGTTATGAATATATCGACTAATAAATTGGTCGTTGAAAGGAATACATTAATTAATGAAGCTTGGGTAGATATACTTGAAGAAAATGGTGTTGATAAAGTACTTGTAAGATCAACCATTACTTGTGAAAACCGTAAAGGTGTTTGCCAGCTGTGTTATGGCCGCGATTTAGCGCGTGGACACATCATTAATAAAGGTGAAGCCGTTGGTGTGGTTGCTGCGCAATCTATTGGTGAGCCGGGTACACAGCTGACCATGCGTACGTTCCATATTGGTGGTGCGGCATCTAGTTCTGCTGCTATTAATAGCCTCCAGATTAAATCCGGTGGTATTCTTAAATTCAATGATAAATTAAAAGCCATTGAAAATAGGGAAGGTAAACTTCTAGTTATTTCTCGTTCAGGTGAAATCAGCATTGTTGATGACTACGGACGTATTAGAGAGAACTATAAAATTCAGTATGGTTCAATATTAGAGGGTAAAGAAGGCGATTCATTACCTGCCGGTGCTCAGTTGGCATCATGGGATCCGCATACTCACCCAGTTATTACTGAAGTGGCTGGTAAAGTAATATTCTCAGATTTTGTAGATGGCGTTACCGTTCAACAACAATCAGATGAAATTACAGGGTTGACATCATTAATAGTAATGGACGCCAAGCAACGTGGTGGTGCAAGTAAAGATCTAAACCCTGCTATTACTTTGGTAGACACTAAGGGTGAGCCAGTCTGTATTCCAGGCACAAAAATCGTAGTTCATTACACGTTACCCGCAGGAGCTATTGTTAATGTAACTGACGGTGGAACCGTTGAATCTGCGGATATTTTAGCGAGAATTCCTCAGGAATCGAGTAAAACTCGAGATATTACAGGTGGTTTACCACGTGTTGCCGATTTATTCGAAGCACGTAAAACAAAAGACCCAGCGATTCTTGCTGAGATGACGGGTACGGTTAGTTTTGGTAAAGAAACTAAAGGTAAACGTCGTTTAGTCGTTACGAATAGCGAAGGTGAGAGTAAAGAGTTACTTATACACAAATGGCGTCACATTGCTGTGTATGAAGGTGAACACGTTGAGCAGGGTGAGACAATAGCTGAAGGTGAATTAACGCCTCACGACATTCTAAGGCTGAGAGGCATTGAGGAATTAGCTAGGTACTTAGTTAATGAAATTCAAGATGTGTATCGTTTGCAAGGTGTGAAGATTAACGATAAGCACATTGAGGTTATCATTAGGCAAATGCTTAGAAAAGTTGAGATAACATCGCCAGGTGATACATCGTTCATTAGAGGGGAGCAGGTAGAGAAGACTCGATTCTTGGAAACCAATGTTCAGTTGGAAAAAGAAGGCAAAATACCTGCTACTGCGGACAATGTCTTGCTGGGAATTACGAAGGCGTCTTTAGCAACAGAATCATTTATTTCTGCAGCGTCCTTCCAAGAAACAACGAGAGTACTAACAGATGCGGCTGTTCGTGGAACAAAAGATGACCTAAATGGCTTGAAAGAGAACGTCATTGTTGGGCGACTAATTCCAGCAGGTACAGGTTTGGCTCATCATATTGAACGTAAAAAGAACAAGGCATCAGCGAAGTTAGCGGATATGGTTGAGGTAGAAACTACAGTGAATCAAGATGATGCTGAAGAAGCGTTAAAACAAGCGCTTAATATGGAAGAGTAATATTATAAAAATATTTTGAATCGTAACTAAAAATAAGCCGGCAATATTTTGACCGCCTTATTTTTATTCAAACGAGAAAGGGAGTTATTATGCTTGACACAGATACCATATCTGCATAAAATCCCCCGTCTTTATTGAGTCGAAATTAGGCTTAAAAAATAATTAAACTACAAAAAAGCTTACAGGGTGGAATGTAACGTTCCATAAGTTGGCTTCTACTGGTGTTTGGAGCATAAAGGTAAAAATGACAACAATTAATCAACTAGTTCGTAATCCAAGAAAGCGTAAGGTGGAAAAAAGTAACGTTCCAGCTTTAGAGGCCTGTCCTCAAAGACGTGGCGTGTGCACGCGAGTGTATACAACGACACCAAAAAAACCTAACTCAGCTCTACGTAAGGTCGCACGTGTTAGATTAACAAACGGCGCTGAAGTAACTAGCTATATTGGTGGTGAAGGTCATAACTTGCAAGAGCACTCAGTTGTATTGATTCGTGGTGGTCGTGTTAAAGATTTGCCGGGTGTTCGGTATCATGTTGTTCGTGGTAGTTTGGATACATCTGGTGTAGAGGCTCGCCGAGCTGGTCGTTCAAAATACGGTGCGAAGCGCCCTAAAAGCTAAATAGAGATTAAAAATGTCTAGAAGAAAAAAGTCAATCAAACGAGAAATCCTGCCAGATCCTAAATTCGGAAATTTAGTTTTAGCTAAGTTCATGAATATGATTATGGTAGATGGCAAGAAATCAATTGCCGAAAAAATAGTCTACGGTGCACTTGAGACTGTTGAAGCAAAAGGGCATGCAGAGCCAGTTGATGCATTAATAACAGCGTTAGAGAAAGTTCAGCCAGCAGTTGAAGTTAAATCTAGACGCGTAGGTGGTGCAACATACCAGGTGCCAGTTGAGGTTCGTCCTTCAAGAAGAATGGGTTTATCAATGCGTTGGATGATAGATGCATCGCGCAAGAGAAGTGAAAGAACAATGTCAGCAAGATTGGCGGGTGAAGTAGTAGATGCATTGGAAGGTAGAGGTTCTGCTTTTAAGAAGCGTGAAGATACGCATCGTATGGCGGAAGCAAACAAAGCGTTCTCGCATTTCCGCTGGTAATTGCTATTTAGAAAGTTTTAGGAAAAAAGATGCCACGTTCTACTCCAATAGAGTGTTATAGGAATATTGGCATCATGGCTCACATTGATGCTGGTAAAACAACAACAACAGAGCGAGTATTATTTTATACGGGTGTATCGCATAAGATTGGTGAAGTTCATGATGGCGCGGCCACTATGGACTGGATGGAGCAAGAGCAGGAGCGTGGGATAACAATCACCTCTGCTGCAACAACATGTTTTTGGTCGGGGATGAATGGCCAGTTTGACACGCACCGTATCAACATTATTGATACACCGGGGCACGTTGACTTCACAATAGAAGTTGAACGCTCTTTGCGAGTATTAGATGGTGCATGTGCGGTATTTTGTGCTGTTGGTGGGGTTGAGCCGCAATCTGAAACAGTGTGGCGTCAGGCAGATAAATACAAAGTGCCACGTTTGGCATTTGTAAATAAGATGGATAGAGCGGGTGCCGACTTCATGAGGGTTGTGCACCAACTAAAAGAAAGATTAGGTTGTAACCCGGTGCCACTTCAACTCGCAATTGGAGCGGAAGAAGGCTTTAGAGGTATGGTTGATTTAATTACCATGCGGGCCATCTACTGGGGTGAGGAAGATAAGGGTGTTTCGCATAATTATGCGGAGGTACCTGAAGAGATGCTTGCTGAATGTGAAGAGCTTCGGGAGCAATTGGTTGAGGCGGCGGCTGAAGCTAATGATGATTTGATGGAGTCGTATCTTGACTCGGGTGAATTATCAGACGTTGAAATAAGGCAAGGTTTGCGTTTAAGGACGTTAAATAATGAAGTTGTCTTGGTTATGTGCGGTAGTGCATTTAAAAATAAAGGTGTCCAAGCGGTATTGGATGCGGTTGTTGAATTTCTTCCATCACCGACTGATGTTGAGGCTATTCAATCAGCTCAGACAGATGATGTGGATATAGTAGAGAAAAGGCCGGCCAATGATGCGGCACCTTTTTCTGCATTGGCTTTTAAGATTGCAACTGATCCTTTTGTTGGCACGTTGACATTTTTTAGAGTTTACTCAGGTGTGATTAAGGCGGGCCAAGTTGTCTTGAACCCTGTTAAGAATAAAAAAGAGCGCATTGGCCGTTTAGTTCAGATGCATTCTAATGATCGTATAGAGATCAAAGAAGTTTATGCTGGAGATATTGCAGCGGCAATTGGCTTAAAAGATGTTACTACGGGTGACACATTATGTTCAATTAATGACGCGATAACACTGGAAAGAATGGAGTTTCCGGAACCTGTAATTTCAATTGCAGTTGAGCCTAAAACCATTCAAGACCAGGATAAGATGGCGATTGCTTTGGCTAAGTTATCGCAAGAAGATCCATCGTTTAAAGTGGCTACTGATGAAGAATCAGGGCAGACAATAATTTCTGGAATGGGCGAGCTCCATTTGGAAATCATTGTTGACCGGTTACGCAGAGAGTTTGGTGTTGTTGCTAATGTTGGAACGCCGCAAGTTGCATACCGCGAAACTATAAGGCGTGGTATTAAGCAAGAAGGTAAGTTTATAAGACAGTCTGGTGGTAAAGGTCAATATGGGCATGTCTGGCTTGAGATTGAACCGCTGGAAGATAAAGAGTTCGAGTTTGTTGATGCCATTGTTGGTGGTTCGGTGCCTAAAGAATTTATTGGTGCGGTAGCCAAGGGTGTTGAAGAGCAGATGAAAAATGGTGTTTTGGCGGGTTATCCCATGATCAATATAAAGGTAACTTTATATGATGGTTCGTATCATGATGTTGACTCAAACGAAATGGCGTTTAAAATAGCGGGCTCAATTGGATTTAAAGATGGGGCTGTAAATGCAGACCCGGCTCTTTTGGAGCCAATGATGAAGGTAGAGGTGGTAACACCTGAAGAATATATGGGTCATGTTGTTGGTGACCTGAATAAGCGCCGAGGAATTATTCATGGTATGAATGAAACGCCGGCTGGAAAGACAGTAGATGCAGAAGTGCCGTTGGCCGAAATGTTTGGCTATGCTACGGACTTAAGGTCTGCAACACAGGGAAGAGCTACTTATAGCATGATGTTTGATAAGTATGCGGTAGTACCTAAAGCGTTAGAAGAAAAGATTAAAAGCAGAATTTTTTATTAATATTTACAAAATGACGGGTAATTACAATGTCTAAAGAAAAATTTGAAAGAAACAAGCCCCATGTAAACGTTGGCACAATTGGCCACGTTGACCATGGAAAAACAACCTTAACAGCTGCCCTAACAAAAGTGATGGCAGAAGCGATGGGTGGAGAAGTCAAAGCATTTGATGAGATTGACAACGCACCAGAAGAGCGTGAGCGTGGTATTACAATTGCGACATCGCACGTTGAATATGAATCAGCATCACGTCACTACGCACACGTAGATTGCCCAGGTCACGCCGATTATGTAAAAAACATGATTACCGGTGCTGCGCAAATGGACGGCGCTATCTTAGTCTGTTCAGCGGCTGATGGCCCAATGCCACAAACACGTGAGCACATCCTATTGTCACGTCAAGTAGGCGTGCCCTACATCGTTGTCTTCATGAACAAAGCGGACATGGTTGACGATGAAGAATTACTAGAACTCGTTGAAATGGAAATACGTGAACTACTAGACATGTATGAATTCCCGGGCGACGACACACCGATTATCACCGGTTCAGCGCTTAAAGCGTTAGAAGGCGATACATCAGATATCGGTGCACCAGCAGTACTTAAACTAGTAGAAGCGCTAGACACCTACATCCCTCTTCCAGAGCGTGCAGTTGATGGTGACTTCCTGATGCCAGTAGAAGATGTTTTCTCAATCTCAGGTCGTGGCACAGTGGTAACAGGCCGTATCGAACGTGGTGTTGTTAACGTCGGTGAAGAAATTGAAATCGTTGGCGTTAAAGACACAGTAACAACAACCTGTACAGGTGTTGAAATGTTCCGTAAGCTGCTAGACCAAGGTGAAGCTGGCGACAACGTAGGTGTTTTATTACGAGGAACAAAACGTGAAGACGTTGAACGTGGTCAAGTACTAGCAAAACCAGGATCAATTACCCCTCATACGCATTTTGAAGCAGAAGTGTATGTGTTAGGAAAAGATGAAGGTGGTCGTCATACACCATTCTTCAACGGTTACCGTCCACAGTTCTACTTCAGAACAACAGACGTAACAGGTGCATGTGACTTACCAGAAGGCGTAGAAATGGTAATGCCAGGTGACAATGTTCAAATGACCGTAAAACTAATCAACCCGATTGCGATGGAAGATGGCTTAAGATTTGCTATTCGTGAAGGTGGCCGTACAGTTGGCGCCGGTGTTGTTGCTAAAATTATTGAGTAATTATTATGTCAAAACAATCCATTAGAATTCGTTTAAAAGGCTTTGATCATCGTTTAATTGATCATGCGGCACGTGAAATTGTTGAAACGGCAAAAAGAACTGGCGCTCAAGTTATGGGCCCAATTCCTTTGCCAACAAAGAAGGAGCGTTTCACTGTTCTTATCTCTCCGCATGTAAATAAAGATGCCAGAGATCAATATGAGCTTCGTACGCACAAACGTATGATGGATATTGTTGAACCTACAGATAAAACAGTTGATGCTTTGATGAAGCTTGATTTATCTGCTGGTGTTGATGTTCAGATTAAACTGAATTAAATCAATACATCTACATATTAAAGAGGAAAGATAATGTCTTTAGGATTAGTTGGCCGCAAGTGCGGAATGACAAGAGTATTTACAGATGAGGGTGATTCAATCCCGGTTTCTGTTGTGCAGGTGTTGTCAAATAGAATTACACGTGTGTTGAATAAAGAATCAGATGGTTATTCTGCTGTTCAAGTTACAACGGGTGAGAAAAAGAATTCTCGCGTAAACAAATCTAAAGCTGGTGAGTTTTCTAAAGCTGGCGTCGATGCTGGTCGTGGATTATGGGAATTTAGATTAGAGTCAGATAGCGATCTTGAAGTGGGTAATGATTTACCGCTTGAGATATTTGAGCCGGGTCAAAAGGTTGATGTTTGTGGTCGTAGTATTGGTAAAGGATTTGCGGGTGTTATTAAGCGCTATAACTTCCAAATGCAAGATGCGACACACGGTAACTCTCTTTCTCATCGTGCTCCGGGTTCAATAGGTCAATGCCAAACACCTGGTAGAGTTGTGAAAGGAAAAAAAATGGCAGGTCATATGGGTAATAGACAAGTGACTACGCAAAACTTGGAAGTAGTGAGAGTAGATGTTGAAAAGTCTATCGTCCTTATAAAAGGTGCTATTCCTGGTGCAAAAAATGGTGACATAGTCATGACGCCAGCGATTAAACAAAAGAATAAGGCGTAAATTATGAAATTACAAATGCCTACAGTTGGAAAGGAAGTATCAGAGGTCGTATTCGGTCAAGAATATAACGAAGGTATTATTCACCAGTTGGTCGTTACATATATGGCTAATGCAAGAGCTGGAACCCGTGCTCAAAAAACACGGTCAGAAGTTAGTGGTGGTGGTGTAAAACCATGGAAACAAAAAGGAACTGGTCGTGCTAGAGCGGGAACTATCAGAAGCCCTATTTGGAGAACTGGTGGTGTAACGTTTGCCGCTAAGCCTCAAGATCACAGCAAAAAATTGAATAAAAAAATGTATTCAGTTGGAATGCGCTCAATCTTATCTGAGTTAATTAGACAAGAGCGTTTGGTTATTATTGATTCTGTATCTATTGATGAGCCTAAGACCAAAGTATTGGATTCTTTGTTAAAAGAAAATGGATTAACGAGCGTATTATTTGTATTGGCAGCTGAAGATAAAAATATTCAACTAGCTAGCCGTAACATTCATAAGGTAGATGTTTGTACAGCATATGAAATCGATCCTGTTTCATTACTTGCGTTTGAAAAAATTTGTGTCACTAAAGATGCATTAGCATTAATTGAGGAGCGTTTGAAATGAACCATGAGTTTTTGCTTCAACTAATTACTTCGCCTGTTGTTACTGAAAAAACAGCAATAGCAGCGGATACTTCTAATCAATATGTATTTAAAGTATTGAGTTCTGCAAATAAAATTGAAATTAAAGCAGCTGTTGAAAAGCTTTTCGAAGTAGATGTTGTATCTGTTAAAACATTAAATGTTAAAGGTAAAACGAAACGTTTTGGCCGCTTAATTGGTAAGCGATCAGATGTTAAGAAAGCCTATGTGCGGATCAAGTCTGGTCAAGAAATTGAATTTGCTACCGCTTAACCTAAAGAAATAATATATTATGGCAATTGTAAAAAGTAAACCAACGTCACCAGGATCAAGGTTTGTAGTAAGAGTAAAAAACCCTGATTTAAGTAAAGACGGTCCTTATGCTCCGTTATTAGCTAAAAAATCAAAAAATGGTGGTCGTAATAATAATGGCAGAATTACCACGCGTCATCGTGGTGGTGGTCATAAGCAACATTACCGAATTATCGATTTTAAAAGAAATAAAATTGATGTGGTTGGTAAAGTAGAAACCCTTGAATATGATCCAAATAGAACTGCTAATATCGCTTTAATCGTTTATAATGACGGCGAAAGACGATACATGATTGCCCCTAAAGATCTTAAAGTTGGGGATGAAGTGGTTTCCTCTGAAGTAGCTCCTATTAAAGTCGGTAACTGTATGCCAATGCGTAATATTCCCGTTGGTAGTCAGGTACATTGTGTTGAGTTAAAGCCAGGTAAGGGCGCTCAAATTGCAAGAAGTGCGGGTACTGTCGTTCAAATTGTAGCTCGAGAGGGTGAGCATGTGACGCTAAGGCTTCGTTCTGGTGAGATGCGTAAAGTATTGGCGGCTTGTCGTGCAGTGATTGGCGAAGTTGGTAACGCTGAACATAGTTTGATTTCGCTTGGTAAAGCAGGTGCTAAAAGATGGCGTGGGGTAAGGCCTACTGTTCGTGGTGTTGCTATGAACCCTGTTGATCACCCGCATGGTGGTGGTGAGGGTCGAACATCTGGTGGTCGTCATCCGGTTTCTCCATGGGGGATGCCTACTAAAGGTTATAAGACGCGCAAAAATAAGCGTACTGACAATTTAATTGTAAGAAATAGAACAAAACGTTAAGGAATTATAGTGCCTAGATCAATTAAAAAAGGCCCTTTTATCGACCTTCATTTAATGAAGAAAGTTGAAGTGGCTATAGAAACAAATAATAGACGCCCAATCAAGACATGGTCGCGACGTTCAGTTATAGCGCCTAACATGGTTGGTTTAACTATTGCTATTCACAATGGTCGTTTGCATTTGCCTGTGTTGATTAGTGAAAATATGGTTGGCCACAAACTTGGCGAGTTTGCATTAACTCGTACCTATCGTGGTCACGTTGTTGACAAAAAATCAAGGTAGGATGAGTTAAAGATGGAAGTTAAAGCAATATTAAAAAACGCAAACTTTTCGGCCCAAAAAGGCAGATTGGTTGCTAACCAAATTCGTGGTGTAAATGTTGAAGCTGCATTGAATACTTTATCGTTTAGCACAAAAAAAGCAGCGTTTAGTTTTAAGAAATTATTAAACTCAGCTATTGCTAATGCTGAGCATAACGAAGGTGCTGATGTTGATGAGTTGTTTATTTCAACTGTCTACGTGGATGAAGCGCCTACATTAAAGCGTTTTAAAGCAAGAGCAAAAGGTCGTGGTAATAAAATCTTAAAAAGAAATTGCCATTTAACACTTGAAGTAAGTGACACTAAGTAAAGAGTAAATAGATATGGGTCAAAAAGTACATCCTACAGGTATACGTCTCGGTATTGTTAAAGACTGGAATTCACGCTGGTATGCTAATTCACAAGCTTACCCTGAAATGCTGCGCCAAGATCTTATTGTTAGAGATTTCTTGAAAAAGAAATTGATGAGTGCGTCTGTTAGTCGAATTCAAATTAATCGTCCTGCATCTAATGCTCAAATCACGATACATACCGCAAGGCCAGGTATTGTGATTGGTAAAAAAGGTGGTGATGTTGATTCGCTGCGTGCTGAAGCAAGCAAGATTATGGGTGTGCCAGTTCAAATTAATGTTGAAGAAATTAGAAAGCCAGAGCTTGATGCTTTATTGGTGGCAGAAGGTGTTGCTCAGCAGCTAGAAAAAAGAATTATGTTTAGGCGCGCTATGAAGCGAGCGGTAACAAATACAATGAGGCTTGGTGCTGAAGGTATTAAGATTAAAGTGAGTGGTCGATTAAACGGTGCGGATATCGCCAGAAACGAATGGTATAGAGAAGGTCGAGTACCTTTGCATACATTGCGTGCTGACATTGATTATGGGTTTACTGAGGCATTGACAACTTACGGTATTTTAGGAATTAAAGTCTGGATTTTCAAAGGTGAAGTATTTGAAGAAAAAGGTTTGCCTGATTTAAACAGCAAAAATGCTTCTGGAGAATAGGTAAAATCTATGTTGCAACCAAAAAGAACTAAATTTAGAAAAGCTCATAAAAATAGAAACACTGGGCTAGCTCATAGAGGAAGCAAGGTTAGCTTTGGTGAGTTTGGGCTTAAGTCTATCGAACGTGGCAGGATGACGGCTCGTCAAATTGAAGCTGGGCGTCGTGCAATTACTAGGCATATTAAACGTGGCGGTAAAGTTTGGATTCGTGTTTTTCCAGACAAGCCAATTACCAAAAAACCTCTAGAGGTTCGTATGGGTAAAGGGAAAGGTAGTGTTGAATTTTGGGTTGCTCAAATCAAACCCGGAACAATGTTATTTGAACTGCAGGGTGTTTCAAAAGAAATAGCTCAAGAAGCATTTGCATTGGCGTCTGCTAAATTCCCTTTTAAAACTAAATTTGCTGAACGGACAATAATGTAATGAAAGCATCAGAATTAAGAGAAAAGACAGTGACAGATCTAAATGATCTTCTGTTGGAATTAAGAAAAGAACAATTTAATTTGCGTATGCAAAATGCAACGGGACAGTTAAATCAAGTTGATCAATTTGGAAAAATCCGTGTTGATGTAGCTAGAATAAAAACTATTCTGAACGAAAAATCAGGTGAAGAATAATGAGTGAAGCGGAAAAGAATATCAGAACTATTACTGGGCAAGTTGTAAGTAATAAGGCTGATAAAACTATTACTGTTAAAGTTACTCGTCAAGTAAAGCATGAGCTTTATGGTAAATTTATTAAGCGTTCTACTAACTTTCATGCTCATGATGAAAGTAACTCGTGTAATGAAGGCGATCTCGTGTCTTTAGTGGCATGTCGTCCAATTTCTAAGTCTAAAACTTGGAAATTACACGAAATAATAGAAAAAACTAAATAAGAATTATTAGGGTTTAATTATGATTCAAATGCAAACAAGGTTGGATGTTGCTGATAACAGTGGTGCGCGTAGTGTTATGTGTATTAAGGTGCTCGGCGGCTCACATAAGCGCTATGCAAGAATTGGCGATATCATTAAAGTAAGTATCAAAGAAGCAATACCGCGCGGTAAAGTTAAAAAAGGTGATGTTGTTGATGCTGTTGTTGTGAGAACTAAAAAAGGTGTTCGTCGTTCTGATGGATCGCTAATTAGGTTTGATGGAAATGCAGCTGTATTGTTAAATGCAAATCTACAGCCTATCGGAACTCGTATTTTTGGCCCGGTTACTCGTGAGTTAAGAAATGAGAAATTTATGAAAATCATTTCACTTGCGCCAGAAGTGATTTAGGTCAATAGGTTAATTATGAATAAGATCAAAAAAGGTGATGAAGTTATTGTGCTTACCGGTAAAGATAAAGGTAAGCGTGGAACTGTATTAAAAATAGCTTCTGAAGACAAGTTGCTTGTAGAAGGGATTAATATGGTTAAAAAACATCAAAAACCAAATCCTAACAAAGGTATTGAAGGCGGGATTGTTGAAAAACAAATGCCAATTCAACTTTCTAATGTTGCTATATATAATTCGCAAACTCAAAAAGCGGATCGTGTTGGATTTAGGGTATTAGAGGACGGTAAAAAAGTTCGTTTTTTCAAGTCAAACAATGAAGTTGTTGACGCATAAGTTCTAGAGAATAATTATGAGTACATTACAAAGCCAGTATAAAGAAAAAATTGTTCCATCATTAATGGATGAGCTTAAGTTTAAGTCAATTATGGAAGTTCCTAAAATCACTAAAATTACACTTAATATGGGTGTAGGTGATGCGGTAGCTGATAAGAAAGTAATTCAAAATGCGGTTGCTGATTTAGAAAAGATTTCTGGTCAAAAACCAATTATAACAATATCTAAAAAATCTATCGCTGGTTTTAAAATCAGAGATGATATGCCTATTGGCTGTAAAGTTACGTTACGTAATGAACGTATGTATGATTTTATTGAGCGCCTTGTTTATATTGCAATACCACGTATTAGAGATTTCCGTGGATTAAGTGCTAAATCTTTTGATGGACGTGGCAACTATTCAATTGGTGTTACAGAACAAATCATATTTCCTGAAATAGATTATGATAAAATTGATAAAATTCGTGGTTTAGATATAGCAATAACTACGACTGCAAAAAATGATGATGAAGGGCGTGCTCTATTAAGTGCCTTTAACTTCCCAATCAAGAAACAAGGTTAAATAATGGCTAAGAAATCCATGATAGCGCGTGAAGACAAGCGAACTAAGTTAGTTGCTAAATATTCAGCCAAGAGAAAAGAATTAAAAGAAATCATTAGAAGTCCTAAATCAACTATTGAGCAAGTTATTGCGGCTCAAGTTTCGCTGGTTAAATTGCCTAGAGACTCTAGCCCTGTGCGCCAACGTAATCGTTGTAATATTACTGGTCGACCACATGGTTATTATCGTAAATTTGGTTTGGGTCGTAACAAGCTACGTGAAGCTACAATGCGTGGTGATGTGCCTGGTTTATCTAAAGCCAGCTGGTAATTAAGGAGTAGATTATGAGTATGAGCGATCCAATAGCGGATATGTTGACTAGAATCCGTAACGCACATGCAGCTGAAAAATTCTCAGTTGTAATGCCGTTTTCAACAAAAAAACAAGCGCTAGCTGAATTATTAAAATTAGAAGGGTATATAACTGACTCTAAAAAAATTGATGAGTCTACGGCTAAGCCTAACCTTGAAGTGACGCTAAAATATTTTCAAGGGCAGCCAGTTATCGAAAAAATTGACCGTGTTAGTAAGCCTGGCCTTAGAATTTATAAATCTAAAAATGACTTACCAACAGTGCGTGGGGGCTTAGGTGTTGCTGTTATATCAACATCAAAAGGTTTGATGAGTGATCGGAATGCACGCACCCAAGGTTTTGGCGGCGAAGTTATTTGTTACGTTAGTTAATTAGGTTTAAATATGTCAAGAATTGCAAGAAATCCAGTTGATGTTCCATCTGATGTTGAAGTTAAACATAGCGCTGGTAATGTAACTGTAAAAGGTAAAAATGGTGAATTGAATTGCCAATTATTATCCCAGGTTGCTATGGAAATTAGTGATAATCAACTTAAGTTTCAACCAACGGATGATTCAAAAAAATCAATGGCATTAACAGGAACTTTTCGTTCTTTAGTTAATAACATGGTTTTTGGTGTTACTACCGGTTTTGAAAAGAAGCTTGAATTACGTGGAGTTGGTTATCGTTCTCAGGTTAAGGGCTGTCTCTTATACACATCTGACGCTG
>OJHM01000183.1_pt1 | contig 23490 bp, 18 predicted proteins | sample 1595241 | NCBI WGS metagenome assembly OJHM01 (sample SAMN05416781, study PRJEB24817) | seawater metagenome | isolation source: Sea water | place: Canada:Atlantic | collected 2013-11
CTGATTCTGTGAAATCGCTGTATTGCGAGCAAACATACCGAAGAGTATGCTCGATCTATTTTCGGAATTCTATTCCACAAAGGGAGAGCCCATGACCACCGCCAGCACTGCCATGCCCCGCTACGCCCCTGAGATCGACAACGAGGTCTTTGTCCCGCTTCCCCAACGCCTGCAGCACTGGGCCGACACCCAGGGCGACACGCCGGCACTGTACGATGAAAGCGGCATGCTCACCTGGCGACAGCTGGTGGATAACGTTAATCAGGTCGCCAATCAACTGATTGCCGCAGGGCTGCAACCGGGCGACACCGTCGCTGGCCTGTCCGAAAACAGCGCCCGTTACCTGACCGTATTCCTGGGCACCCTTACCGCCGGCGGCTGCATGGTGCCGCTCTCCGGCATGGCATCCGGGAATACCCTGGCGCTGATGATCAACGATTGCGACGCCCGGTTCCTGTTCGTCTCCGACAAACATCGTACCCTGATTGACCCCTTGCTGGGCGAGCTGGCCAATATTCCCCAGGATCACCGCTTCAGCCTGGATTTCCTGGCGCCGGGATGGGGCGCCTTTGATGACTGGGTGGCTGGCGCCAGCACCAACGCACCAGGCCACCAGCCGCAGCCGGACGACCCGTTCAACATCATCTACAGTTCCGGTACCACCGGCGTGCCCAAAGGGATTCTGCATGACCACCGCATGCGCGCCCGCCAACTGGAACGGGTCACCGACCTGGGCTACGACCCACAGGCGGTGACGCTGGTCTCCACTCCGCTGTATTCCAACACCACCCTGGTGTGCGTGCTGCCCACCCTGTTTGCCGGCGGCACCCTGATCACCATGGCCAAATTCCACAGCCAGCGTTACCTGGAACTGGCCGAGCAACATCGCGTCACCCATACCATGCTGGTGCCGGTGCAATATCAACGGCTGCTGGATGACCCGGCGTTTGATCGTTTTGACCTGAGCAGTTTCAAGGTGAAATTCTCCACCAGCGCGCCCCTGCGAGCACCACTGATTGCCGATGCCATGGCGCGCTGGCCCGGCAATCTGGTCGAATTCTATGGGCTTACTGAAGGCGGCCTCTCCACCGTTCTGAACTGTGCTGAAAACCCGGACAAGTGGGGCACCGTGGGGCAACCCGGGGAAGGCTGCGAAGTCCATATCATCAATGAGGCACTGGAAGCATTACCGGCAGGTGAGATTGGTGAAATCGTCGGACGCAGCAACGCCATGATGCGCGGCTACTACAAACGCGAGGACAAGACCGACGAACTCCTCTGGACCCGCGCCGACGGCGCGGTGTTCTACCGCACCGGCGACATGGGCCGGCTCGATAGCGACGGTTTCCTGTCGGTGCTGGATCGGCGCAAGGACATGATTATTTCCGGAGGTTTCAACATCTACGCGGAAGACCTGGAGAAAGCCCTCCTCAACCATCAAGACGTGATCGACGCCGCCGTGATCGCCATCCCCAGCCGCCAGTGGGGTGAAACCCCGCTGGGCCTGGTGGTACTGCGTGACGGTTGTGATACCGAACTGGCCACAATCTGTGACTGGGCCAACCAGCAACTGGGGAAAGCCCAGCGGCTGTCCACACTGGAACAGCGCGACCGCTTGCCTCGTAGCACCATCGGCAAGATTCTCAAACGGGAACTGCGCGATCCCTACTGGCAGGAACAACCGCAACAGGCGCGGGGCTAACCCTCATCCATGGCCCCGGCCAACACACCGGGGCCATAGCTGCCCTACAAGAACCGCTCGATCGGCAACCGCGCCAACAACCAGGCAGCCAACCAACGCCCGATGCTAACCCGCGGCTCCCGGTGCAAGACTTCCGGGGTGCCATCGGTGCCGTCAGCCGCCCAGGTTAACCGGCCCTTCTCACGGGACAGCCGAAAACTGTTTTCCGGCGCCAGCCCTTCTTCAATAAACGCGGCCACCTGTTGGCCCAGTTCCTCCGACGCCACGTAGTAACCCATCTCGGTATTCAGGTGCACCGAGCGTGGATCAATATTGAAGGAACCGACAAACACTTCGCGACGGTCCAGCACCATGGCCTTGGTATGCAAGCTTGCCTGGGAGCGGCCTTTGAACAAGCGCACCTGACGGCGCAGCGCCCGAGCATTGGGCTGCAATTCATGCAGCTCCACCCCCGCCGCCAGCAACCCGGAACGATAACGCGCATAGGCACCGTGGGCGGCGATCACATCATTGGTGGCCAAACTATTGGTCAGTACGGCAGCCCGCCCGCCGCGCCGCCGAAAGCCGGCCAACGCCTCCACAAATTCATCGCCGGGGATAAAATAACTGGCTTCCATCAGTAATTCACGGTGGTCTTCCCTACCCAGCAAATTGGCCAGTTGGTCACCCATCAATGTCTGTTTGGCACCGCTGGCCTTTTCCGGGCTATCGAACAACAGCACCGCCGGTGCCTGCACACACTGACGTTCCTGCTTGGTCAGGTAATCGGTAAAAAATTTTTCGTGCTGAGGAAACAGGTACGGGTAACCTTTCAGGGACGTGCGCCAACGCCCCAACCACCGCCAGACCCGTTCCGCCGTGGCTTCGGTGCGGTGACGGTAACTTTTCATCGGCACCGCCAGCGGGCTCTGCCAGAAGGCATCAAACGCGGCACGGGTATCGGTCACAATCGGGCCGTGGGCGTACAGATCCAGATCACGGAAATTGGTGGACGCATTCACCCCGAAATAATGGTCCGCAATGTTGCGGCCACCCACCAGTGCCCGCTCCCCGTCCATGATCCATGCCTTGTTGTGCATGCGATGGTTAAGCAGCGGCGCATGGTAAAGCCACTGCAGAAAATGTTTATAGCGGCCCTTGAACGGATTGAACAATCGCACCTGGATATTGGGGTGTGCATCCAGCGCCGCCCACTTCACATCCCGGCCCAGCTGATTGGCATGATCCAGCAACATGCGTACTTTCACACCTCGCCGGGCCGCTTCCAGCACGCGATAGATCAACAACTTGCCGGTGGTGTCGTCATCCCAGATATAGTACTGCACATCCAGCGTACGCTTCGCCAAACGCGCCAGGGTGACACGCAGGGTGAACGCCTGGTCGCTGTCAGAGACCAGCGAAAAAAAGGAAACCGGCGTGGGCGATGAACCAGCGGGTCCATCGCTCATGAAATAGCCCCTTTTCGCTTTTGCGCTTGCATGGATTTACCCACTCCTTAAGCCCACCGTAACCAAGACAGTGTGAACACCCTGATACAGTCAGAATATCAATATACTGTTACTACGACTGTGCCATAAATGCACCGCAACGCCGTTGCATATACTTGGCTTTTTACGTCATTTATCCCTAGACACTCCATCAGGCGGGCTAACAAAGCCGCATTATGTCGCTATCTCTTCACGGAGAAACGGGGGGCACCTGAGAAGCCTGGGCCGGCTCGTCGTGCCTGATCCGCAAAAAACTGGCGAAGCGCGGTAGCCCGGTGGCTGTTTTGCCGAAATACTTATAGGTAACCGTAGCGCCCAACGGCGGCGGGTCTTCACGCTGCTTATCGGTAAACCCGGTGCCCAATTTAAACTGCCGACCATCGTCCCGCTGCACCACCAGCGCGCCCAGCATGCCCCGGTACTTGCCTTTTCCCTCTGTGCGAGCGATCACCACGGCTTCCGCATCCTGATACGTCTTCACTTTCAGAATCGCATCACTGCGGCCCGCCTGATAAAAACTGCCCCCATGGTGCAGCATCAGGCCTTCACCTCCCGCTGCCATGACTTTATCCAGGCGCTGCAACAAGGCGGCATGGCTGGGCACCCGCTGCTGTTCGATCACAGACAATGTGTAGGCACTGCTGGCCGCTGCCAGCGCCTTCATCTGGACGATACGCTGTGAAAACGGTGCCGCACTGGCCGGCAAGTCGAATACCTTGTATTGAATCTGCCGCCATTCCTGTGCATTGGGCTGCAGCCGACGTACCGCCGCAGAGACCTCAGAAAAACGCCCGCGCCCCATCCACAATTCCCCGTCCATGGGCTCCGCCGGGTAGCCACGGACAAACCAATCCGGGGCAGCAATCACATGGCCACCTCGGGAAATCAGCTGTTTGCCATCCCAGTAGGCCCGCACACCATCCAGCTTTTCGCTCACCCAGTATTCAGGCAGCGATACCCCCTGCTCGTACTGCTGCGCCAGTTGTAACGCGGGTGGTTGCGCCAGGCACCACCCCGCCAGTATCCACAGGCCAATCACTGTCAGCCCTTGCCAGCTCTTCACGGCATCCTCCACGGTTTATGTCAGGCTGGCACCATGACAGATTCCGGCCGCGCGCCCTGTCCGCTTGTGCATACCGCTTATGTAAGCCATAACGGTTTGCAACAAATCGCGACCGGCTGCATCCAACAGGCAGGAGGTAAGCAATTATGCGAGTTATCACATTAATCGGACTGTTGGTTATCAGCGCACCGTCCCTGGCCGCCGAGGCCTATTTTGCCGGTGGCTGTTTCTGGTGTACCGAATCCGACTATGAACAACTGGACGGCGTGAGCGAAGCCATTAGTGGCTATGCCGGCGGTGACGTGGCCAACCCCAGCTATGAGCAGGTGTCATCCGGCAGCACCGGGCACACCGAAGCGGTGAAGGTGATCTACGATCCCGAGGTGGTCAGTTATGCCAACCTGGTGACCTGGTTATGGCAACACATTGACCCCACTGATGCGAACGGACAATTTGTGGACCGCGGCACCCAGTACCGCAGCGAAATTTTTTATCAGACCGCCAAGGAAAAGACCACTGCTGAAGCGTCGCGGGCAGCCCTGGAAAAAAGCGGCCGTTTCGACAAGCCCATCGTTACCCAGGTCACCAAGCTGGACACATTCTATCCGGCTGAAGATTACCATCAGGACTACTACAAAACGCACTCTATCAAGTACAAGTATTACCGCTATCGCTCCGGCCGGGACCAATTCCTGGAAGAAAACTGGGACGACCCGAGTCACCGACCCTGGCTTGAAAAAGGGGTTACCCAGTCTTGGCAGGGGCCGGATAATTTTGAGCGCCCCAGCGACGACAAGCTGAAAAAATCGCTGCCGGCGTTAACCTACAAAGTAACCCGTGAAGACGCCACTGAGCGTGCTTTCCAGAACCCCTACTGGGACAACAAGGCCGCGGGCATTTATGTGGATGTGATCAGTGGCGAACCGTTGTTCTCGTCCAAGGACAAGTACAAGTCTGGCACTGGCTGGCCCAGCTTCACCCAGCCCATTGATAAAGCCTTTATCACTGTGCACGAGGACAACACCCTGTTCACTACTCGAACGGAAGTCCGCAGCCGCTATGCGGATTCCCACTTGGGGCATGTCTTTGGTGATGGCCCTGAGCCCACCGGGAAACGCTGGTGCATGAACTCAGCCGCCATGCGCTTTATTCCCAAGGAAGAAATGGCAGAAAAAGGCTACGAAAAATACCTGTCTCTATTTGAGTAAATTCAACGTCAAAAAAAGCGCGAACAATAATTCTTGCTCGCGCTTTTTTTGCTGTTATTCCCGCGATTTCTTACCGCTTTCTCAATGATTCCACACCGGTGACTAGCAGCAGTAGAATGGCGCCGGCAATAATGCCCAACACCAAATTGATTAACATAGGAGCCAATACACTCAGCACCCCAGCCACTGGCAACGGCGCGATCACTTCATCCAGGTGATGCAGCGCATCATGGCTTCCCGGCAAGCCGTGAAGCAGAATGCCTCCGCCCACCAGAAACATGGCAGCGGTACCAGCAACAGACAGAAACTTCATTAACCGTGGGGCAAACCCCACCAACATCTTCCCCAACGCTTCACGGGTTTTTCCGCCTTTCGTTCTGGCAGTTTCAATCAGATACAAGCCGGCGTCATCGATCTTCACAATGCCCGCCACCAGCCCGTAGACGCCAATCGTCATGGCGATAGCTATCACACTGACCACCATCACTTGCTGCACGAACGGCGCGGCTTGCACTGTCCCGAGAGCGATCACGATAATTTCTGCGGAAAGAATAAAATCCGTGCGCACGGCGCCTTTGATTTTATTTTTTTCAAACGCCACCAGATCCACATTCGGATCCGCCATGGCCTTGAGTTTTTCCTCATGCTCCTGAGAATCTTCCTTACCATGAAGAAATTTATGCGCCAGCTTTTCCACCCCTTCGTAGCACAGGTAAGCCCCGCCCAGCATCAGCAACGGCGTAATCAACCAGGGCAAAAAGGCGCTGATCAACAGCGCCGACGGCACCAGAATAAACTTGTTACGCATGGAGCCTTTGGCCACCGCCCACACGACGGGAAGCTCCCGCTCCGCCCGCACCCCCGAGGTCTGCTCCGCGTTCAATGCCAGGTCGTCACCCAGAACGCCGGCGGTTTTCTTTGCCGCTATCTTGGTCATCACGGACACGTCATCAAGCACTGCTGCAATATCATCCAGCAGCATCAATAAACTGGTTCCAGCCACGTTACTTTTCCTTCAACAATGCAGCCCCAACAATGGGACCATCCCTAACAAAATAATGCCGCCAAGCCTATCACGCCGCAGTGGCCAACCGTGGCCTGTTCAAAGCAATCGCCAACATCCCGGCGATGGCCAACGCCCAGCAATAATGGATGGAGCCAATCAGCGCCAGCGGCGACAACTTGGCAATGGAGCAGGCCAGCAGTACCTGGGCGCCGTAGGGAATTACCCCCTGCACCACACAGGAAAAAATATCCATCAGGCTAGCAGAGCGTCGCAGGTCCACACCGTGCTCGTTGGCAATGTCCCGGGCCATTTCACCGGTCAACACAATGGCCACCGTATTGTTAGCCACAAACACATTGGCAAATACCACCAACAGGGCGATGCCAACTTCACCGGCACGCTGCATGGGCAGTTTCAGCCAACGGGTCAGGCCGTGGATGCGCTCAATGACCCAGCGGGTACCGCCCTGGTCGGTCATCAACAAGGACAAGCCACCAATCAACATAGACAACAGCATGATTTCGAACATGCCCTCAAAGCCCGTGTAGATCGCGCCATTGATGCTCGCCAGACCATAGTCCGGCATCACCACCATCCCCGTCACCCCCGCCGCGACGATACCGATAATCAGCACCGCCAATACATTCAGACCACTAAGAGCGAGCGCAAACACCAGCAGATAAGGCACCACCCGCGCAAACTCGAACGGCTTGGCTTCCACCTGATGATCCCCGCCACCGAGTAGTACCAACACCATCACGGTGACCAGCGCCGCCGGCAAGGCAATCCAGATATTGACCCGGAACTTGTCTTTCAACGAGACACCCTGGCTGCGAGTGGCGGCAATGGTGGTATCGGAAATCATCGACAGGTTGTCACCAAACATGGCGCCGCCCACCACGGCACCCAACGCCAACGGCATGGGCAACCCGGTGGCCCCGGCAAAGCCCACCGCAATGGGCGCCGTGGCCGCAATGGTGCCCATGGAAGTGCCCATGGCCGTGGCAATAAAAGCTGAAATCAAAAACAGGGCCGGCAGCACCCATTGGGCAGGAATGATGGTCAGCCCCAGGTGTACCGTGGCATCCACACTGCCAATGCTGTCACTGACACTGGCAAAGGCCCCCGCCAGCAAGAACACCAGGCACATGAGAATGATATTGGGGTGACCAATCCCTTCCAGCAGCTTCTCGATACTGGCATTCAAACGCTGCCCGGCCACCCGCGCCATGAGCATGGACAACACAATGGCGACCATAGCCACCACCGGCGCCTTGATCTGGTAGAAGGCGAAATCTTTCCCCAGGGAGGTGTAATACAAGCCACTGCCGAGAAACACGGCCAGAAAGAACAGCAAGGGAAGAAGGGGCCAGGCGCGGGGAATGACGGCGTTCTGGGTCTTGGCTTCGCTCATGAATCGCCCCGATGATTGAATGATCAGCCCAGTGTAGAGATTTCACGGCAGTGACGGTAGCAACCCCCGATACGAAACCTGCCCGCCTGCACGCGATTTTACTGAGTAACGAGTTGCGAAAACCTGGCCGGAGCGACTTTAAGGTTTTGCCTTTCGAAACTCGCTTCTCGCAACACGTAACTGTTTTCGCCTGCAGGCATACCCTGACGAACACGAGGGCTCCTACGGTGAACCAAAACCTTTCGCTGGCAGGCAAGCTCCCTCTGCTTTACCAGGGCTGGTTGGCCGGGCCCACGGTGAACTCATTCACCGTAGTGTCGTCGGGCAGATCCATGGCAAAGGCCACCACATCGGCGATCCGCTCTGGCGCAATGCCATAGGTATCGTAGATGCCTTCCATCTGCTCACGGGATTGCTTGTCACTCATGGTGGCGAGCAGCTCGGTATTGATGGCCGCAGGGTACAGAGTGGCAGTGCGAATGTTGGTGCCTTCCAGCGCCGATTCCATGCGCAGCACTTCCATGAAATCGCGAACGAACCACTTGGTGCCGCCGTACACGGCCCCACCCGGATAAGCCTTCAACCCGGCAACGGAAGAGACCGCCAGTACATGGCCGGACTTCTGCTCTACAAAGGTGGGCAAGACCGCCGCGACACCATTGAGCACACCCTTGACGTTCACATCCACCATGCGATGCCACTCATCCGTTTTCATGGCCGACAGCGGTGAGTTGGGCATCAGACCGGCGTTGAGGAAAATGGCGTCCACGCCACCAAAGGTTTCCTTGGCCAGCTGCACGATGCGGTCATTATCTTCCTGCACAGTCACGTCCAGAACCTGATACACCGCCTGGCCACCGGCCGCGGTAATCTCGTCGGTGATGCGCTTCAGATTGTCTTCGCGGCGAGCCCCCAGCACCACTTTGGCACCCTTGCTGGCCAACAGCTTGGCGGTGGCTTCACCAATACCGGCAGAGGCGCCGGTGATGATGACAACTTTATCTTTAATCATGATTGACTCCTGGCTGAGTAAAGTGCCCGAAGGCGCTTCTCTTTCTCAAATATATTTGAAAACCTGAATGAATCCGAACTCACTCAGGCAAGATTCTCTTTGAAAAAATTATTCAGCTTATCGAAGGGAATCTTGTCCAACTGATCATACAAATCCACATGGTTGGCCCCGTCGATGATCACAAGCTCCTTCGGTTCTGCTGCGGCCTCATAGGCACTTTCACTGAAGTAACGAGAATGGGCTTTTTCACCGTGAATCAACAGTGTCGGGCGCGGCGAAATTTCATCGATGTAAGTGAGCAGTGGCATGTTCATGAACGACAGCGGATTGGTCACAGTCCATGACGCATTGGAGTTGATCGCGCGTGGATGGAAGCCCCGCTCTTTGGACTTGTAGTAACCCGCGTACTCCACCACGAACTGCGGCTCGCCGCCTTGCAATTCCAGCGATATCGGCCCCACTTCCGGCTTTCCTTTTTCCGCATCCACCCAGCGCTGCTGACTCAACTGCTCCAGCGCGGCGGCGCGATCTTCCTTGCTCATGCTGTCGTTATAACCCTTGGCCATGACGCGGCTCATGTCATACATGGTGCTGGTGGCCACTGCCTTGATGCGCTTGTCCACGGCGGCGGCATTCAGCGCCATCCCACCCCAGCCACAGATACCAATAATGCCGATACGGTTGCGATCCACGTTGTCCAGCAGGCCAAGTGCGTCCACTGCCGCACTGAAGTCTTCGGTGTTGATATCCGGGGAAGCCACATGGCGGGGTTCGCCACCGCTCTCGCCAGTAAAGGAAGGGTCAAACGCCAGGGTAATAAAGCCGCGCTCGGCCATGGTCTGGGCGTACAGGCCGGAAGCCTGTTCCTTGACGGCCCCGAACGGGCCACTCACTGCAATAGCAGGCAACTTACCGCTGGCGCCCTTCGGCTGATAAAGATCGCCGGCGAGGGTGATGCCGTAACGATTGGTGAAAGTGATTTTGCGGTGATCCACCTTGTCGCTTTTGGGGAAAGTCTTGTCCCACTCATTGCCCAGCGACAACGCCGTGTCGGCAGAGGCATTGGAACTGATAGCGCCGATACTCATGACGGCGATTCCTGCTCCAGTCATCTTCAGAAGGTTGCGACGGCCGGCATCCGGCACGTCCTGTTTCGATACTACGTCCGCTCTCTTCATGATGTATTTCTCCGTTTCCAATACGTTCATTGTTTCTCGGCGTTTACCGTCATGGAAACCAGCGCCGCCGACGCTAACAAAAGGCAAGCACTGGCGGTAAACGTGGTCTGATAACCCGAGGCATCAAACAACACACCGCCCAGGGTGGAACCGAGTGCAATAGCTAACTGAATCACCGCCACCATCAATCCTCCGCCGGCTTCTGCCTCCTTGGGTAAGGTGCGCGGTATCCACGCCCACCAGCCCACCGGCGCGGCGGTGGCAACTAGCCCCCACAGAGCCAGCAGCACCGCTACGGCGGCAATCCCACCACCAAACACCATCAACGCCACGGCGATAATCGCCATCAGCACCGGAATGGCGAACAGGGTCTGATAGAACCCGCGCGCCAGTGCGCGGTTGATCAGTAGTGTGCCGATAAAACCCATCACGCCAATCAGCAACAGAATCAGTGAAAGGGTTGCCACCTCCACCCGGGTAACGGTTTCCAAAAACGGGCGCACATAGGTGTACAGTGTGAATTGCCCCATAAAGAAGGCCGCAATTGCCAGCATGCCGACCAGCACCACTGGCCTGCGCAAGAGAACAAACACTTTGAATGCGCCGGCAAACCGATTGCCGCCCTTTTCGCCCGACATACCCACCGGAAGCGATGGCAAGCTGACCCATTGCCAGATCAGGGTGATCACCGCCACCGGCACCAGACAAAAAAACGCGCCACGCCAGCCGATGATGGAACCCAGATACGCTCCCAACGGCGCGGCCAGCACCATGGCCAGTGCATTCCCGGCATTGAAGATCGCCAGCGCTTTGGGTACCTGCACCAGCGGCACCAGACGCATGGCCACTGCGACAGACAGCGACCAGAAACCACCAATCACCACCCCGATCAGCCCACGGCCAATCATGTAGGTGAGGTAATCCTGTGCCAGCGCCACCACCGCACCGGACAGCCCCATCAGCACCGTCAGCCCAAGCAGCAAGCTCTTACGGTTCATGGCCCCGGCCAGCACCGAGATAAACAGGCTCGTCAGCACGGCAAAGGCCCCGGATATGGCAATGCCTTGCCCCGCCATACCCTCACTGACGCTCAAGGCGCCCGCGATGGGAGTCAGCAGACTGACCGGCATGAACTCCGAAGCAATCAGAGTGAAGACACACAAGGTCATAGCAAAGACCCCGCTCCAATGGGCCTGCTCGCCCTGGGGTGCAGTCTGCGCTGGCTGCGCGGCGTTGATGCTGTCACTCATGGGGTCAGATCCTGATCCAGTGCTGCACGCAAGCGTGCCGCGGCCTCCGGGCCGACCTGCTCCGCCAGCACGCCTGCCAACTGCTGCAGCTGGTTTTCGGTCAAACCGGTGTTCATGCCGATACGTACATGCGCCAGCAACTGCGGCTCGACGCCCTCCATAGCAGACAACATGGCTATGGTGGCAATCTCCCGGTCTTCCCAGCTCAGGTTGTCGCGAGCAAAAATGTCACCGAACAAATGGGTTTTCAGGTATTCATCTGCTGACGGGGCGAAATCAAACAGGGGGCCTTTCACCGGGGCACCGGCCAGCTCGGTCTGGTTGGCGGTGCCTTGTTTTAGCAGGTCATCGCCTGTCGGGATGGGTGCCTGCGGGGTGTCACCTTCCACATCATTGATACCTTGTTCGCGACGTTCCTCCAGTACACCCATGTAGGTGCCCAGCGCATTGAGGCTGCGCGGGAAGCCGGCGTAGGCATACAGCTGCACCAGCACTTCCTTGCCATCATTCACGGTCATGCCGGCATCCAGCGCCTGGTTCAGGGCGTCCTTCAGGCGATCCAGCTCTCCGCCGGCGGCAAAGGCCGCAACCGGCACCAAAGCCAGCTGACGTTCATCAAGCGATTGCGATGTATCCATGGTTGCTCTCTCCTTGGTTGACTCCTTGTTGGCGGCCTGCCCCCATATCGGGGTCAGCAACAATCCCAGTAGTAAAATCAACGCACTATGCATGATCACTCCTGTCCCCCTAGGTACTGCGCATCACTGACCTTTTCCATCCAGGTCACGTTGTGGCCCTTTTCGTCCTGGCCTGTCACCACCAGATGGGTCATGGCGGTGTCTGGGGCGGCGCCGTGCCAGTGCTTCACACCCGGCGGGCACCACACCACATCACCCGGTTTAATCTGCTCAATCGGTTTGCCCCATTCCTGGGTGAGCCCCACGCCCTGGGTCACGATGATGTGCTGCCCTTTGGGATGGGTATGCCAGGCAGAACGGGCACCGGGCTCGAAGGTCACGTAAGCACCGGACGCATTGATCTGGTCGGTACCGGGAAACAGCGGGTCGATACGCGCCGCACCGGAGAACACTTTCTCCGGACCGGCGATGGAGGCCTGGGAACCGGCAGCACGGATCTGCTGCCCGGCTTGCTCCGCGATCCCGTTCCCTGCCGCCAACAGCATGGCCGCACAGAACCCGGTTTTCAGAAACGTTGCTTTCATCATGCTCTCCTTTTCCTGATCAGGCGCCCGCTCAGTGAGCGGATACCGTTTCGATGGTCACGGTTTTGCTGCCACGAAAGTTCAGCAGCTCACGGCCTTCGGTGATCGTGCCCAGCTTGACCTGCGCACCGGAATAACCGAAGCCCTTGTAGAAAATCGCCAGGTTGCCCCAGGAGGCGTAGTAGGTGATATCACCCACAGAGGGATCGCAACCGGCCGGGGCACCCTCGGTGGAAAGCCTGCTAGGCAGGCCCGCCACTTTTTCCGTTGCCGCATGGTCGTCCATCTCCAGGGTCAACGGCAGCATGGCCAGAACGTCGCGGCTGGCCGCGCTGTCTTCCAGTTCTGCAATCAGGACGCCATTGTCGAACGTCATGTTGAGGGTATGCTGGTGTCTCCCTTCTCCTGTTGAGGTACTTCAGCATCGGCTTGACCGACAGCCAGTATCAAGCCGATGAAACACATCCGGTTGAACCACAGAACCTGCATCGCGCCCCTCCTGGGCAGCTGTCTTTCCTTATTGCCGACGGGGTACTGCCATGCATCCAAGATAGGCCACCCCCTCTGCCCTCAACAACCGCCACTCGCTCATCGCAATCATGAATTTGATGCATCAATACTGGGGATAAAGTTGGTGTAAGATAGAAAAACGCTGGAATTACCCGATTATTTTTATCAATCCAATCGATGGGTAAGTAATCAGCATGAAGATCGATGGCGCCGGAGGCGGTAGCAATGCGCGAAGAACTGAATGATATGACGCTGTTCATGGCGGTGGCCGAACACAAGAGTTTTACTCGTGCGGCGGCGCAACTGAACCTGTCCCAATCTGCCGTCAGCCATGCGCTACGGCGGCTGGAGGCAAACGTGGGCATCAAGCTACTCAATCGCACCTCGCGCCGGGTCTCTACCACCGATGCCGGGGAAAAACTGCTCGCCGCCCTGCGCCCGGGGCTAGGCATGATCCAATCGCGCATCGAGGAATTGCGACTGCTGGGTGACGTGCCTCGTGGGCTGGTCAGGTTATCCACCAGCAAGCCGGCATTGCGCACGGTGCTGTGGCCCAGGCTGTCAGAGCTGATTCGTGACTACCCGGAGATCCAGATCGAGCTGAACCTGGAAAGCCGCATTACCGATCTTGCCGAAGAAGGGTTTGATGCCGGGGTGCGCCTCAAGGAATTTGCCGGCCCCGACATGATTGCCGTGAACATCGGCCCACCGGTTCGCCTGGCGGCGGTGGCGTCAGCCGACTACTTCAAGACCCACGGTGTGCCCGAACACCCCGATGATCTGGACGACCACGCCTGTCTGGCCTTGCGCTTCCAGTCGCATACTCCAGCTTATGACTGGGAGTTTGAAAAGGATGGCGAAGAGATCGTCAAGAAAGTGTCCGGGCCGTTTATTTTCAGTGAAAGCGATATCGCCGTGGAAGCGGCCAGAGCCGGCCATGGCATTGCCTTCGTCACTGAACAGGAAATCATGGATGACATCGACCGTGGCGCCCTGCGCCGGGTGCTGGCCGACTGGTGCCCGCCCTTCGAAGGATTCTGCCTGTGCTATTCCGGTCGCCGCAATATCAGCTCGGCGTTTCGCCTGGTCATCGACCGCCTGCGTTACGACCCGGCGCAGGAGACCGGCCCCCTGTAGAAACCGGAGTGCAACGGAGGTAACAGCCGAAGGCTGGCCCGTAGGGTGAGTTGAAAGTGAAAAGTTTAAAGTTGAAACGCGGAGCAGATCAGCTGGTTCTGAACGGCCATGCCCGCGTTCTTCGGTAATGGCGCGGGCACAAACCTTCAAATTCACTCCTTCCTGTCCAACGCCTGTTCAACTTTAAACCTTTCACTTTCAACTGCTCTACACTGCCCCTAGAACGTATCCACAAACGGTCGACCACCATGGCGCCCTGTCTGGAATCCGGAAGCATTCAAGCCGCGCAGCAACCACTGGCGACTCTCCATGGGATCAATCACCGCATCAATCTCCAGAAAGCTGGCCATATTCAGCGCCTTGCCCTGCTGATAGGCCTTGGCCACCAGTTTGTCGAACAGCCGCTGTTGTTTCTCCTCGCTGGGCTGCTCTGCCAGTTCCTTCGCGAAGCCTAACCGCACCGCGCCTTCCAGCCCCATGGCGCCAAATTCAGCACTGGGCCAGGCGGCGGTAAACAATGGCGAATGAAAGCTGCCCGCCGCCATGGCCTGGGCACCCAACCCATACCCCTTACGCAGCACCAGCGTGAAGAACGGCACGGTGAGGCTGGCGGCGGTAACAAACATGCGCGACACATGGCGCACGGTGGCCTGCTTTTCCGCTTCCGGACCAACCATGAAACCGGGGGTGTCACACAGGGACAGCATGGGCAGCCCAAAGGCCTCGCACAACTGCATAAAGCGCGCTGCCTTGTCGCCGCCCACCGCATCGATGGCGCCACCCAAATAGGCGGGGTCGTTGGCAATCAACCCAAACGGTTTGCCTTCGATACGCACCAGCGCGGTAATCATGCCCGGCGAAAATGCCTTGCGTAGTTCCAGCATCGAACCGGTATCTGCCAGGGTTTCGATTACGGTACGAATGTCATAAACACGCGTGCGTTTTTCCGGAATGCGGTGGCGCAGTTCACGTTGATCCGCCGCCTGCCAGTCCGTCACTGTGCCTTGAAAATAAGACAGGTACTGCTTGGCTACTGTCACTGCCTCGGCTTCATCTTTTACCCGCACATCCACTACCCCGTTAGGGGCCTGTACGCTCACCGGCCCGACTTGCTCCGGAGTGAAACGCCCCAGGCCACCGCCTTCAATCATCGCCGGCCCGGCCATGCCGATGGACGCATCGTCGGTGGCGATGATCACATCGCAACAACCCAACAGTGCCGCATTCCCGGCAAAACATCGGCCGGAGCCGATGCCCACCAACGGCACCTCACCGGACAGTTTCGCCATGGCCGCAAAGGTGTGGCAGTCCAGTCCGGCCACGCCGACAAAATCCGTATCGCCCGGACGACCACCGCCGCCTTCCGCAAACAACACCAGCGGCATCTTCCACTGCCCGGCCAGTTGTAACAGTCGGTCGGTCTTCTTGTGATTCATCATGCCCTGAGTGCCGGCGAACACCGTGTAGTCATAACTGATCGCCATGACACGGGCGGCCTGCTCGCCAAACGCATCACCATTGACCGTGCCGGTACCGCCGATCAAGCCATCCGCCGGGCTCAGGGCCCGCAACTCTTCCTCACTGCGGCGACGACGCTGGGCGGCCAGCGCCATGGCGCCGTACTCCTGGAAGCTGTCCGCATCCAGTAGATCATCCAGGTTTTCCCGGGCGGTGCGCTTGCCCTTGCGGTGACGTTTTTCCACTGCCTGGGGGCGGCCTGCATCACTGATGGCCTGATGACGCTCCAGCACCTCGGCCAGATCCTGGCGGATATAGTCCAGATCCACACTTTCTTCGGTGGCAATGGCATCGCCTTCCACATCCCCCGGCTCAACAAACAACAGCGGCGACGCTTCGCTGATAGCCTCCCCCTCATTGGCCACCAGGCCCTGCACCCGGCCGGCCACCGTGGCACGCACTTCGAATTCCATTTTCATGGCTTCCAGTACCGCTACCACCTGACCGTCCTGCACGGCATCGCCGGTTTGTACCAGCAGCGAGACCAGCACCCCGGTAGTGGGGCTGACCACGGCCTCACAGCCGGGAGGCGTCGCCTGATCCTGTGCTGGCGTGGCAAAAACGGCTGCAGGCTGCGCCGCTGAGGCCGTTTCCGGCAACGCCGCCATCAACGCGGGCAGGTGCGTTTCCACATAGCGGGTGGTGACGGTGTTGGCCTGCACCGCCTCACTGGCGAGCAACGCCTGCAGCAAAGGCAGGTTGCTTGGCACGCCGTCAATGCGGGTCTGTTTCAGGGCGCGACGGGCACGCTGTAGCAGCGCCGCATAATCCGCACCGCTGACAATCAGTTTGGCCAACAAGGAATCGTAGGCCGGGCTCACCGCGTAACCGGCATAACCATAGCCATCCACCCGAATGCCCGGACCACTGGCCGGCTCATAGGCGGTGAGCGTGCCCGCCGCCGGGGCGGTGCTGCCATCAGCCTTGAGCGTTTCCAGATTCAGGCGCAGCTGCACCGCCATGCCAGCGAGGACCGGAGCGGTTTCCAGATTCAAATCGGCAAGACTCGCCCCCGCCGCCAGACGAATCTGGCTCTGCACCAGATCTACCCCGGTAACCTGTTCCGTGACGGTGTGCTCCACCTGCACTCTGGGGTTGGCTTCCATAAAGTAGAACCGCTCCTGCTCCGGCTCCACCAAAAACTCAAAGGTGCCGATGCCCCGATAGTTCACCTCGGCGGCCAGGGTCAATGCGCTGTGAATAATGCGATCACGCAGGCCGGCATCCAGCCCCGGCGCGGGTGCAAATTCCACCAACTTCTGGTGACGGCGCTGCAAGGTACAGTCGCGCTCCCACAGGTGGCTTACCGCCCCAGAGCCATCGCCCAATACCTGCACTTCAATATGCCGAGCGGACTCGACCCGTTGCTCCACATACACCGCATCGCTGCCAAAGGCCGCCTTCGCTTCCGACTGGCACCGTTGATAGGCGTCGCTCAGGTCTGCCGGGGCAGTAACCGCTCGCATACCGCGCCCGCCTCCGCCACTCAACGCCTTGATCATTACCGCGCTACCGTCGAGGGACGCCATAAACGCCTGCGCTTCTTTCAGCGTCACCGCCTGCGCCGTGCCCTGCACCAGCGGCACCTGGCAGCGTGCCGCCAACGCCCGGGCCGCCGCCTTGTCGCCAAACAGGCGCAGGGTCTGCGCCCCCGGCCCGATCAAGGTCAGCCCCGCTTGTTCACACTGCTCGGCAAAGTCCGCGTTCTCCGCCAGAAACCCGTAGCCCGGATGAATAGCCTCACAACCCTGCTCTTTGGCGATGGCAATCAACTGCGCGCCATCCAGATAGGCCGGCACACCCCGCATCGGCAGCGCCACCGCTTCATCTACCCGGCGTGTGTGCAGCGATGTTTGATCATCCTCCGCAAACACCCCCACCGACCGGATGCCCAGATCCGCACAGGCATTGGCAATACGAATGGCGATCTCGCCACGGTTGGCGATCAGAATGGCAGAAAACGGCACGGGCACGGCGGACTCCGGTCTTTGACGTGAAAGCAAAGACCACAGTGTAGCCAGTTGAGGTTATCGATGGCATTGATCGGGGTGCATGGAGGGGTATGCATTGGGTTAATGCTGTCTTGTCGTCGCCAAAGGCCATCTAGTCAGCATTGAGTCCATGTGCCGGAATCTAGCGAGGCAGCAAGCCAGGGCTTCGCTTGGCTAAGTTGATGCGTGTCCCTTATCTCTCGTCGGGATAAAGGCCACAGGGAAATACCTGGCCACCGTGATCCTTGCTAATTCATGCGTACCCCCAATTACTCCCGAATACGGGCCATAACCTCCATTAGAATTTCCCTAACTTTTTTCTCTTTAAAAACAAACTCCCCCTTACTTAAGTCTGGAACTATAAAAAATGAATTTGGCTCTTTAGGGGGGATAGTAATTGGAAATTCATTATTTTTTTTACACTCTACAACTGCCTCAACGATTTCATTCTCTTTTGATTTCAAATCATTAAGATATATATGGAACTCTACTTTTGACTCACTTTGCTTTTTTGATATAGCAGGGACGATTTGAGCAATACTTTCTATGCCTTGCTTTGCAAAGCCACATGATGCCATTGCTAGAAGAGGTGTAGATTCAGGAAATTTCTCTACTATCCTCCAATATGCCGCCTGTCTAATCACTTTGTTTTGTACTGTGCCAATCCCGCTAGCGATAACTTCAGTTAATGGTTTTAAGCCGTATGTCTCCCCTCGCCAATATCGTTCCATCCACTCAGCATCTTCAGATTTTAAGCAAGAAGTAATCCATTCGGAATCCACTTCTGACATGTCTGTTGCTGTAAAGTTTATCTGTGATATATATTTACCGTTTCGAGATACGCCCCACCTATCAAGTGCCGCGTTCGCGTCACTTTCACTCTTAAAAAAATACATACCTCTTAGTCTAGAGACTGCGTTAGGGAATTTATTGATTCTTACTTTCTCAAGCATAATCTCTTTAGCAAAACGGTCGCTTGCATCTTCAATTGAACAGTCCCTTAGAAGACTATAGTACCAAAGCGACATACCAAAGCCCCCGTGCTGCACACCAAAATCACATGCAGATCGGACTCTGCCTATTGCAACCTCCCAAGCAACCATTGGATTGTTGATGTTTAAGTATGCATAGAGCTTTTTTTGTAGCACGCCCCCCCCAATTCATGCGTGTCCCCGATCACCCATTCCTCATGATCTATGATCCACTGATCCACTGATTTCCTATTACTTGCTCTTCGCGACTACTGATATACAAGGTTGGAAAAAAGGCTAATCAAGTCCTCATTAGTAAACCCTTCCACGCCATCATGGTAGCGAGAAACAAACGAAGGCCTAATTGGAGCTTCACTCTCATCAATATTATCAATCCTGCCCTGCACTACCGAAATGGCACAGTCTATGTTTTTTCCAGTTATAGAGCTAAGTTCGATAAGATAATCCATATGCTCTGATAACTCATTTTCAGTATCAAGATCATCAATCAAATCACGGACCTCAGAGATCTCAATATTCACCGCATCCTCAACAGCCTGAGTTAAGGATTTGCAATCTGTTAAATACATATACTCATCAATTTTTCTGACAATTTGCACCAGCTCTTCTGTAGACATTCCTTCTTCAAGAATCAATATAATTTTCTCTTCGATAACTCTTAGAATACCGGACTTTAATAAATTCTCATCATCCATATTGTTGAAAATTTCACTATGCAACTCCGGAAGCAAAGGACCATCTATCCATGAGACAAATTTCGATGACTCCGCAGCCAATATCTCAAGAGCTCTTGAAATATAATAATTATCCCCTGAAAACCCCCACCATTCATACAATAGGGAGACTCTCTCTGAAATAGAAATATCAACAATCCTTAAACGGTAACCTTCACTGCTTTTAACATGCTTAATTGTTGGAAGTCGGTCTATTGTCTCTGCGAATAGACGAAAACTAGAGGCAAAGATTGCCATCTGATCAAGAAAATCAGAGTAAATGTCTTTCATGTATAGCCACAAATGGCTCGCCCAATCCGCCCTTGTAGAGGCAGACGGCAAAACCTCCAATAACCCTTTATTGTTAATGTGCCCTTTAATGAAATCTCTGACTGATGGATTAACAAAATTAACCATTTTCCCTGAAATTGTCACAAATCCATATTCAAGAGTCCGCAAAGCTTCTTCGAAATCATCAGGGTAAATTGGGTGAGTGTAGTAAGCACTTAAAATTTGATGAAGCTTAGAGAAGTCATCCCTCAATATTTCAATTTCTTGCCCTACATATTGATTGCAAAAGAACAAGCAAATTAGTAGATTTTTCGATCTGAAAGAAAGACTTTTAAACGGTTTCTCCCATATAAGGTCAGGATTATTTAGTGCTTCCAGTATGTATTCTGGATATTCCCTAGGGTCAATATCATCAAAGCCATCACTCGACACAGAAGCAATCACACGCGGGTTATAATTTTTGTGATCAACAATACTTCCTAGCAAGCCCGAATTTATTAACTCTTTAAAGTGTTCACGAGACAACCCAGACACAGCCAAATGATTAAATAGAATATGAGATTTTATTTTTCTAGTATAATCCCCAACATCAAGTAGATATTTTGAAAGCTGGATCCGGCGATCATCAATGTGATCTGAAATCCTTTTAGCCTCCTCAAAAATATGTGCCCGTGATGTAAGGACGAATCTAATATTTTTTAGCTTCCTTACTCTTTTAACAAATAATGCAAAATCTGTATCTCTCTTCAGAAGAGCCTGACGATCAAGCTCCACCCTTCCTAAAAAGTCATCAAAGAAGAATATAGTCGGCTTGCTATCATCGATTTTAGCAAAACCATCCTCAAGAGAATTTATCGCATAAAAAGCCCACCCATCATCCAAGTATTTGTACGTAATCATTCTTCCTAGTGTTGTCTTACCAACTCCGGGCGGCCCCGATACAATCAACACTTTTTCCCGCTCAAGAATTTGAGCCGCTCTATTGAAGCTAGGGTTAGGGGCATAAACCTTCAAGTCGGAAAGAATTTCATCTTTTGTTGCTTGAGCATAACCTTCCAAGCCTGACTTCAGCACCCTTTCGAGCACTGCCGTGCTCGAAAGCCAAAGTTTGATATGAGCCTTCTCAATCTCAGGGTATCTTTTTAATGCTAATTCGATATCCTCTCGCCCCCAAATATCCCCGGGGCCTGAGATAAAATCTTTAAATATTCCAACGAGCTCTTCATTCCTACTAGGGTTCAAAGATTGAGATGTGAAAAAGATATAACGCTCAGGGGAAAGCTGACGTATTTTATGGATTTCTTTTCTTGCAGCATATTTTAAATTAGAAAAACTAGAACCTATATAATGCTTACACTGAATAACAGTCGTCCAGCCACATTTTGAATGGCGTCCGTCAACCCCTCCATCCGGCCCGGGACCAAATGCCGAAAATCGAAGTCCAGTTTCAGCCCGAGCGATATCCAAGCACAGCTCTTCAAAATCAAGTGGCGAAAGATTGCCTAGTCGTGACATAGTAATGATCTTCTAGCGTTTTTCGATAGAACAAGTCTAACCTTGAAGGAACATGGGGATTAGGTCTTGCCCCGTGCGTTTAACCAATCACACCGCCAACAAAGTGCCTACGGATTCCTTGAGCAGAAGCGCAATAAATACAGGGCTTTCGATGTTTAACGTTATCGAATTCCCTACCTTACGAAGCAGCCCCACCGATATCGCGGCTCACGGTTAGCCTTCTTTCTGTTTATTAGCGAGTTCTCCAGCACAGACAACCCGCGTCCCAGCGATCATGTCATGAAACCCTTTCTGCTCCCGGGAAACAAGCACCGGAATAAAGAGGAAAACATTCAGGGACACCACCAGTGATAATAGCAAGCAGCGGCGGAACCATTGAAAGCCGGATGGAGGCTGGCCGGTCTTCGCATCTATAACCTTTAAGCCAAACAGCCTTTTCCCCAGATGCAGACCTGTCAACCAGTACACAAAAAAGCCTAGGGGTATCGCCAGCAGCATAAAGGCTTCGACAGGCATGAAACCTGTCGCTAGCCCGGCTATCACGGCGATTTTGTTGGTCAACATGATCACGCCTGAAACCAGCACCAGATCAATAACGAATGCCGGGATCCTGAGCAATGCTGTCTTTATTTCCATATGCCGGTTCCTTTTTATTCTTTTCCAAGGCAATAAAAAGCCCGGCAACGCCGGGCTCGTTATTCACTATTAATTATTAACTGTTTCTATTCAACCGTCACCGACTTCGCCAGATTCCTTGGCTGATCCACATCGGTCCCGCGCAGCACCGCCACATGGTAGCTAAGCAGCTGCAACGGCACGGTATAGACGATGGGGGAGATGGTTTCCGGTATCGCCGGCATGTTCAACACGTGGATACCTTCGCCTTCTTTCACGTGGGCGTTTTTGTCGGCGAAGACATACAGTTCGCCGCCGCGGGCACGCACTTCCTGCAGGTTAGATTTCAGCTTTTCCAGCAGCTCGTCGTTAGGTGCCACGGATACCACCGGCATTTCGCTATCGACCAACGCTAGGGGGCCATGCTTCAGCTCACCCGCCGCATAGGCTTCGGCGTGGATGTAGGAAATCTCCTTGAGCTTGAGTGCCCCTTCCAGGGCGACCGGGAACTGTACGCCACGACCCAGGAACAGGGCATGGTGTTTTTCCACGAAGGCTTCGGAGAGTTTTTCGATGGGCTTGTCCAGCGCGGCAGCCTGTTCAATCAGGTTGGGCAACTGGCGTAGCTCTTCGAGAATTTTTTCGATGTCGCTATCGCCCAGGCCTTTTTGGCGGCCCAGGGCCAGTACCAACATCAATAACCCGACCAGCTGGGTGGTAAACGCCTTTGTTGAGGCAACGCCGATTTCTGGGCCGGCTTTGGTCAGGAACACCAGTTCGGATTCGCGTACCAAGGACGAGCTATCTACGTTACATACGGCCAGGCGACCCACGTAGTTGGGTGACTGGGTGTCGCGCAGGGCGGCCAGAGTGTCGGCGGTTTCACCGCTTTGGGAGATGGTGACGAACAGGGTGCCTTCCGGCACCACGTGCTTGCGATAGCGGAATTCACTGGCCACTTCCACTTGGCAGGGAATGCCGGCGATATCTTCCAGCCAGTAACGGGCCACCATACCGGCGTGGTAGCTGGTACCGCAGGCGACGATCTGGACGGTTTTTACCTTGTCGAAAATCGCCGGGGCTTTTTCACCGAAGGATTCGATCAGGGCTGCCGGCCCATCAATGCGACCTTCAAGGGTGCGCTGAATAGCCGCCGGCTGCTCGAAGATTTCCTTCTGCATATAGTGGCGATATTCACCCTTTTCTGCATCTTCATGGGTACCATCAAACTCATGTGCATCGCGACTAACCGAATTGCCGTTAGCATCGACAATACGCACGTTGTCAGTGGTAATTTCTGCCTGGTCGCCTTCTTCCAGAAAGATAAAGCGGTTGGTGACCGGCAACAACGCCAGCTGGTCCGACGCAATGTAGTTTTCGTCGATACCCAGGCCGATGACCAGCGGGCTGCCAGAGCGAACGGTGACCAGCTTGTGTGGCTCTGACGCATGTATGACGCCCAGTGCGTAAGCACCATCCAGTTTCCTGGTAACCGCTTGTACCGCGTCAAAAAGATTCAGGCCTGTATCCAGTGCCTGATGCAACAGATGAACAATCACTTCCGTATCCGTCTGGGACTGAAACTCATAACCAACGGCTTCAAGCTCGTCTTTCAATTCCTGAAAGTTTTCGATGATACCGTTATGCACCAGCGCCAGATCGTTGC
>OJHM01000186.1_pt1 | contig 23273 bp, 16 predicted proteins | sample 1595241 | NCBI WGS metagenome assembly OJHM01 (sample SAMN05416781, study PRJEB24817) | seawater metagenome | isolation source: Sea water | place: Canada:Atlantic | collected 2013-11
CGACTCTACCAGCTGGCCTCTCTCTTACCAATTGCACTTATTATCCGAAACCGCGGTCGATTGCTGGCTGTCAGAATTCAATAATAGGCGTGTTATTTAGGCGTGGGTCAAATATGTGAGTATATTCTTCATAGAAAGAGTAGGTAGCCTGAATGCTTAGTTGAGCTCTAGATGTCACTTGGAGCGAAAACTCCCATTTAACGCATCAGCTATCATCTTGGTTCTGTCAGATCCTGGAGCCGGGAGCCCAATTTCTCCCAAGCCTCGCTGCATTCCTTGGTATAGCTATGGCGTTGATAGGTCCTTTTAACCCTATTTTCTTCGGTGTGGTTCAGGCAGCGTTCTGCGACTTCAGGAAGTACGCCTAGAGCGGTCATCATGGTTGCGCCGGTTCTGCGAAGGTCGTGAGGTGTCCACTTGCCACCGGGTAAACAAAGAGCTTGCGCGTTGTTAGTGCGATTGCTCATGGTGCCACTATTTGACGGGCGCTGTCGGTCAGAAAGCTGCTTGGTTATGGTTTTTGAGCAGAGAGGGCCGGTTTCCGCTCTGTTCGGGTAGCACCATGGGGACAGGCCTGTCATTTCCTGCAGCTGTTGGAAGAAACTGACAGAAAAGGCTGACAGGTGTACTTGATGAGGCTTGCCGTTCTTGCTGTTTTCGGCAGGAATAAGCCAAGTTCTTTGCTCTAGGTCAATATACTCCCAGCGTGCCGCCAGAAGTTCACCAATGCGGCAACAGGTGGAAAGTGCTATCCAGACAGCCAATTCAGAGGTTTTCAGCAGGTTGGCAGAGGGTAGGGCGTTTGTCAGTTGTCGAATCTCGTCCTCGGATAGCACTCGGTCACGTTCAGTCTCCTTACCTCCGATTTTGGCTTTCCGAATACTGCTGCTGGGGTCGAATTCAATGATGTCTCGGTCCACGGCAAAGCGGAACATCTGTCGCATCAGGCTGAATACGACTTTCACCATGCGGGTGACACCCCGTGCCGCCATGGCATCTGTCACCTGAGTGATGTGCCCTTTACGGATGTCTGCGACAAAGACTTGGCCAATGAGGGGGAGAACGTCCTTCTCGAACATGCGCCGGACTTCTGTACCCTTGTCTTTCCGGTGTGACACGTCAATTTCCATCCATCGCTCAAAGAGCTGGGAAACGGTTTGCCGAGAAGCCAGTGCAGCGGCCTCGGCCTCTTTTTGTGCCGCTTCTTGCTCAAGGCGTGATAGCTCTGCTTGCCTAGCGGCCTCTCGAGCGGCCCGTTCTGAGTTAAGGTGCTCTCCAATGTTCTTGATGCCTGAGACGTAGAGCCGCGATAACTCGCTGGCTTGGGTGCGGGCTTGCTTGAGAGTGAGCCCGGTGGTGCCAGTGCGTGAGTAAACTCCAAGCGGGTGAAACTGGCGTTTACCTGTCTGGTCACTGTAACGGAAGTAGAAGAGATGCTTCCCGTTTGGCTGAAGTCTGACCATGAATCGACCATGCCCACGTGGGCCGTCTTCGGTTAGCCAGGCATCTTTGGGGTCTTTTGGAGTGAGGTGTCTATCTGTGATGATGCCCATGTATGCTCCGAAATCTCGTCACCGTTCCGTCACCGTTTCTCAATCGCTTTCGGTGGATTCTAGTGGACGTTGTTGGACAATGCAAAGATGTATTTTTAACTAACTTACTGATATTTAATGGTTTATAGATTCTGTTGGACGGCGACGGACAAGCTGTAACCTTTATGGGGTGCAAGGGGTAGGAGGTTCGAATCCTCCCGTCCCGACCAATCGAGATACAAAAAAGCCCGGCTGGAAACGGTCGGGTTTTTTTGTGCCTGGCGTTTGTCGGTGGGAGTAACGCCAAGCGTTTTTTGCCAACGCCATTCTGTGGTGTACAGGTCAGCGATTTCCTTTCGCTTTATACGCCGCCTTTCGCGCTTTCTTTTTGGCTTCTTTTTCCTCTTCTTTCAGCCGCCGAATCTCCGCCACCTTCACATGCTCTTTCTCCGCCATGGCCGGGGTTTCCAGGGTGAGTTGACCCAGTCTGCCGCTGCGGTATTCGCTGATTAGCAGGGTGGCGGCGCGGTCGAAGTCCACGTGGCCGCCTTTGCCAATGCAGCCGCGCTGTTTGCCGATAGTTTCCAGGAACGGCACGCCTTCGTTGGGCAGTGTGTCGAGTTTGAAGCGCTCTTTCATTAACTCTGGATAGGCCTGCATGAAGTATTCGGCGGCGTATAAGGCCACGTCGTCTTCCTGCATGGCGGTGGCTTTGATCGCGCCGGAGAGGGCCAGGCGGTAGCCGCTGTCCGGGTTTTCAATTTTTGGCCAGAGGATGCCGGGGGTGTCGATCAGTACCAGGCCGTTGCGCAGGTCGATGCGTTGTTGGCGCTGGGTGACGGCCGGCTCATTACAAGCCTTGGCGATAATACGGCTGGCCAGGTTGTTGATCAGGGTGGACTTGCCCACGTTGGGAATGCCGGTGATCAGGGCGGTCACGCTGGTGGCGCGGTCGGTGCGTTTGCCGGCCATTTTCAGGGCGGTGTCTACCAGTTTGCGAATCTGTTCTGGCTTGTCGGTGGTGATGGCCAGGGCGCGGACGTTGGTGTCCTGTTCCAAGTGATCGAGCCACTGCTGGGTGATGGCCGGGTCGGCCAGATCGCTTTTGCTGAGCAGTTTCAGGCACGGCTTGTCGGCCCGGAATTGCTCGATCACCGGGTTAGCGCTGCTGTAGGGCAGGCGCGCGTCCACCACTTCGATGATCAGTTCCACCTTGGGGAGAATATCGCGGATTTCGCGGATGGCCTTGTTCATGTGGCCGGGGAACCAGTTGATGCTCATGGGGCGCCGTATCGTATTTATTGAATGTGGCGGCAGTATAAACCAGGTGAGAGGGAGAATGTTGCGGGTTGGGTGAGGCGATATGAGAAACGAATTTCCGGGGTTTTGACGGTTTTGGCCAGCCTTGTGACACGAATCGTCATTAGTGTCTCATATTCCCTCCCGTACACTGGCCTGATTGAGTCTATAAATAGTGGAGTGCGTCATGGATCTGCAGGTGCCGGAGCAGGAAGCATCATTTCGGGATGAGGTGCGAACTTTCCTGGAAGAAAACCTCACCGATGAAATTCGCGAGGCTGGCAAGATGGTGACATCGGTGTTTTCACCGGTGAAAGAGGCCATGGCCTGGCAGACGATCCTGAATGACAAGGGCTGGGCGGCGCCGCACTGGCCAAAAGAGTTTGGCGGTACCGGCTGGAGCGTGACTCAACGGGCTATTTTCGCTGAAGAGCTGGTACGTGCGGAAACGCCGCCGCTGGTACCGATGGGGCTGCACATGTGCGGACCTTGCCTGATTGGCTGTGGCACCGAAGAGCAACAGAAGGAGTACCTGCCAAAGATTCTCAGTGGTGAACATTTCTGGTGCCAAGGGTATTCCGAGCCAGGTGCCGGTTCCGATTTGGCATCGTTGAAAACGTTTGCGGAAAAAGACGGTGACGACTACATCATCAACGGCACCAAAATTTGGACCACCTACGCCCATCACGCCAACAAGATGTTTGCACTGGTGCGCACCCGCAAAGACGGCAAGCCCCAGCAGGGCATTACGTTTCTGTTGTTGGATATGGACCTGCCGGGTATTTCCATCGAGCCCATCGTGGGGCTGGATGAAGTCCCGGAGCAGTGCCAGGTATTTTTCGACAATGTTCGGGTACCACAGAAGAACCGTGTCGGTGAGGAAAACGATGGCTGGACCGTGGCCAAATATTTGCTGACGTTCGAGCGTGGTGGTCAGGAGTATGCTCCCAGCCTTCATGTGCAGCTGGAAAAGATCAAGGTCATGGCCTCCCGTCAGCAGACGGTGTTCGGTACGTTGCAGGACGACCCGGTGTGGCAGTACAAGCTGGCCCAGCTGGAGGCGGATGTGATGGCCCTGGAATTCACGGAAATGCGTATCAAGTCGGCATTGTCAGCCGGTAAAGACCCTGGCGCATTATCGTCCATGACCAAGATTCTGGGCACCGAATTGTTGCAGACAATCACTGAGCTGCGTATTGAAACACTGGGGGCACAGGCGACGATCTGGCAGCCCCAGGCACTGGTGCCCGGCGACGAGCAGCCAATTATCGGGCCGGAATATGCGCTGACCGCCATGCCCCATTATCTTAATTCTCGAGCCTGCTCCATTTACGGCGGCTCCAACGAAGTCCAGCGCGGCATCATTGCCAAAGCCGTACTGGGTTTGTAAGCGTCCGCCAATACAGGAGAGATCGTCATGAATTTTCAATTGAGTGAAGAGCAACAAATGCTGGCAGACAGCGCCAAGCGTTTTGTCCGCGACAACAGTAACGTGGAAGCCCATCGCCAGAATAAAAAGCTGATGCCCCTGAATGAATCCACCTGGCAGCAGCTGGCCGAACTGGGCTGGCTGGCGGTACCGTTCGAGGAAGAGCACGGCGGCATGGGCATGGGGCCGCTGGAAACTATGGTGCTTCTCGAAGCACTGGGCGAAGGGCTGATCATGTCCCCGTATATTGCCACGGTGGTGCTAGGCGGAGGTTTCCTGCGTCGGGCGGATGCTTCGACGCAAGCGAAAACCATTTCCGCGTTGATCGAAGGTCGCCTGCAATTGGCGTTTGCCGCTGAAGAATACGAGCGTGTTTTTACCCTGGAAAATACCGCCATGCAGGCGCAAGTGAAAGGCGATGAGGTGGTGTTGAATGGCACTAAAGCATCGGTCATGAATGGCGACCAGGCGGACCTGTTGGTGGTGCTGGCTCGTACGGCGGGTCAGCCTGGTGACAAGCACGGTTTGTCTCTGTTTCTGGTTGATGCCAATGCCGACGGCATCGAGCGTGTTTCTCATCGCATGGTGGACGGTCGACAAGGAGCGGAAATTCGCTTTTCCAACGTGGCGGTGTCCGGGGCGGCAAGTATTGGTGAGTTGAACAAGGGCTACGACGTGGCCAAGGCCGTTCTGCAGGAAGGCTTGTTAGCCTTGTCGGCGGAGAGTGTGGGGAGCATGTCCGTATTACTTAACGATACGGTGGAATATACCAAGACCCGTAAACAGTTTGGTGTGCCTATCGGCAAGTTCCAGGTGCTGCAGTTCCGTATGACGGATATGTTTATTGCCATGGAGCAGACTCGATCCTTGTTGCTGGCGTCCACGCTCAAGTATGTGGAAGGCCACCACGATGCGGACAAGGCGGTGTACGCCATGAAAGCGCAGTTGGGCCGTGCCGGGCGCAAGATTGGGCAAGAGGCCATCCAGATTCATGGCGGCATGGGAATGACGGATGAATTGGGCGTAGGTCATTTCGTGAAGCGCTTGACGGCAGTGGATGGGCTGTTTGGTAATGCCGATGTGCACTTGATGCAGATTGCTCGTTACGCGTGACAGACCTGGCTGGGAAAAGGTTTCTGAAACGGCCTGCGGGCCGTTTTTTATGATTTATCGCGGATTTAGAGTGAAATACGATCTAGCCGCTTCCTTGGCCTGCCGCCAACATCCCGCACTTTGCAGTATGCTTGACGCCGAATGCCCGCCGCTAAAAACAATATCAGCTATCACTAGGGCTTTCGGTTGTTTACTGTACTATCCACAGCGAACTTTTCAGGCAAGACTCTCAAATCTTTACCATTCCCCAAGTTGCGCGCTGACCCTTTTTGATGGATTTGCTGCTAGCCTCACGCGATTGCGACATATGGGTAGTTAGGGTATAAGCCTCATATAACAATGAGACAGGGGGACTTTAAATGTCACCAACGCCAACAGCCTCCCGGGTCCTGTTACAGGGGCTGGCCATTCCCGAAGGGGATAAAATCTATGAGCGCGTGCTGGATGCTGGCCTAGAGCTGTTCATCGAGTTCGGATTGCGTCGTACTACCATGGAAGACGTGGCGACCCGTGCCGGTATTGGACGCGCGACCGCTTACCGCCGTTTTTCCGATAAAGACCAGTTGATTCAGTTCGTCATCTTGCGAGAATGTCAGCGTGAGCTGGACCGTATCGAGGAGGATCTGAAAAATATCAGCGTCGGCCTGGACAAGGTGCTGGAATCTTTCGTGCTTGCAGTAATCCGGGCTCATGCACACCCGCTATTGACTCGCTTGCTGACTTCCGAGCCGGAAACGATTCTGCCATTTTTTACCCAGAAGTTGTGGCAGATGATGGCTTTTTTCCGTGTCTATCTGGCCTCTATGCTGGATCGGGTGCAAGAGGAAGGGAGTATCCGCAAGCAGTCTACCGAGATGATGGCGGAACTGATGTTGCGATTGATGCAGTCCATGCTGTTGTCGCCAGATGGGGTCATGAACCCTTCCGATGAGAAATGTGTTCGTAAGGTGGCAGATCTGTACTTGCGGCCATTATTGGCGCGTTGAATATTCCATCATGAAAAACGGCGGCCCTTGGCCGCCGTTGCTGGTTCTGGGGATGCTGTTTAAAAGGTAAACCCGATTCCCATTGAATAGGCGAAGGCGTTGATATCGGCGTCATATTCCACGTCGCCCACTTCCGCATATTGAAACTGCGGAAGCCCTGGTGCTTTGACGACCAGATCTTTCACCGTGGCGGTGACGCCGGGGAAGGTGATGTATTTGGCGTCCAAAGCCATCCACCAGTGCCCCCCGAGATGGATATCCACACCGGCCTGGCCTGCCCAGCCGAACTTGTTCTCTACCTCGATATCCGGTTCACCCAGTTCGGTGGCGATGGGATTAGTTACCTTGGTGTCATAGGTGAACAGGTAGCCAATGCCTGCCCCCAGGTAGGGCTGAATGCGGCGGTTGATGCGAAAACGTTTCACCAGAGTGATCAAGGGGGGGGCGGCTTTGGTTTCCGCCACTTTTTCCCCCAGAGCGGGAACACCGGAAGGAATGCCGTTCACATCCTCCACCAGCGGTTCGTTGGCTAACCGGCCTTTGGCCTTGATTTCCAGTGTCGGCGGAGCGGAGGCAATGGCTTCGATGGACCAGCCTTTCCCCCACGGCAGCTTGTAACCGAAAATGACTCCAGGCAGCAGTAGCGGGTCGCTGCTGGCTTTCCCTTCCAGGGTTTGTGGGCTTGGTCCGAGGGCTGTCTCAGCCACTTCAGACAGGTTGTAGGCGGTAATGGAATTGGTCTTCACGTCCGGCATGAAATAGAGCGCACCGAAGCGAAAATAAAAACGGTCATCGCCCATCAAGTCGCGAACGGTATCCGTGCCCCAGTACTCGGGACGCGTATCATCGTAGTCCGGGATGGTTGGGTCTTGCGCCTGCACAGAGGCGCAGAGCGCCAGACCGGCGGCAGCCGCCGGCAGGCGCACAAAGCGCATCAAATTCTGCATTGTTATTGTCCTTATTGTACGTTCTCTGGCACCTTGCGGGCGCGTGACGGGTGATTCACTACCTTCAGGTTGACGCCCTCGGCCGGCAGTAGCAGGTCTGCAGAGCCAAGAGCCGCAGAATTGCCCAGCAGGCTGGGGAAGATGGTGACTTTCAGGGTTGCCCGGATGTTGTTCAGGTTCGAGACCTGCAACGTGATGCGACTATCGTCCAGGAAGCTCACCGGGCCATATAAGTAAGGCGTGATCGCCAGGCTTTTCGCGTTATGTGTGGCCAGCCCGTTGTCGATCAGGTTGGACAGCCCGGGGAAGTTGATCCCATTTAGGTTAATTGCCTCCAGCAATGCGGTGAGCAAATCCAGATCCGGTGCGTCCAGCCAGGCCGGTAGCTTGACCATGAAGTAGGGCTGGTCCTGACCTTTCAGATTAAACACATAGCCGCGCATGGGTTCGCCAGTGGAGCGTATGCGAAGCAGGATGGCACGGGTGTTCAGGGGTAAGGGGATCTTGATCAGGTTGATGATCGGAATATCCAGTCCGATATTGGCTTTTACGGTGAGGCCGGTGCCCAGAATGATTTGCGGGTTTACTTCCACCGGGATCATGGTGTCCCCTTCCACTTCCAGGCAGTGTTCTTCGCCCAGTGCATCAGTCTGTTCAGGCTCGGGCAAACACCACATGCCAGCCCCCTGATCTACCATGCCCAAACCATCGACGCTCAGGTCCAGTGGTTGTTTGGGCAGGAAGGCCATGGGCAGCGCGCCGGAAGCAAAGATCTTGTCCTTGTCCGGGTCGGCAAATTCGGCATCCAGAATCAGGCCGCTGGTTCCTTCCACTTCTGCTGTTGCAAAGTTGCCGCTGGGTTCCTGTTCGCCATCATCCCAGCCGCCACTGCCGTTATGGTCTGCGTAGGGGCGAGCCAGCACGGTGGCAAATACCGTGTCGAAGGGGGCGTCTGTCGTGAAGTTAATAACGATGTTGTCGCCGTTTTGGTTATTGATGTTGCTGGTGTTACGCATACCAGCAAGCGGGGTGGTGTTCAGTGACAGGTGGCCCAGCTCGGCATGGCTGTAGAACTTGGGGCTGCTGTCACCGTTGACGACCAGACGGTATTGCTTGTCGGCTTCAACGGCGTCATTGGCGGGGTTGATCTTCAGTTGAATGTTGTTGGCAACCAAGGATGCATCCACCGGTTCCCAAGCTCCGTTGTTATCCTTGCCCAGGCAGATTGGCCCGTTTACACAGGCAGAGCCATCACTGCTGATGGTACCCAGTTGCATGGTGCTGGTATCCATGGGCTGGCTGAAGGTTGCCTCGATAGTACGGCCAATCTCGTAGCGGAATGACGGATACAGATTGTCGCTGCTCAAACCTCCCGTACAGCGCCCGGCCATGCCGGCCTCCTTGTCGGTGTCGGTCAGAGCACAACCAATGCCTGGATACAGTCCCAGCAGGATCGGTGGTACCGCTTCGCCGTTGTTGGCCGTGCGGCTGTAGTCAGCGGTGCTGAAGTTCAGAACACCTGTACCGTCCAGGGCGTCGTTACTTGAGGGCTCAATGCCGCGAGGCTGAAAGGCGTGGATATCCTTGAGCTGATTGCTCACCACTAGTTGGTAATCTGATGCCTGCGCCAGCCGTTGCTGGGGCGAGATCACCATGGTGGTACCGCTGCGCTTCACCTTGATGGGCACTTGGGTACCGCCGTTACTCATATCCAGCAGCATCATGTCGTCCAGCCCGCTGGTGCTGAGCGGTTCATTGAAGGTCAGCAGAATATTTTCATTGGTGGTGAAATCCGGCTGGTTGTTGGCTGGGAAAGTGCCGGTAATGGTAGGGGCATCCGGGTTAGTCGGGTCGATGGCGATATTGGGGTCGCTCACAGCCGCCAGGTTGAAGTCCGCGCTGACCTTGGTGGCGCCTCCGAGCACATCGAGTTCCAGGGTGCGGAACACTTCCAGGGTCAGTTTACGGTTTTCAATGGTCGCGACCCCGATCGCCTGCACATGCATCAGGTTCTGGTTGAGCGACGCATTACCTTTGGCATCTTCCGTCTGCATTGCCAAGTCGAAATTCATGTAAACGTATAGGGGCGCCTTGTCGTCATCCGGTTGGTAGCCCTCAGGGCGATAGGGGTTGGGCATCAGATAACCGGTGACATTGCTGAGGAAGGTGCCGGTGATCAGGCCGGTATCCAGATCGGTGCGTACCTTGCCGCCGAGTTTGACCGGGCTGATGCCGGTGAGCTGGAGCTGTTGTCCGGCGCGAGCCAGTACGGGGGTATCAGTACCACCAAAAGCTTGTGGGTCTGCCAGATAGGCTTCCAGACCATTGGGTAGCGAATCGGCCACGTTCTTACCCAGCGCAGTATTTTCCAGGGTGAACTGATTGGTAGCACGACCGGTAATCCGGGATGTGCCCGGGTAGTCGGGCGTTTCATTATCCGGGAATGTCTGCAGGGTTTGTTTGATTGGTGGGTTAGCTGCTTCCGGGCTGGCTTTGGTGGCCCGCGGAATGAACTGGTAGTTCACTGCCGTCAGAGTTTCGCCGTTGAGATCCGTAATCGCGTTGCTCAGGCGCACCTCGTAATGCTCACCGGGGATCAAGTCCTGGTCTGGCTGGAGGGTGATGTAATGGCGCTCGGAAAGCATGTCCACGGCAACCGCTTCAGTACTGTTGTCCGCATTCATTTTTACAAACTGGACGGTGTCGCCTAGGAGTACGGTGTCCTCGGACAGGGGCTCGCTAAAGGTCAGGCGAACCGGGGACACATCCACAAAGGGGAAGCGGGCTTTTACATCACTACCGGCCAGATATGCTTGAGGGTTTTCCTGGTTGATGGCCAGGACCGCTGGAGCGCTGCCTTTGACGGGCATGTCCTGGCGTGTGGTGAAGCTGAAAAGAGGCTCATCGTTGTTCAGGTTGCTGGCACTGGGTGATGCTTCCTGACGCACCCACACCTGGTAGGTGGTGCCGGCCTGCAAGCTTTTCATGTGAAATTCAATGGTGCGGCCATTATTGATGATGCTGGTCCGACTAGCCGTGTCTACCGGGCCATCGGGGCCGGTGACGCAGAAGCTGCCGGAGGGGGCGTCTGCTGTGCCTGTGCAGTTCGATAACACGGCGGTTTTGCTTACTTGGCCGGAAAATACCAGCAACACTTTACTGGGGGTAGGCACATCCACCATGCCGTCCATGGGATAGGTGTAAACAAGCGCGTCGTCGTGCGCGGTGGGTTGAAAGGGGGTGTTGTCGTCTCCTCCGCAGCCTGTTAGCACAGTGCTGAGTGCTGCAATGCAGAGACTATAACGCATGGGTTTCTTCATTTTTTTCTCCAGCACCTGTTGGTGTTGTTAGGTGGGCTGGGTTGTTTGGGAGCAACCAGTCATATTCAAAAAAACACGTTGTGATACATAAATCAATATTTGTCTCATATGAATTTATAAATTGAGATTTTTTCTGCGCTCCTTGTAGGACAAACCTGTCTTTTTTGGAAAAAAAGTAAACGTTATTGTTTGTGGTGTTGCTTTATGAGGCCGTCTTGCTGGCTGCAGAAAAACAAGGAGGTTCAGGTAGAGAATGGATTTTTTATTAATGCGCGTAAGTAGAGTAATAGCGTTATCACTCACTGGGGTTTTGCCATTTTGATTGAGGAGTTGGTGATTTTTGAGGATGGGGGGTAAACATATTTCTTCTGCCTGGATGCAGGGACATTAATACGATTACGTTTACTTCTTTGTGGTGAGTCATTGGTGCGGCATGTTGGTGCTGATCTGTAGCCACAGAAAATAAATTTGTATACGGGTGTTGCGGAAAAACTTTGTGAGACGTATTTTATTATTTGTCTCATTATTTGAATGTAGAGTTCGTCATGACTCAAGCCACAGAGCAAGCTAACCGACATGTACTCAAGCCCCTTGGGCCGGATTCCTACACTTGGCAGGACTTTGGCTCTTGGCGGTTTAACCTGATGTTGCCCCAAGCGTTCGCGCTGCAGGTGGCGCATCCGATCATCGATGCCGGAGTCGGAGAGCACTCGGTGTACAAGACAGACCCGTGGGGGCGTGCGCGGCGTTCCACCGCGTTGTTATGGCCCATCGTCTACGCTCGTCCTCAGAAAGCCATCGAGATGGGGGACAAGCTGTATGACATGCATCGCAGCATTAAGGGGGTCGACAAGGAGGGTAACAAGTACCACGCGCTGAATCCTGAAGCGTATAGCTGGGTCCATATCACCGGTTTTGACGCCACCATTCGCATGCATGAAATGCTGGGTAAGCCGCCGACCACTGAGCAGCGCGCAGCCATGTTCAGCGAGTGGCGTCAGCTGGGCATATTGATGGGCATTCGGGAGCAGGATCTGCCGGCTACCGAGTGTGACTACTGGGAATATTTTCACGGCATGATCAAAGATAAGCTTGCGATGACAGATGTTGCTAAAGACCTGCTAGCGCACAACCACTATCTTGATATCCCGAAACCACCGGTTGACTGGCTGCCGGAGTTTGCCTGGGTAATGATCCGGGCGGTGATGGGGCGCTTCATGCGTTTCAATCTGCGGGCTACCTTGCCACATCAGTTCCGTGAGAAATTCGATATTCCATGGAGCAAGAAAGATGAGCGGTTGTTTAAGGCCTGGTGCAGGTTCTATCGGGTTGTGCATGCACTCACACCGAAGAATCTGCGTCTGATTCCTATGGCCCGCAACGCATACAAGGACGCTCGCCAACACCCTGAAGCCTATAATGTAAATAAATACGCTTGAAGGTGCTCGCTATGAAATCGGATGACCGTCCCTGGCTGTCTACCTACGAATCACTGGGTAAAGACTGGCACACCCTGCCGGAATTGCCGGAAAAGACTCTGTCTGACTATGTCAGAGGTTACGCCAATCAGTTTCCTGATCGTGAGGCCCTGGTGTTTCTTGGTCAGGTACTTACCTACAAGCAGCTGGATACTCTGGCAGATCGTTTCGCCGCACTGTTTGCGGCTCAGGGCGCCGTTGAAGGCGATGTGCTGGGCTTGCAGTTGCCTAACACTCCGCAGTATGTCATTGGTTTTATTGCTGCCGCGCGCTTGGGCATGGTGACCACCAGCATTTCTCCGCTGATGACGCCGCCTGAAATCATTCACCAGGCAAATGACGCCAAGGTGAAAATTTTTATGACCCTGACGCCGTTCTGGCAGACCTCCACGCAGGCGGTGCTGGGAAAAGTGCCTACACTGAGCGACGTCATCGTTTCTGGTCCCATGGATATCATGACCAGGAAAGGTGAATCCTTAGAAGAAACCCGTGAGGGTGTGCGGTCCATATCGCTGCATGACCATCTGCCAGAAAAGGTAGAACAGGTAAACACTCCGGTGGAAATGGACAAGGTTTTGTACCTCCAGTATACCGGAGGTACTACTGGCTTGCCGAAAGGAGCCAAGCTTACCTCTAGAAATTTGTTTATAAATAATCTGCAAGCCAATGTGTTCTATGGCTATCGCACTGGCGAGGAAACGGTGGCATCTGCTTTTCCGTTGTTTCATATCGGTGGGGCCGCGGTTCTGTTTAATGCGCTGCGTACCGCAGCGACATTTCTGCTTATTCCGGATCCGAGAGACATCGAGCATTTCGTCAATGAAATGAAGGCTCGTACACCTACGGTACTGGCGGCCGTGCCGGCGTTGTATCAGATGTTGTGTGCCAACGAGACATTTAAAAATCTGGATTTTTCCGGTTTGCGAATGGCTATCTCCGGTGCGGCACCGTTTGCGAAGGAAGAAGTGCAACGCCTGGAGCGTCTGGTGGGTGCTGGCAAGTTTTGCGAAGTGTATGGCATGACGGAAACCAGCCCTGTGATCACCCTGAACCCAGCGTCACATTTCAAGGAAGCCCATGTGGGGATCCCGCTGCCTGGTACTGATGTGCGCATCGTAGACTCAGAAGATGGTGAGACCCTGATGCCACGAGGCGAAGCCGGGGAAATCATTGCGGCAGGCCCGCAAATTATGCAGGGCTACCTGGAAATGCCGGAAGCCAGCAAGAAGGCATTGCGAGAAATCGACGGCAAAACCTGGATGCATACCGGTGATATCGGGGTGATGGACGAAGACGGTTTTGTACGTGTTTGCGATCGAAGCAAGGACATGTTGATCGTCGGTGGTTACAAAGTGTTTTCTGTGGAAGTGGAAAGCAAAGTGAAAAGCTTGGACTGGGTTGCCATGTGCGCGGTGGTCGGTCGCCCCGATACCAGTCGCCCAGGTAACGATGTGGTGCAGTTGTATGTTGAGCGCACGGCGGGTAGCCAGGAAGAGGAAACGGAGCTTAAGGCGTCTCTGGAATCCTTCTGTCGAGAAAATATGTCGCCCTACAAAGTGCCAAAGGAAGTTTTCTTCATCAAGGCGATCCCGCTGACTTCGGTTGGCAAGATCGACAAGAAAGCCCTGCGTCAGCCGGCTTGAAAAATAACTGAAATTTTCCGTCACCCTGCGCTTGTGTGGAGTGACGGACTTCAGGGGGCATCAAGGTCAGGTTTGCAGGCAGAATAATAAAGAGAGACTTATGATATATGCGTTGCAACACCCTTTTAAATTCGTTCTTCTGGCTCTGCTGATCATGTTGCAGGGTTGTTCTGCAATGAAGGAATCCCACTATGTTCCCAAGTCTCCAGAAGGCATGAGCGAGTGGGTAATGGAAGGCAGTTTGGTCCTGCGAGCCAATGGCGTTAAAAGTGAAAGTCATTTCTACTTCAAGCAAATTGATGAAAAGTACGAGCTGGCCATATTGATGGATGATCCGGTAGGGGAGCCCAAAGCCCTTATCACCGGTAACATCTATGAGCCTGGCAGCGAAGTGCTTGATGTAATGGGCGGCGCTGATGCAATCAAAGTCGCCAATCAACTCAAATCCAGTATTGAGGCCGGCAACCTCGCTTATTGGTTGCGTGGCTTGCCTGCGACCGCTGATGCAGTGGTCTATCAGGAAGAAATGAATCTTCCGGAAAAAATGGAAGAAAACGGCTGGAAAATTTATTACCACGATTTCATGTCTGTGGTGGGCGGGTACCGTTTGCCAGCAGAGATTAAGCTGAAAGCGGAAGGAAAGACGCTAGAAGTAGAAATGGTGCGCGCTGAAACCGGCTACCTGACCCATCCTTGTGGTCAGAATCAGGCTGAGGCTGAACAGAATAGGAAGCCGGATGGGGCCTATAGTGTCGAGAGCCAGGATGCCGTGAGTCGTTTGGTTCCGAAGGATGGCAGCGCGCCTTTACCGTTGTGGATTGATGAAGGGGCGTTTTGCAAACAGCTGGCAAAAATTCACGACAACAAGCTGCCTGACCCCCGTGAAGGTCTGTACGGCCCGGACTCCATGATGTGGGAGCTAACGGGGCTGTCCTTTCCCGCAAGTTTTGGGGCAGGCCGGGCATTGCTGTTGCAGGTGGCGCATCCTTGGGTAACAGCAGGTATTGACCAACACTCGGTGGTGCGCAACGACCCGCTGGGACGTGCCCGCCGCACTTTCTACCATATTCTTAGCATGACCTATGGCAGCATGCCTCAGGTCATGGCGTCGGCGAATCAGGTGCGCGATATCCATGAGGAAATCGAAGGCAAGATGACCGAGCACGCAGGGGCTTTTGAATATGGTTCTGAATACAGGGCCAACGAAATTAACGCCATGATCTGGGTGCATGCGACCTTGTGGGAAACGGTGGTCCATATGTATGAAGAGATGGAGCACGAACTCTCCGCAGAGGAGAAAGATCAGTTTTACGAAGAAACCAAGCTATTCGCCATGCTTTTTGGTATCCCGGAAAATGCCCTGCCGGAAGACTGGAACGCTTTCATGGAATATAACCGCGCCATGTGGGAAAGCCCACAGCTGACAGTGACGCCCAACGCCATGCAGTTGAAAAACGATTTGTTCGATGCCCAGTCGATTTGGATGATCATGCCGCTTTGGGTACAGAAAAATCTGACTGCAGCCAACCTGCCTGCGCGTATTCGTGATCAGTACGAAATGAAGTATGGCTGGTGGCAAAAGTTCAATAACAGCTGGATCATGGCCGGCGCTTGGACTACACAGGTGCTGTTGCCCAAGAGCATGGAGCGTCATCCGGTGTACAAGGAGGCGCAGGCCCGCCTGGAAGGCGAGCGGCTGGGCGGTTATAACCAGCGCATGATCGAAGCCTTCTTCGACAAGGAACGGTTGGTTAACTGATGGTGCGTGTGATTAGCTTGCTGATGGGGGGGCTCTGGTTTGCACTGAGCGCTCCTGCGCTGGCCATCAGTGGCTATGACGAAACTGAATACATGACGCTGGATGCGTTTCTGACCCAAGTGTATGGCGAGTCGCTGCCGGGTATTTCCCTGCTGCCGTTGCGTGGCGATTTGCGTGATCGGGTTGAAACGGTGCTGGAGCACCGGTATAGCGGCATGCGTTTGCGATATTGGAAGCAGGGTGATGTCACCGCCTGGATCATTGATGAAAAAAGCAAAGACATGCCCATGACCCTGGGGGTGGCCGTGGGGCCAGCGGGCATTACGCACCTGAACGTGTTGGTGTACCGCGAACCCCGAGGCGGTGAAGTGCATCAGGCGTTTTTCCGCAAGCAATTTGTGGGCATGACCTTGCGGGACGATCTTGGCTTGTCCGGCGAGGTGGATGGTATCACCGGTGCCACTCTCTCGGTGGACGCGGTCAGCCGCGTAGCAGCCATGGTGCTGGTGCTTCACCAGCAAGTCATGCATTCCCAGGCGGCGTCAGCCGAAGATTGACACTGGCCTTTCCAAACCCGCCCTGACGTCTCACTATCGAACCATTGACGCTGCCGGCCCTCTAACGTTTATGGTTCGATTATCTTCACGCATGCTTCGGCTATTGGCTTATGGCTTGCTGATACTGTTCGCCACCGTGTTGCTGCTAATTCTGGCCGCGGCGGGGGCGAGCTATGCGGCGGGTTTGCGCGTCAGTGAACCGGGCTGGCAGCACGGCCTGACGCTGGGGCAGTGGCGGGTTGTTCGTGATGACTGTGTGGTGGCCAGTGGCACGGGGCTGGCTGTCCAGAACATCTGGCCGCTGCACGTGAAGCAGCAAACCCTGACGCTGTATGACTGCGGTGCGGATGATACGGCGACGACAGACGCGTTTCCCGATGGGCTTCCCTGGACTCCGCCTTTCCATGTACAGGTCGCTGAACTGGATCTGTCCCCCTTGCTACAACAGCCCTTTCCCGCCATCGCAGTGGATCTCCACCAGCAGTCCCAACACTGGCAGCTGCAGGCCTTTGCGCCGCAGATGGCCCTGCAGGTGCAATATCGACGAAAGCAGGGGGATTGGGCTGCCAGTGGCGAGGGGGCGTTAAGCGCAGTGTTGCCGGATTGGGAGGGCCACTGGCAATTGCACGGCTCCGGCACCTGGCAGGGAACGCCAGACGGAAACATGCAGATAGGGCTTCAGGGGGCGGGGCCAATAGCGCAAGCGCAGCGGGCAGACCTGACGGCGCAGGCAACCTTTCAGGGCGCCGATTGGCAGCTGGAGGCAGCACTGGCTGAAGCCTTGGCGCTTAATGAGAACTGGCAACTGTCCGCTAGCGAGCCCCTTGTTGTCACGGGCAGCGGCATGGCATTGGCGCAGGCTCGCGTCGGCCTGCAACTGGCAGGGCCGCAGGGCACTGTGACATTGCAGGCGCACAGCGACGGTGACGCAACCCGCCAGGCAGGGCTTGAACAAGGCCGGGGCTCCTTGCGGTTGCATGGTGAAGGCCTGGACGGCCAGGTGGACTTTCATTGGCAGGATAGCCTGCTGGTGCTGGAGCCAGCGTCGCTGACCTTGCCGCAAGCTCTCACCGCCCAATGGCAGACGCCACTACACATTCCCATGGCCCGCTCCGGTCGTACCGCGTTGCCGTTGGCGTTGGGCTATGAGGGACTGAAGGTAAAAACCAGTGACAGCCAGTTTCAGTGGCATCTGGCTGACCCTGAAGACGAGAGTCCGGTCGATTGGCAGTGGGCAGGCGATCTGACACTGCATGGCCCGTGGCAGGGTTACCAATGGCGAGGAGCGTGGCAGGGCGTAGTTAGCAGCAACGGGCTAAAGGGCGACCCGATTATGCTCACGGGGCGGCAAGGAGAGGACCGCCTGACTTTCCGGCTACCGGTGAAGACCCTGCAGCAGGCTCCGTATGGCGCGCAGGCCACCGTCACCGGGCGAATGGCTGGCTACCCGGTGGATGGTTCGCTGGCTTTTGCCCAGCAGGTTGCAGGGTGGGCTGGCACCCTGACGGCGACCACCGCATTGCCGCAGTTTGAGCGTGGTGGCAAGGTGACGCTCAAGGCGCCGTGGTCACTGCGTGACGGTACGGTCCGCGTGGCGGCTAACAGTACCGCGTCGATCTCCGAAGGGCTGATCGGGCAAGCCCTGATTCGACCGGTATCCCTGAAAGCAACCAAGCCGTTGCAGATTAATGCGCAGGGAGTGACCGGCGCCCTTGATGTGCACAGTGCGGGATTGCTGGCTGCCCGGTGGCGGTTGCCGCCGGTATCGGGAACCGTGACCTTGAAAGGGGACCAAGCCCAGGGCCGTTTAGCGATCAGTGAGTGGCAAAGCGAATTGTGGGCCACTGCGAAGCGCCACGATGACGGTAGCGCCACTGGCGATATGACGCTGCGCAGCGCCTTGATTCCGGCCATGGGCACGGGGCTGCCCGCCACCCCTCTGCAGGGGCAGCTGAAGGGCGAGGGCCGGTGGCAGTGGCGCGAGGGACTTAACGCCAGCGGCGACCTCACCCTCACCGGCACCGATCTCGATTGGGGCAGCGTCACCGCCCGTGGTGCCGAGGGTGTGATTCGCGGCGAATACGATCACGGCCAGGTGCAGCTCAGCAGTAACGGCCCTGTGACCGTGAAAACGCTGGATATCGGTACCCCAATCACGGATTTGGCATTAACGGTAAACAGCGATCTGTCGCGTTGGCAGTTCACCGATATTCGGGCCAATTTGCTGGGCGGTTATTTGCGCTCTCCTGCACTGGACTGGCCGTCTGCCCGACCCCAGCCGGTGGTGATCAGCCGTATTGATCTCGCCGAAGTGGCTGCATTGCAAAAGCCGCCGCCGGTGTCCCTGTCCGGACGGATCGGCGGTTATGTGCCCTTACAGTTGGGTACGAATTTTCTGGTCATCGAACAGGGTCGACTGGCTAACGAAGAACCCCTGTCGCTGAGCATTCCTGCCTCGTCCAGTGTGCAGGCGATGGCAGACTCCAACCAGGCAGTGAAACTGGCACTGGATAGCCTGAGCACCCTGCTGATCACGGATTTTCAGGCGCGGATGGGCATGGATAAAGTGGGCTGGCTGGATGCGGCGGTGACCATTAAAGGGGTGAATCCACAGAGAAAAAATCTGCCGGTAGTGTTTAACTACACACACCGGGAAAACCTGTTGGCGTTGATGCGCAGCTTGCGCATTGGCGATGAGATCACCGAACAACTGCGTACGGAGAATCGATGATGAGACAACTCGGGCTGGGCACAGTGTTGCTGGCCGGGTGGCTGTTGGCGGCGTGTACGCCCACGGTGGCCCTGAAAGCACCGGAAGACCCCATCACCATTAACCTGAATGTGAAAATTGATCATGAAATTCGCTTGAAAGTGGAAAAGGATATTGATCAGTTATTCAGCGAAGACAGCGACCTGTTTTAAGGAGCGGTTATGAAGATGTATAAACCTGCATTGGCCATGGTAGCGCTACTGATGAGCATGGCTGCCTTTGCCCTGGATCTGGATGCGGCGAAAAGCCAAGGGCTGATCGGTGAGCAGACCGATGGTTACCTGGGGGTTGTCAAAGCGACGCCGGCAGCGGTGGAACTGGCAGCGGATATTAACCAGAAACGCCGGGGGGCTTACGAACGCATTGCCAAACAGAACGGCATCACCCTGGATCAGGTCGCCAAGTTGGCGGGCCAGAAAGCGATCGATAAAACCGCGGCGGGGCAGTATGTGAAAACACCGGGAGGCCAATGGGTGGAGAAATAATTTTTATACAAAAAGTTTTTCTACCAAAGCATTGGGATTAATGTTCCAAGTAGTGTTTTCGTACTAGGCCAGTGTAAACCGTTGATAGTAGGGCGGTTAAATTTCGGTAAATTTAAGGGGGTATCCCCTCTTTGATGGCTGCTTGTTTTCCTTTCCAGTGTTTAAATTCCTGAAGAAATTCGGGAACAACTGGAAGGAATCTGCCATGAAAACCTTTTTGCGCATGACGGCTGCTGTGCCGCTGTTAATTAGCCCCTTTGCTTTGGCCGGGGAAAATGTCCCTGACCAATACGGCTACATCGGTGGCCACGCCAGTTATTACACGTTCTACGATAATGATGTAATTGGTAATGGTGGTGATGGCCTGGATGACGTGCCGTTTTATGGTGCGCAGCTGGGTTGGCGCTTTGCGCCCAACTGGTCCGTTCAGGGCTGGTATGAAGAAGTGGACGGTGACGCGGAGAGTAAATATAACTCCGGCACCCGGCTGGACATGAAGAACTATTATGTCAGTGGCCGCTACCACTTCGATGATCACGGTCTGCTGGGCTTCGAACCCTATGCCGGTATCAACGTGGGTGAGCAGTTGATTGAAAGCCTCAATAATCCTAACAGTGATGATAACGACGAGCTGATGACCGGTGTGGAGTTGGGTGTACAGCGCGCCTTCTTCAAGCATGTGATTCTGGATCTGGGTACCCGTCAGGCTTATAGCCAGGACCGGGAATACTGGGAAGGTCAAGTGTATGCCGCGGTGAACCTGGCGTTTGGTGTTAGCGACGACGATGGCGATAGCAGCGACGACGAAGTCGTGGCGGCGACACCGGCAGAAGTTGTGACCGGCGACAGCGATGGCGACGGCGTTAACGATGACAAGGATCGTTGCCCGAACACGGCATCCGGTGCGGTAGTGGATGCGGACGGTTGTCAGGTCTACGAGTCCATGCAGAATCGCGAAACCTCGGTGATCTACTTTGGCTTTGACCGCGATACCATTCAGGGCCAGTTCAGCGACGAAATCAAAGGTGTGGCTGATCGTTTGAATGCGGGTGAGCAAGGGCGTATTCGTGTGGAAGGCCATGCGGACAGCACTGGCCCGGCCGATTACAACCAGGGCTTGTCTGAGCGTCGTGCCCAGTCGGTGAAAGATCGCCTGATGAAAGACTTCTCTGTCGGGTCTGACAAGATCACCACGGAAGGTTTTGGTGAGAGCAAGCCAGTGGGCGATAACAGCACCTCTGACGGCCGCGCCAAGAACCGTCGTGCGGATATCATTGTGGAAACCGAAGAGAAAGAAGCGCAGTTCAAATAGGCGCGTGATGTAGAAACAAAAAACGGGATGCTTCGGCATCCCGTTTTTTTATGCCGCTCTGCGGCTGCAACACGCTTCACGCAACACGTAATGCGTCTGCCGCGCTTTTCAACTTTTAACTCAATCGCCCAGCCAATCCCGATGCTCGCCACGTCCGTTTCTTCACGGCGCTGTCCAGCACTGCCGGCTTGCCGAATTCCAGCAAGGTGAAGCGGTCCCGTGCACGGGTAACGGCGGTGTAGATCAGTTCCCGCGTGAGTAGCGGATGGGGGGCATCCGGTAGCACCAGCAAGGTGTGTCTGAATTCCGAGCCCTGGGACTTGTGTACCGTCATGGCATAGACGGTTTCCACGCCGTCCAGGCGGCTGGGCAGTACCCATTTGATGCGACCGTCGGGCAACTGGAAGGCTACTCGCAGCAGCAATTCCTGTTTGCTATTACGGTCTTCAAGCAGTGGCAGAGTCAGCCCCACATCCCCGTTCATTAAGCCCAGCTGGTAATCGTTGTGAGTCATCATTACCGGCCGGCCTGGATACCACTCCCGTTCCGGGGCCAACGCCTGCTGTTGCAGGTGGCGGGTGATGCGCTGGTTCAATTGCTCCACCCCAAACGGCCCGCTGCGTAAACCACTGAGCAGTTGTTGGTGGGTGAGCTGCTTGAGTAATCCCGTGGCCCAACCGTCGAAGTCTTGCCGTTGCGTGGGTGGCGTGGCCACCGCGTTAAACAGAGTGCGCAATCCATCGTGGTCGCCACTACCGTTCAGCAACAGGGTCTCCAGTTGCTGGCCGTCGCTGGGCAGGGGGTGACGATGCAGGCTGTCCGGGTATTGTTGAAAGGCCTTGCGTACCTGCGGCAGGTTTTCTTCGTTCACCGCCCGAGCCAGTGCCCCGATACCTGGGCTGTCCTTGGAGCGCCAGTTGGTACGTAACATGGCGGTTTGCTGGGCCAGGGCATTGCCGAGGGCCTGTTCGGTTTCCCGGTAGTAGCCGATGTCTGCGCCGCAGGTGTCTTTGACGAAATCGATGGTGCTTTGTTGATAGCGGCCCTCGAGGGCATGGCGACACAGATCGCCCATCACGGCGCCGGCTTCCACGCTGGCAAGCTGGTCCTTGTCGCCGAGCAGAATCAGCCGAGTGTGCGGGCTCAGGGCTTCCAGCAGGCTGGCCATCATGTCCATGTCGATCATGCTGGCCTCGTCCACCACCACCAGATCCGCGTGGAGGGGGTTGTCAGCATGGTGGCGAAAATGACGGCTGTCCGGGCGGGTGCCGAGCAGGCGGTGCAGGGTGGTGACTTCCGTGGGGATGGCGTCACGTACCGCGGTTTTCACGTCGAGTTTTTCTACCTGTTCGCCGATGGATTCGGTGAGCCGCGCCGCCGCCTTGCCGGTGGGCGCGGCGAGGCGAATACGCAGGCGCTGGTTGTCCGCCATGGCCAGGCTTTGCAGTAGCCCCAGCAGGCGAACCACGGTGGTGGTTTTGCCGGTGCCGGGGCCGCCGGTGATGATGCCAATGCCACTGCGGCTGGCCAAGGCGCAGGCTACCTGTTGCCAGTCGGTGTGTTCGTCGGCGCCCGGAAATAAGCGGGCTAGAGCGTCGCGCAATGGCTCGGCGGGTAATGGGTGGGTTGTGGCCAGTCGCTGGTCGATGGCGTCGGCGACGGCCACTTCCCGGGCCCAGTTACGGCGCAGGTAAAGGCGGCTGCCGTTAAGCACCAGCGGTGTGCTGCCGTTCTGGCTTACCAGAGGGCTTTGCTGTAAATCATGGAGCCAATCGTCCGGCTTGCCGGGCAGCAGGGAGACCAGTTCCGGCGGCGGGCTGGTGCCCCACAGCTGAGTGGCCAGCTCCCGGTTTTTCAGGTCCAGGCACAGGTGGCCGCTGGCTTGTTGATTGCTGGTAAAGGCGGCAAGTAGCAGGACTGGGTAACTTGCCTGCGTACATTGCTGTTTAAGAAAACGGGCAATGGCCACGTCCAGATCGCGTAGCAAACTGTTGTCACGCAGTAGAAGTAGCGCGTCTTCCCAGGTGAGGGCGGAGAACAGGTCAGATTGCATGGTGAGCCTCCGACCCAGTTGAAAGTTGAAAGTTAAACGTTGAAACGCGGAAAAGGCCTGAGTCAGCCGAGCAGGGTCTACGCCGCGATTGATGTGTTGTGCGGCGCGGGCACGGCATTGCGGTGACAGAGGAGTGTGTTCGCGCTTTTAAACTTTGCACTTTCAACTTTGAACTCATACGTCACCTCCAAACATCGCATCCAGCGCTTCAATCAATCTGGTCTCTGGTCGGTCGAACACCGTTCCTGCCGCTGGGCCTTGCAAGCCGCGCAGGAAGACATAGACGGCGCCGCCCAGATGTTGGTCAGGATCGTAATCCGGTAGGCGGCTTTTCAGCAGGCGGTGCAGGGCGAGCAGGTAGAGGACGTATTGCACTTCGTAGCGTTTTTCCAGCACGGCGTTGGTCATGGCATCCAGGGTGTAGGCGCTGTCATCCACGCCCAGCCAGTTGGATTTGTAGTCGAGCACGTAATACTTGCCGTCGTGTTCGAACACCAGGTCGATAAAGCCCTTGAGCATGCCGTTGAGGGTATCCGCTTCCAGTCGCGGGCGCGGATGCTGTGGATGGATATGCTGGCGGATCAGGGTGT
>OJHM01000193.1_pt1 | contig 22638 bp, 17 predicted proteins | sample 1595241 | NCBI WGS metagenome assembly OJHM01 (sample SAMN05416781, study PRJEB24817) | seawater metagenome | isolation source: Sea water | place: Canada:Atlantic | collected 2013-11
TGGTGCAAATATGGTGCAAATGAAGGTGGAAAATAGCACAGAATGGTGCAAAACGTACAAGAATAGAGCGGAATGGAAGAAACGGAAAAGCAGGCTAAAAGCGAAGAATCACGCGGGATTGCAGCAGATACGCTGGATAGAAGGCTGTCCGTAGCCCCGATGATGGACTGGACCACCCGGGACTACCGGTTTCTGGCCCGCCTGATTACCCGTCATACGCTGCTGTACACCGAAATGGTGGTGGCCCAGGCCATTCTCCACGGCGACCGTGACCGTTTTTTGAGCTTCAACGACGAAGAGCACCCGCTTGCCCTGCAACTGGGCGGCAGCGACCCGCAGCAACTGGCCGAAGCGGCCCGCATCGCCGGGGATTACGGCTATGACGAGATCAATCTGAACGTGGGCTGCCCGTCTGACCGGGTTCAGCAAGGCAAGATCGGCGCCATCCTGATGGCCGAACCGGATTTGGTGGCACGCTGTGTGGACGCCATGCAGGCCGCGGTCACTGTGCCGGTAACGGTAAAAACCCGTATTGGCATTGATGACCAGGATGATTATGACTTCCTCTACCGGTTTGTCGGCCGCATGGAAGCCGCTGGTTGTACCAGCCTGACCATCCATGCCCGAAAGGCCATCCTGTCCGGGCTTTCCCCCAAGGAAAACCGGGATATTCCCCCGCTGATCTACCAGCGCGCCTATGCCATCAAACAGGCTTTTCCGCACATCGAGATCATTCTCAATGGCGGTGTTAAAACACTGGAGGAAGTGCACCAGCACATGGGCGAAGTCGATGGCGTGATGATCGGTCGCGAGGCCTACCAGAATCCCTACTTCCTGGCAGAGGCAGACCGGGTGGTCTTTGGCGATGACTCTCCCGTTGCCAGCCGCCGGGACATTGCCGAACAATTCCTGCCTTATGTGGAGCGTCGCTACGCCCTGGGCCATGCCCCCAAACATTCCCTGCGGCATATTCTCAATCTGTTTCAAGGGCAGCCCGGCGCCCGCCGCTTCCGCCGCCACCTCAGCGAGAACATGCACAAGCCAGACACGACCCCGCAAGTGCTCATAGACGCCTTGGCGCAACTGCCTTAGCCTGTTAGTACCTTATATCTCCGTAGGAGCGGCGCTTGTGCCGCAAGTAAACGGTTTCCAGTTACGAGTCGCGAGTTTCGAAAGGCATAAAACGGTTACGGGTTTTCGCAACTCGTCACTCGCTCCTCGCAACTTGGGAAGCCAAACACCGGTCCTACGGCACAGAAAACGCCCTGTCATCGTTGGCCTCTACCCTGTCGTCCGCCATGACATCAAAAGGAACGGATACCGTGAACAAACGCGAACAACTCGCCCAGTGGACCTCTCTGGTTGCCGATACCGGTGACCTGGACATGATCGCTCAGCTTGAGCCGGAAGACGCCACCACCAATCCCTCACTGCTACTGGCCGCCGCCCGTGACCCGCGCTACCGCGATCTACTTCAGCAAGCCGCTGACCTGTGCCGCACACTGGGTCACCAAGGCGAAATGGACTGGCTCACCGATACCTACGCCTGCCTGGCCGGGCAGGCCATTCTGGACCGGGTACCCGGTCTGGTATCCAGCGAAGTCGATGCGCGACTGTCTTTCGACACCCGCGCCACCGTGGAAAAGGGTCGCCGGCTGATGGCCATCTACCGGGAACTGGACGTGGACCCGAGCCGCATCCTGATCAAGGTCGCGGCCAGCTGGGAAGGGATCCGCGCCGTAGAAATTCTGGAAGAAGAAGGCATTCGCTGTAATGTGACGCTGGTGTTCAACCAGATCCAGGCCCTGGCCGCCGCCGAAGCCGGCGCCACACTGATTTCGCCCTTTGTGGGCCGTATTTTCGACTGGCACCGCAAAAATGGCATGACCGTCGACACCCCGGAACAAGACCCCGGCGTAGTCTCCGTGCGCGAGATCTTCGCCACCTTCAAGGCCCGCGGCCTGGATACCATTGTCATGGGGGCCAGCTTCCGCAACGCCGGACAAATCGAAGCGCTGGCCGGCTGTGACAAGCTCACCCTCAGCCCGGCCCTGCTTGAGGAACTGGCAGGCGATAACGGTGGTCTTATCCGAGTATTGGACCCTGAACTGGTGACCCCGCAAGACGACTGGACCCCGGTGAACGAAGCCGCATTCCGCTGGCAGCTCAACGATGATGCCATGGCCAGCGACTTGCTTGCCGATGGAATCCGCCGCTTTGCAAAGGACCAGCAGGCACTGGAAACCTTACTGATTGACGAGGGGGTCATTTGAACTGGCTAAACCGACTGTTTCGCCCTGAAAGCGATACACCACAATATTCTGAACACGACCTGCACCGTGCTGCTGCGGCCCTGCTATTCGAAGTCGCGCGCACCGATGGCACGGTGGATCAGGCAGAAACCCAACGCCTGATCGCGGCCGTAAAGCAACGCTGGCAGCTGGATGCCCAGGAAATGCAGGATATCGTAGCCGAGCTGGAAAGCCGGGTAGATCAGGCTACCGACCTGTTCGAGTTCACCCTGCCGCTACGCGAACACTGGGGTCCGGAGCAGCGCGTCACGCTGATTGATGAGATGTGGGCCATGGCGGCCGCCGACGGCAAGGCCGATGTGCACGAAGAACACCTGATTCGTCGAGTCAGCGACCTGCTCTACGTCTCCCACGGCGACTACATCCGCGCCAAACTAAAAGCAGTTGAAAATTGACAGTTGAGCGTTGACAGCTCGCGATCTGGATTTCGCCTTTACTTTAAAGCGATGAGGCCGTGCCCTTGCTATGGACTTGGCCTCATAAAATGGGGAAACAGAAAACCTTGCGCGCGTAGCTGTCAACCGTCCACTATCAACTCTCTTCACCAGCCGTCGTCTTCGTACTCGTCATTCAACTCCGAATCCCGAGCTTCGATCTCAGGGAAACGCAGTGACGGGCGGTCACCACTTTCAAAGCGGCGGCGTTGCAGGTAGGCATTACGCAGGAAGGTATAGCGGTCGCCGACAATATTGCGTTCCAGATCCAGCAAGTCCGCGCGCAGATCCACCACATACACGGCGGTAAAGCTGTGGCGGGTCAAGTCATGGGGAATATAGTGGCGCAGGCGCATGTAGTCTTCGGGCAATATCGCGGCAGCATCACGGCCTGTAGAAGGCCCAAAGAACGGTAGCATCATGAACGGGCCTTCCGGCACTCCCCAGCGCGCAAACGTCAGGCCCAGATCCGTATTGCGTTTTTCCAGATCCACCTTGCTCGCCACATCAAACAGGCCACCAATGCCCAGGGTGGTATTCACCGCGAACCGGCCCCAGTTCTGCCCAACGTGCCCCCAGCGCCACTGCAACACACTGTTCAAGCCGCTACGAAAATCACGCAGGTTTTCATAAAAGCGGGTAATGGTGTCGTTCATCCACTGCGGCGTCACCTTGTCGTAGCCCTTGGCCACGGGTTTCAGGCCGTATTTATCCAGCGTTTCATTGAAAACGAAGATCTTGCGGTTGATATCTTCCCAGGGGTCTTCGTACTTGGGTTTGCTGTCCGGGGAATCAAATGCCGTGGACGCATCTCCCCAGTCTTCTTCCGCTTGAACAGCGAACGGCAGACATAACAGCAAACTCAGCAATAGATAACGCACGGACACCCCGGACAGTAATGGACGCCGCATTATAGCGATGCCCCGGCCCCTACGAACAGGGGCACCGGCAAACCGTTACCCAACCCGCACAGGTTTTACACATTGGGAGCGCTGCCAGCCCGGTAATGGCGGGCGATCCAGTAATCCAAGCTAACAAACCGCCCTGCCCCGTAAAAGAACAGAACCAACAACATGACCAGGTAGGTAGTGGCGAATTCGATGCCATTATTCAGCACAACGAGGTTCCCTTTGGCGGTGAGCCAGTCGTAATGCCCATGCTCACGCAAGATCCCCCGCGCACGCGCCAGCCGCTCCCCCACTGCCTCACTGTTCTGCAGGCTTTCTGCCGCACCCGGCAAGCCCACCACCGCCAAAGGGGCCGCCATGCTAGTGGTCGGGTTGCTCGGCGCAATGGCAAACCAGCCGTTGCTCCAGTGCACCGTGGCGATGGCGATAAACATGGTAAACATCAGGGGGATACTGATATAGCGAGTAAAAAGCCCCAACAGCAACAAGATGCCACCGACCAGCTCCGTCGCGGTGGCCATAAAAGCCAGCAAAACGGGAAAAGGTAATCCGAGCCCCCACTCTGTATTGCCGAACCAGGACACGGTGCTCTCGAAACTCATGGCCTTGTTGTAACCGGCGCTGAACATCACTGGCGCCAGAAACAAACGCAACGCCAGTGGCGCCAAAAAATCCAGCCCACGGGTAGCATTTAAGGTGTGATGTATCTTGTACAGGAAGGCATGCATCCGAGACGCTCCATAGGGATATCGCTGCTGTAAGCAATCCTCTGGAGGCATCCAGTGTGGCTTCAACAGCGTTTCAGTGTTGTCCCTATAAGGATGTCGCGCTCACGCATTTGTTGCAGAATATCGCGAGAAAAAGTTTCCAGGGCAGAGACATCAGCAAACTGCATTTCTTCAGCAAGCTGCGCCACCACTGCTTTGCCCGTCTCATCAGGATGCTCATCGATCAACTGCAGCAGCCTGGCGGTAGGAGCATTGATTTCCATAAAGCGAACATCATCGTCCCGGCCACGATACACCAGCAGCCAGACAGGTTGAGGTAGAGGCTCTGCAGGCTGAAATTCGGCACAAATTTCATGCACGGGGAAGTGGTAACTCAACACCACATGCAAGGGGCTGAGCTGCGGAATCGCACGCAACAGATCACCTTCCGGGTGAAAACCCGATACCGGGAAAACCTCGGTGGAGGCATCCAGTACTAGCTCCATCCATTCGTAATGTGCCAGCTCCAGCATGAAAACCGGGTCACCGGCCTCACTGCCCTGCCCACTTGCCAGAAAACGCACAAACTCTTGAGGGATTTCCAGGAAATAAGGGGTCTGGCTAGCGTGCTTTTCAAAAAAGGCACGCGCTAACCGTTGCCAGCGCTCACCGTCCAGAATGCTATTCAGCACCGGGAAACCCTGGCGCAGAAAGCCATTCACATTGTTAAAAAACAAACCACGATAAATATCCAGGCGACGGTCTTCAATGCCTGCCGGTGCAGGATGTCTGTCAGGGTTGCGCAAGTGGGCGGCGAACTCGCGCTGCAAGGTCTGAAAATCAGTGGTTGTCATGGCTGCGCTGATTTTTTGGCAGTAATGCTTCGCGCTGAGCTGGAGATCCCTGCGCTGGCATAATGCTGCTGATAACCACCAATTTTACACAGCTCAGCAAATAACGTGTCGTTGTCCGGAATATTGAAGTCCCTCTCCAATAACGTAGGAAGCGAACCAAACGTCTGATAGGCATGATCCAGCAGTGCCCAAACCGGGTCGATCACATCGCTGCCATGGGTATCCACTTTCAGGTCTTCCGCTTCATCAAAATGGCCAGCGATGTGCAGATAACAAATACGCTCGCCAGGCAATGCGGAAATAAAATCACGCGGGTCATAGCCGTGGTTAATGCCATTCACATAGGCATTATTCACGTCCAGCAGAAGCTCACAATCCGCTTCCTGCAGTACGGCATTCACAAAATCGATTTCCGACATTTGTGCACCAGGGTCAGCATTCCCCAACCGCGCATAGTAACTGACGTGCTCGATACCAATCGGTTGTTCGAGAAAGTCCTGCACCTGACGAATACGGTCCGCCACATAATGCACCGCCTCCTCCGTAAACGGGATCGGCATCAAATCATAAAGGTGGCCGTGATCACTGCAGGAACTCAGGTGTTCGGTGTAACGGCGAATATTGTGTTCCTTGAGGAACGATTTCACCGATTTCAGTAATTCAAAATCCAACGGTTCTGGCCCACCCAGTGACAGGCTCAATCCGTGGGTAACAAAGGGGTAACGCTCGGTAAAGGCACGAAACTCTTTACCCAACCGGCCACCCATGGGAATCCAGTTCTCTGGAGCCACTTCCATAAAATCAAACGGAATGCTGCCAGGCGCGGAATCATGGGCCTGTGAAAGCGGGCCCATGAGGGCCCGCCGAAGACCCAGGCCCACTCCGGACACTGGTGTCTCAGTTCTCATGGTCAGGCGTCCTTATGCGTCACCGCCGCATTTGCCTTCACCTTTCTTATCTTCGCCACACTTACCTTCACCCTTTTTGTCTTCACCACATTTGCCTTCGGCGCCTTTCTCACCGCAGTTACCTTCGGCTTTCTTGTCGGCACCGCACTTGGCTTCGCCACACTTGCCTTCGGCCTGGGAAGCCAGCTGATAACCGGCATTCAGATCAGATGCAGCAAACGGGTTTTCAGCCGCCTGAGCAACCGGCGCAGAGAGAGCGGAAGCCACAACAGCAGCACCAACGGTAGCAGCGAGGGGGTTCAATTTAGTCAGCTTAGCCATGTTAAGTCTCCATACTTACTTTATTGAGGGTGTACATTATTGAATGTCATGTCCGAAGCCGTTTTAACGGCTCAGGCACCCGCTCAAATCAAGAGCACCTGACACAGACAATATAGAGATGCGGACGTGAGGTAAACGTTACGACTACAGGCGATAAAAAAGAAAAAAGGCCGCAAAATGCGGCCTTCGTGAAGAGGGTGTGAACGCAGGGCAATTATTTGATGCGGTTCACAATCACGCTGCCAATGGAATAACCGGCACCAAAAGAACAGATAACCCCTTTGGTATTCACGGACAGGTCTTCGTTGTACTTGTGGAATGCAATCATGGAGCCCGCCGAACTGGTATTCGCGTAAGCGTCCAGAATCACAGGGGCTTCTTCACGGGTCGCCGGGCGGCCCAGCACGCGCTTGGAAATCAGTTCATTCATGCTCAGATTAGCCTGATGCAACCACATGCGGCTGACTGACTCCACCGGTACCTGGGTATCCGCCAGGTGCGAGCTTATTTGCTCGGCAACCATGGGACAGACTTCTTTGAAGACCTTGCGCCCTTCCTGACGAAACAGCTTGTCGCGTGCGCCCACACCACGCTCATCGCCCCGATTCAGGAAGCCGAAATTATTGCGGATATTGTTGGAGAATTTGGTTTGTAGGCGCGTCCCCAGAATTTCCCATTGATTACCGGAGGTGGCGTCTTCCTTGCGCTCCAGAATCACTGCCGTGGCCACATCCCCGAAAATAAAGTGGCAATCGCGGTCTTCCCAGGCCAGGTGCGCCGAACAAATTTCCGGATTCACCATCAGTACCCGGCGGGCGCTGCCATTGCGGATGGCATCCACACCGGCCTGAATACCGAAAGTGGCACTGGAGCAGGCCACGTTCATGTCATAGCCCCAGCCGTGATCCATACCCAACGCCGCTTGCACTTCCACCGCCATGGCGGGATAGGCACGCTGCATGTTGGAACAGGCCACCAACACGGCATCCAGATCATTGGCCGTCAGGCCCGCGTTATCCAGCGCCTGTTTGGCCGCCTTGACCGCGATCTCCGCTTGGATAGAGACCTCATCATCGGTGCGCTCATCAATACGGGGCGCAAGACGGTCCGGATCGAGAATTCCGGTTTTATCAATCACATAGCGCTGCTTGATGCCTGAGGCTTTTTCAATGAAGGCACTATTGGACGGGCCCAGTGCTTCCAGCTCGCCGGCCTCGATGGCTTGTGCGTTACGAGCGTTATAACGCTCCACGTATTCATTGAATGATTCCACCAGCTCATCGTTGGTGATGGTCTGGCCTGGGGTCCACAGGCCGGTACCACTGATTACAACCGAATAGCTCACAAGCGAGTCCTCGCACTAATGCAGGGCCAGCCGCCCTGCTACAGCAAATTAGATAATGGGTTGATTATCCGGATTCAACGGCTCCGGCGCAAAGGCACCAGAGCCCATTTTGTTGGTTGTTACGGTCGCAAAGACGCCCGTTTACGTCTTCCACGCCACCTCAGGCCATCGCCTGGGAGCACGTTCACTGCATATCGGTCCCAATCAGCACAGCTCCCACTGTTTATTGAGCCGTTTCGCTGACACCGGCAATGTCGTGCCCAATTGCTGAGCAAACAGGCTGACCCGGTATTCCTGCAGCATCCAGAAAAATTGCTGCAAGGGCTCGGGCTGTTTCCATAGCGGTGCGCCGGCAGCGCGGGTTTCATGCTGCTTGCTGTATGCCTCCAGCTCGGCACTGAGAGTACGGTCCTTACCTATCTGCCCGCCCAGTTTCTCCAGCCGGTGGTCGACCGCCCCCAATAACCGCGGGTATTCCTGCAACCACGCCCAGGACACCTGTAACAGCACCTCCTCGGGGAACAGCTGCCCAAGCTGCTGCTTCAAGTCGCGGTGTGCATGGGCCCAGGCCAGCGGAAAATTCTTTTCCAGCGCGCCCATTAACTGCCGATAGTGCGCAAACAGTTTCCCCAGCGTGGCCAGCTGCTGCTGGGCCCAGGGGACAAAATCACCACGGTGGGCATTGAGCCGGTCGCGGAACGCCGCCTCGTTGCGCACGGGATCATCCAGCCGGAAATGCTCCGCCAACAAGCGCAGCAAGGCGTGGTCCAGCGCATTACGGGCCATGGCGCCCTTCTCGGTTTTCAATTTCTGGAAACCCGCCATTTGCGAGGCCTGCTTGCGCAGATCCCGTAACTGCACCGACAACTTGAAACTCAACAAACGGGCAGTGCCCCATCGGTGAGCCCAGGCACCCTCGACTTCATCGTCCCGGTACTGCAGCTCTACTTCCGTGGCCATATCCACCAGAGCCGGGAAACGGCGTACGGTCATGCCACCCAGGTCCTGATCCTCGGTGTCCGGCAGATCACCAAACACCCATTCCTGGCCACGCAGTGCCGGCGCAGCATCTTTGGGTTTAGGCAAATCACGGGTGACCCCGGCTAGCCGGTCTTTCACGTCGTCCAGGCCGCGTCCCTGGGCTAGCACCTTGCGTTTACCGTCGACACGATCCACCACCTGAATAAACATGCGTAGGTGGTCCGGCAGACTAGTGGCCTGCCATTCTTCCAATTCGACGCGAATACCGGTCATGCGCTGCAACTCCCGGGTCATGGCCGGCAACAACGGCTCATCCGGCGTCAGGATGTCCATCAATGCACGGACATAATCCGGCACAGGGACAAAGTTGCGACGGCGAGATTTCGGCAAAGCGCGAATTAACGCCTCCAGCTTTTCCCGCAACAAGCCGGGCACCAACCAGTCGAGTCGCGCTTCCGACACTTGATTCAACGCAGCCAGTGGCACGATCAGGGTAACCCCGTCGCGCTCTCCGGTGGGGTCGAAACTGTATTCCAGCGGCAGGCGCAGGCCATCGAGTTTCAGCTGATCGGGAAACTGGTCATTGCCCAGATCAGGGCTCCGCGAAAGCAGGAAGCTCTCATCCATGAACAATGCGGTTTTCTGTTCCTCGCTGGCCTGTTTGCTGTACCAGTTCATCAGCCCGGCCACGGTATGCAAGTCACTGGGCAGGCGCGCATCGTAGAAAGCCACCCGCGTTTCTTCATCCACCAGAATATCTCGGCGGCGTAGCTTGTGCTCCATCTCTTCCAGGGTTTCAAAGCGCTCGCGGTTGGCTTTCACAAACGGCGGCTCACGGGTCAGTTGTCCCATCACCAGCCCTTCGCGAATCATTAACTCACGGGCTTGTGTGGGATCAATCGGCCCGTAGTTAACGGGCCGGCCACTGGCCAAAATCAAGCCAAACAAATTGACCTGTTCCTTCGCCATAGCGCAGCCACGCTTTTTCGACCAGTGCGGCTCAAAATATTGGCGCTTGAGCAGGTGCCCCGCCGCCTGTTCGATCCACAATGGATCGGTTTTTGCCACGGTCCGGGCAAACAACCGGCTGGTTTCCACCTGCTCTGCCGCCATCAACCAACGGGCTTTGGTTTTCGACAAGGACGAGCCCGGCCACACCAGCGGTTTGCGGTTACGGGTCGATAGCCATTCACCCTCCTCCGTGCGCTGCATTACATTGGCCAGCAACCCGGTGAGCAATGCCTGATGCAGGGGCGCATACAGGGGAGACGGCGGTGCCTTGTCGCCCTTCTGGTTCCTTCCCTTGTCGTTGTCTGTTAATTGCAAGCCCGAATCCACCGGCGCATTCAATTCCCAGCCCTGCTCTTTACTCAGCAACAAAAGCTGGCGATGAGTGTCGCGCCATTCGCGCATGCGCGTGGGGGACAGGAACGTTTTTTTGAGCAATTTCTCATATTGATTGCGGCTCAACGATTCGCGCTGGGTGTCTGCCCACTGCCACAACTTCACAAAGAACAGGAAATCCGATTCCTTGTCAGTAAACGGCTGGTGGGCCTGGTCCGCCTGTTGCCGTTTGTCATGGGGACGCTCTCGAGGATCTTGCGCCGCGAGGGCGGACACCACGATCAAGGCCTCACGCAACACTTTACGCTCTGCCGCCGCCACCAACATCCGGCCCAAGGTCGGGTCCAGCGGGAAACGCGCCAGTTGCCGGCCCAGTGCCGTCAGCGTTTGTTTTTCTGTCAGCGCTCCCAGCTCATCGAGCAACCGATAACCGTCACGCACCAGGCGGCCATCCGGTGGCTCAATAAAGGGAAAGTCTTCGACTTTTCCCAGGCGCAAATCCGACATCTGCAAAATCACCGCGCCCAGATTCGTGCGCTGGATCTCCGGGTCAGTGAAAGCCGGGCGGTTAACAAAGTCATCTTCGTCAAACAGCCGGAAACAGATGCCGGGCATCACACGCCCGCTACGACCGGCCCGCTGATTGGCACTGGCCTGGCTCACCGGTTCCACCGGCAAACGTTGCACCTTGGAGTGCACGCTGTAACGGCTGATGCGTGCGGTGCCGGCATCGATCACATAGCGAATACCCGGCACCGTGAGTGAGGTCTCTGCCACGTTGGTGCTAAGCACCACACGGCGCCCCCGGTGGGCGGAAAAAATTCGGTGCTGCTCGGCTTGGCTAAGGCGCGCATACAACGGCAGAATTTCCGTATCGCGCAGGCTGGAGCCATGGGTCGCACAGCGTTTCAGATGATGATGCACATCGCGAATGTCACGCTCACCAGCGAGAAACACCAGCACGTCCCGTGCCATGGGTAACCCATCGCGGCGCTCATCGCGCTGAATTTCCAGCAGGATCTCTTCTATCTGGCGGGACAGTTCTTGCCCGTCGGCAGGCGGCCGGTAGCGCATTTCCACCGGGAAGGTACGCCCGGACACTTCCAGCACCGGGGCGCCACCGAAATGTTCGGCAAACCGTTGGTGATCGATCGTGGCTGAGGTAATGATGACTTTCAGATCTGGCCGGCGAGGTAACAACTGTTTGAGATAGCCAAGCAAAAAATCGATGTTCAGGCTGCGCTCGTGGGCTTCATCGATGATCAGCGTGTCGTACTGGTTAAGAAAGCGATCCTGCTGAATTTCGTTAAGCAGCATGCCATCGGTGAGCACCTTGATCAGCGAATGTTCACTGACCTGCTCGGAAAACCGCACCTTGAAACCCACGGTGCTGCCCAGTGGGCTATGTAACTCTTCAGCCACTCGGGTTGCTACCGCTCTGGCCGCCAACCGACGGGGTTGAGTGTGGCCAATGGTGCCTTCGATACCGCGGCCCAATTCCAAACAAATTTTCGGTAACTGGGTGGTCTTGCCGGAGCCGGTTTCACCGGCGATCACCACCACCTGGTGATCGCTGATCGCCTGTTTGATCTCCTCCCGACTGGCCACCACGGGCAGATCCGGCCACTCCAGTGCCGGTACTGACGCCAAGCGTTTGTCACGACTGGCCATCGAGGCCGCCAAGGCCTGCGCCACTTTATCCACGGCTTTGTCGTTGCGTTTCTCGGTAGTCAGTCGCGCCAAACCATCAACCCGCTTCTTCAAACGAAAGCGGTCGGCTCGGCGCACCTGATCGAGTTTGTTGTAAAGCGGTTTCAACGAATCTGTCATTTAAGCGCCATTGCGTAGAAGTGCCTCTCGAGGCGCGAACCTGCTTGCGAGATCGTTTCCAAGCACTGTTCGCACCTCAAGAGGAGCTCCTACCAGTAATCATGTATTTTCGAGTCGCTATTTTGCGTGCAGCCACGCGCGGCCTTTTTCCGTGAGCCCACCCTTGGCGATGATCAGGTATGCCGTACTGGCTTCGGTGGGTTCTACGGCGACCTTGAAGCGCATCAATTCATCACGGCGGAACGCATGAATTTCCACGGATTCACCGGGCAGGAAACTGGACAGCAAATTATCAATATTATTGGTAGTAGCTTGCAGCCCATCCACAGCAATAATCACATCGCCGGCAGACAACCCTGCCGCCATGGCCGGGCCCTGTTCAAACGCCACGGCAATTTTTGCGCCCATGGGATCACTTGCCAACCGGACGCCCAGGTGGGGTATGCCATCCTTCGCGGGCTTGCCACCGTTATCGCCATGGCCGGCGGCACTGCGCCAATGCAGTTCCACACCACGCTCGGCCAGCAATTCGGCCAGCGGCAAATCTTCCGTGCTGTACAAGGCCTGATTGAAAAAGTCGCTCATGTCGCAACCAGCGATCTCTTCGGCCAGCGGCTGAATGCCCTGCTCCGGCACACCGTCACCCGTTTGCCCGTAGCGCTGCCACAACACCCGCATCAGGTCATCCAGGGTCTTTTTCTCACCGGTCAGGTTACGCAAGGTCAAATCCAGCGCCAGTGCCACCAGCGAGCCTTTGGTGTAATAACTGACAATGGCATTGGGGGCGTTTTCATCCTGCTTGTAGAAACGGGTCCAGGCATCAAAGCTGGATTCAGTCACCGTTTGTTTGTGGCGCCCCTGCCCCCGATACACCCGCGTGAGGGTTTGTCCCAGTAGATCCAGGTAGCTTTGCGGCGGAATCAGCCCGGTACGAGTGAGAGAAAGATCATCGTAATAACTGGTGATCCCTTCAAACGCCCACAACAATTCGGTATGCACTTCCTGTGACAGGTCAAAAGGCGTGAACGCCGCAGGCTTGATGCGCTTCACATTCCAGGTATGGAAATATTCATGGCTACACAGCCCCAGGTAAGAGCGGTAGCCGTCGCGGACTTTACCCGGCTCATCGGTGCGCCGCGGCAAATCATCGCGGGGGCACATCAGGCTGGTGGAATTACGGTGCTCCAAGCCGCCATAACCGTTACCGGTGACCAGCGTCATGAAGACATAGCGATCCATGGGGGCCGGTTCGCCGAACATACGGATATGGTGCTCACAGATCGGCTTCAGGTCACGGCAGAGACGTGCCATGTCGGTTTTATGGCGACCGGCCAGCACCACCCAGTGCGGCACTCCGCAAGCCTCAAACTGTGCGTACTCGAACGGCCCCATTTCCACCGGGTAGTCGATCAACGCATCGTAGTTTTCTGCCTGAAACAATCCGAAGCCCAGCTCGGAGCCCGACTGGCGCGGCAGCCCGGTGGCCACCTGCCAACCGTTATAGGCATGCCCTTGCGGCGCCTCGATCTCCACCTGGCAAGGCTGGTCTTCATGGCCCATGGCGGCCAGAAATACACAGCTGCCGTTGAAATAACCGTGGGTGGTGTCCAGATGCGCGCCGCGCACGGACAGGTCCCAGGCATACACGTGGTAAAGCAGCTGTACCGGACCATCGCAGGGGGGGACTTGCCAGGTCTGTTTATCCTGCTTCGCCACCGGCAGGCTTTCGCCATGGCTGCTGGCTTCCACATGCACGATGTGACGGGCGAAGTCGCGAATCATATAACTGCCAGGAATCCAGGCGGGCAAGCTGAACGTCTGACCCTCCGGCGTCGGGTCCGCCACTGTCAGGGCCACTTCAAACAAATGCGCTTCGGGGCGCAACGGGCGAATCCGGTATTCAATCATGGTTACTCCTGACAGGTGTCTTTCTCGGTATATCGCGCAAAACACTAGAGCCCGGTACAAACCCGGGCACTGGGATAGCACGCCACAAACAAAACCGGGAGCCCAAGGCTCCCGGTGAACGGCGCAGGCTTGACCTTAAATCATGTCGTCCTTGGCCATCCGCTCCACGACGGCATCGGCCACACCGGTAGTGCCTGACTGCAGGTCACTGGGGTTTACCGTGGTGGATTTCGCCCGCCATAGTAGCCCTTCCGGCTGGAGACGGTACAGGTTGGACTCCAGAAAATACTTCTTGTCGTTGCGGAAATAACCGGCCTCGTAGGTGGCATTCTGGCGCACATAGTAAGACTGGCCCATGGCGCCGGATACCGCGATATCGGGGGCGAAATTGGTGCCACCCTGGGTGTAATTCATTTCTTCCTTGATATCGATAACACTGACGACCAACGCCGCCTCATAGCCTTTGGAGGCGATGTCCGCCGCCATTTGCTTGCGGGTTTTGCCATCGCTGTAGTTATCGCCCAGCACCGGCGCTGACACTGCGGCCTCTACGCCGCGCGCTTTCAGGGCGGCAACCACGTTGGCCTCCAGCGAGTCACGGGCCTGCTTGTCATTAACCACCGCCACCACCAATACCTTGTTCACATGCTCACCGGCCTGGTGATCCTTGGCACGAGCGGCGGTACTCACCGTGGTGTTATGCGTCGTGCTACAGGCGGTCGCCAACATCGCCACCACGAAAACCATCAGGAGACCTTTTATTCTTGCTATCATCTCTCTTCCTCGTTGAGTTTCTTGACCTTGCCTCGGCAATGACGCACGTTTTGCGCAGCCGGAGACCATTATGACCGAACAGATGATCCATCACACCACGGATGACAACCATGTCGTCGCCATCCATCACTGGCCCTGCGAACCGGCAACGGCCAAAGGCACGGTAATTTGGCTGCACGGTATGTCGGAACATGGCTCACGTTACCAGAATCTGGCCCGCACCTTGAATGCCGCCGGCTGGCATCTGTATTGCCCGGACCATCGCGGCCATGGTGACAGTATCAACGAGGCCTGCCCCGCCGGCCACATTGGCGACCAGCACGGCTGGCAACATCTGGTCAATGACGCCGCCAGCGTCATTCACCGGGCCAAGGAAGAACACCCGCAACTACCCGTGGTGCTTGGCGGCCACAGCATGGGGTCCTTTATTGCCCTTGGTACCGCAGAGCAACACGGCGATGCCCTCGCCGGGCTGGTGTTGTGTGCCAGCGATTACCACCCCGGTGCCTACTACCGGTTGATGAGGCTACCCGTTCTGTTCGAGCGCATGCGCCGCGGCAAACGCAATCCCAGCCCGGTGATTCGCAAACTCACCTTTGGCGCCTGGGCCAACCGGGTACCGGAACCCGCCACCGAGTTCGACTGGCTGAGCGGCAATGCCGAAGAAGTGAAGCAGTATATCGACGACCCGCTGTGCGGCTTCGATTGCAGCACAGAAACCTGGGTGCAGCTGGTGACCGCCATGCGCCGCATACAGAGCATCACCGGGTTAGCCGAGCTACCGGAAGACCTGCCCGTACTGCTGCTGGGCGGCGAGCAGGACCCCATGAGCGACAACGGCAAGGGCATGATGGCCCTTGAAAAAGTGCTGCATGCCATGGAACAGCCCCTAACCACCCACTTCTGGCCGGAAGGCCGACACGAAATCCTCAACGACCATTGCCGTGACGAAGTGCATCAGGCGATCACTGACTGGTTGACCGAGCGCACCGGGTAACCACTGTTTTCGCGACACCTTTTCAGACATAAAAAAACCGGGCAAAAGCCCGGTTTTTTTGAAACGCCTGGAATTATTTGAACAGGCTGTTCTTGATGTCCTTCAGGCCATCGAGAGTGCTATCCCAGGTTTTTTCCACGCTGTCTTTCACGTCTTCCCAGCGCGAGTTGCTGTCGTTACGCACTTCATCCAGCTGCGCCGACAGTTCCTTGCGTTTCTCTTTCAATTCCAGCTTGCGGGTTTCCCACTGATGGCGGACATCCTCACCCGCTTTGTCCGCTTTGACTTGCAGCTGATCAAATTCGTTGTCCAGTTCGTCCAGCTTGCCTTTTACCTTTTCGATGAAAGTGTTGCGATCCATCACAATCTCCTTCAGTGAGTGGTACCCCTAATCATGGGGCCCATTTGCGCCTTTTCCATGACCAAGTTGTAAAATCACCGTTAAAGCTGAGACTGCTCCTGCTCGCCCAGCGCGGATACATAGCCCAGATACCGGTTCTTGATCTCGCGCACATACTTCACCGGCTCGGTGCCGCGCACATAGCCATAACGGGCCTGGCGGGCATACTGGGGTTTTGACAACAACAGCATGGCCTGCTCCACATGGCCAAACCACTTGTCCGGATCCTTACCCAGACGTTGCGCCAAACGGCGGGCGTCTTCCACATGCCCATGGCCGGCATTGTAGGCGGCCAGGGTAAAGTACAGCTTCTCCGCCAAGTCCAGACGAGCAGGAAAACGCTGTTCCAGCCAGTCGATGTAAGCCAGCCCCGCCTCCACGCCGTTTTTTGGGTTGGTCAGGTTGCTGTAGCCGAATTGGCGCCCGGTTCGAGGCATCACCTGCAGCAAACCCTGGGCACCCGCAAAAGAGCGAGCGTTCGGGTTGAAGCGGCTTTCCTGGTACATCTGCGAGGTAATCAAGCGCCAGTCCAGCCCGTATTTGAGCGATTCCCCCCGTACCAGTTCATCGTAGGGCGAAATATCGCGACCCGCTTCCACCCGGTAGGCCTCATGAGTGGCGATGGTTTTCTTTTCCTTGAAATAGCGGTTGTAGGTCACGTTATAAAACAAGCCCCGGTAACCGCGCTTGATATAGCTATTGAGTTTTTCACGCAACGCTTGCTGTGGCTCACGTGTTACCCAGGCAATGTCCTTGGCAGGCTCGAACTGGAACAGCACGGCGATGTCATCCCGGTAGGTGGACTCCATGGCCGCCAGGTGGCTATCGGCCATGGTCAGGTCGTAATCGCCATTGGCCACGCCATCAATCAACATTTCTGTACTGGCGTTCTCCACCTCCAGAATTTCGAACGTGGCGCCGGCCATTTGCAGTGATTTGAGCGTGTCGTAATAAGCGGTTTCCGGATTCACAGCCACCGTGCGCCCCGCCAGCCCGTCAACGGTATCCAGCGGTGTATCGCTTGCCTCACCGATGAGCTGCTCATTCACTTCCAGATAACGCTCACTGAAGGACCAACCGGCATCCTGCCGCTCCGCTGTGCGGGTCATGGATGCCGCGATCACATCCCCCTCCCCGGCTTCCAGTGCGGCAAACATGGAGGAAGGCGTATCGCGCACAACAACACGGACACGCAACCGATGCTGTTTGGCAAAATCCTTGATCAGGTCGTAATCAAAGCCCATCAACTCCCCGCGCCACATGAAATAACTGGCCGGGTTGTTGGAGGTGATCACTCGTAACACCCCTTTCTCACGAATTTCAGTCCAGTCGCGCTCTTCTTCGTTGTCCACGGACGTAATCACCCGTTCACTGGTGATGTACTGATTGATCTGGTCCAGCAATTCGCTGCTATCCCGCCGCACCGCCCAGGCGATACGGCGCTTGCGGTTGGCCACCGGCCCCGCCACGGCTTCTCCATCCTCCTCAAGAAGCGCATCGAGCATATTACTGTCGACGATACTCGCGGCCAGCTCGCCATTGGCGACGCCGTTAACCAGCTCCTCGTCCGAAATATTACTGTCCAGTACTTCCAGGCTGATGTTGTCGTGCCGCTTGGCCAGTTTGCTGGCGGTTTCCTGGTAAGCGGAACCCTCCGGCACCGACAGCATAACTTCGCCCATCTCCGTTAGCGGCAGGTCCGCCAGCGCCCGGGGCACCACCATACGTTCCTGTACAGCATTGACCGGGGTGGAAAAGGCGAGGTTTTTCTGGCGTTCTTTGGTCACCGAATAATTGGTGATGATGATGTCAGCCATGCCCTGATTGATCAGGGTACTCAGCTCACCGAAGTTGTCGGCATACACCCAGCGCGGCTCCAGCCCCAGGTGCTCGACAAACTCTTCCGCCTGCTGCTGGTATTCACTGGCCGGGATGCCATCGCGGGGCAGGCCTGAGGGTTCGTCAAACCGGGGGGCCAGTAATCGAACGAAGCCCCGTTCCTTCAGGGCAGGCAAGTCCCCGGTTTCCTCGTAGTTCTCAAAAGTGCTGACGACCTCCCCCACCTCCGGTTCATTGTCACACCCGGCCAGCAGCGTGAAACCGAGACACATGAGCATGAATATGCCTAATCGCATGGGCGGCCCCCTTTCCGTTCTAGTGTTTATTTCTTAGCTCAGACTACCAGCCTATGGCCATTAGGCGATACTTTTTCGGCACCGTTGTTCCGCTTCCCCAATCGGAAACCGCCCCGCCATGGAGGCACAAAGCAACCTCAAAAGTACAAAATTCTGTTCGCGTGCAGGCACGCTCTCACAGGGCAAAGGGTAGACAACAGAAGGTCAGCGAAGGAGAAGAGACGCATGAATCAAAAAAAGGGCCCCGAAGGGCCCTGAATTTCACGAAGGAGAAAAAGAAGCGTTACAGTTGCTTGATACAAGTGTCATGGATGCGCAATTCGCTGTCGGCAGCAATCAGGCCACCCAGGTCCAGCTGCACGGCATCAAACGGCGTGGCGTCGGCGTCCACATCCACACCCACGAAGGTCTGGCCGTCGTTACCCAGCAACCCGGCCACATCCAGGGCCAGCAAGCCACCACCAACGGTGAAGCTGTCCACCTGAACGTTGTTCTCGAAGAGACGCACCGTCAGGAAGTTGCCCAGCACACCCAGATCAATGACACCGGACGCCGGATTCGCGGTCACGAAGCCCACATTCACGTTACCGGTGAAGTTAGCACCTGTGCTTTCGGCGACACGCAGCTGGGTACCCGCAGCGACACCCACAGCGGCAACCATTTCCGCAAAGGTGGCGTTGTTTTCATCAATGGCCTGTGTGGGGTTGGTCACAGAGCAACCGATACAGATACCAGAGGTAGAACCCGTGGCGGCGTAGTTGGTCGTGGTCAGCGGTTCAAACACACCACCCGCAGTACAGGTGAAGCCATCGCCGTCACACACATCGCCGGAACCATCTTCGTCCGCATCGGCCTGATCAGCGTTGGCCGTATTCGGACAGTTATCACACACATCGCCCACGCCATCCGCATCGGTATCGGCCTGGTCCGCATTCGGTGTCAGCGGGCAGTTATCGTCACCGTTCGGGATACCGTCACCGTCGTCGTCGTCTTCACAGACATCGCCAATGCTGTTGCCGTCGGCATCGTCCTGAGTCGGGTTGGCTACCAGCGGACAGTTGTCGCAGACATCGCCCACGCCATCACCGTCGCCATCTTCCTGACCCGGGTTCGGTGTCATCGGGCAGTTATCGGTACCGTTGGGGATACCATCACCATCGTCGTCGTCTTCACAGGCGTCGCCAATACCATCACCATCGGTAATGCCATTGTTATCTTCCTGGCCCGGGTTAGGCACTAACGGGCAGTTATCCGTGTCATCCGGAATACCATCGTCATCAGTGTCATCTTCACAGGCGTCACCGATACCATCGCCATCCAGATCTTCCTGGTTAACATTCGGTACGGTGGGGCAGTTATCTTCGTTATCAGGAATCGTATCGTTATCCTGATCAGAAACACGGGACCCCGGCGTATTGCTGGAGCCATCACCGTCCGCTTCACAACCCGCCAGGCCTGCGCCCAACACGGTAGCCAACAGAACGGCAAACAAGGTTTTAGTCAACGTTTCCATGTCGATTCTCCTACTGCTCGCTCACGCGGAATTCCACGCGACGGTTCATCGCACGACCTGAAGAGGATTCGTTGCTGGCAACAGGATCCAGTTCACCATACCCCCGGGCACTCAAACGATCGGCAGCCACACCTTGATCAATCAGGTATTGGCGTACAGACGCCGCACGCTTGTCGGACAGGGACTCGTTGTATTCCGCAGAACCGGTGCTATCGGTATGCCCGGCGATTTCCACGTTGAAATCGGTCTGCGCATTCAGCGAGGTAGCCAGGCGTTCCAGGGTCGGACGCGAGGAGGCAGTGATTTTTGCGGAGTTCAGCTCAAAGCCGATGTTGTTGAAGGCTACGGTCTGGTTTTTCAGCAGACAGCCGTCACCGTCCACTTTACCGCCCGGCAAGGTGTTCGGACATTTGTCGCGGTTATCCGGGATGCCATCGCCGTCGGAATCGGTAGCAGCCACTTCGACCACTTTTTCGATTTCACGGGTTTCGTAGACAACCTTCTCGACCTCAACCACCTTGGTCACACCCAGCGGCACTTCCAGGCCGAGGGAGAAACGCCAGTCGTTAAAACCACCCTCGCCATCAGACAGCGTGCCGGTGACGCCATCAAAGTCATCGTACATGTAGCGGGCTTCAGCGCGCAGCTTCAGGCCGTTGTCGAAGATCGGGCCAGTGACCGCACCCAGACCCACGTTTGCGTGCAAATCGAAGCCGTCATCGTCATCCGGCACCACATCGTTGTAGATGCCACCAATCTGGGCCAACACAAACGGCGTAAACCCTTCACGATCGCCGAATGCATAAGCCACACCGGTGCTTACCGTGTACTGGTAAAAATCAGCAGCGCCGTCCACCCCGGAATCCAGACCATAACCGGCACCTTCGGTCTCCCACCACCAGTGCTCGGACAATTCACGGCCATAGACCATACCGGCGCCCAGACCGTTGCGTGACAAATCACGGTCTTCGTCCAGTACCAGGTAATGAAGCATAGGCGCCACGTACTGGCGCGTGCTGGGCTCTTTCATTTCCTCTGCGGCAATCGCTTGCGTCGCTAACGCGACACTGGCTGCCAACATGGATAAACGCGTGCTTCCTTTCATGACTACCCCCCTTGGGTATGAATGATCTGTGCAACCATTGGAATAGGTGGGGAAAGAAAAAAAAATAGGCGTCCGGTGCCGTTGCGTTGGAATATTGTTGTGAACCCGTTCATGTTCCTGCTTTCTGTATCTAAGCGTATCTTTTCGTATCCTTCACGCCCGCTCAGCAACAAAATGCAGCCGTTTGCACCAAACGCACGCTATTGGTACTTTAGTGCAAACAACAACAAGACCCGATTATGAAGCCCACACGCTCACGCCGTATTTGCCGCTGGCTAGCCGCTACTGTCGCTCTCATCGTTATCGCCGGCTTGGCCCATACCGCCTGGCCCTTTCTGTTTTTTCCCCGTCAACAGATAGATATCCAGCTCAGTGAACCGCTTGCGACCATTCAGACCTCCGTTCCGCTGGCCGGCATTGCAGAACGGGACATCACCCCGCCAATCGGGATCCCCAAATTCGGTTATTCCGCCTGGGCCAAGGCCGCTGACGGCTTTCGCACCCGTCTGAAAGCGCGAGCCTTTTATCTCCATGCCCCCGGGCAAACCCCCATGGCCATTGTGCAACTGGATCTGGGCACCGGTTCTCTGCCACTTCACCACCGCGTTGCGGAACGCATCGCGCAGAAAACCGATGTGCCTGCACACGCCTTGTCGTTGCTGGTTACCCACACCCATTCTGGCCCCGGGCAGTACCTGGGCAGTGATTTCTATAATGTCTTCGGCAGCAACAAACCAGGTTTCGACCCGGCCTTGTTTGAATACCTGAGCGAACAGATCGCCGACGCCGTTATCGCGGCCTACGCATCACGACAAGAAGCGCGCTTCGCCGTCGGGCAAAGCGACATCCGCGGCTATACTCGCAACCGCGCCATGGGCGCCTGGGCCAATAATTTTCCTGACGGGCAGCATCTGGATGATGACCCGATGATGGCGGTTAACCCCACCATGACGCTGCTGCGCATAGACCAAAAGCAAGGCGATGCCTTTGTCCCCGCCGGGGCGCTCAGCCTGTACTCGATTCATGGCACCGCCATTCCGCCCTTTACCCGCCCTTACCACGCGGACGTCTGGCACTGGATCAGCGGCGCTCTGGAAGATGACTTGGCCAATACCGCTCCCGGCTTTATTCATGGCGCCGCCCAGGCCACCCATGCCGACAACAACCCGGCCTGGCATACGGACCAGCGTGGCGACCTGGAAGCACAACGTATTGGCACCGCTCTGGGCGAACACGCCGTACAGTTATTTCACGCACTGGATGATCAGCTCACTAACAAACTGGACACTGCCATCGCCAGCCGCCAGCTAAACCTGCTGGATCAAATCGACACCGGCCGCTTCGGGCTCTGCGAGCGTGCCATTGCCGGCGCCTCAGTAGCCGGCGCCGCCAACGGCGATGAAGTCTTTCCGATTTCCTACTTGCCCTTTCTCAAAGAAGACTGGCCGCGGCGGTTTTTCACCGACAACTGCCAGGGCGTAAAACAGTGGATGCTCTCCAAGCTGCAGCTACTACTGCCCGCAGAACGCTTCCCCCACCAGGCCCTGTTCCAGATCGTGCGTATCAACGAGCTGGTCATCGTGCCGCTGCCCTGGGAGATCACCCTGGAAAGTGGCAATCGACTACGTGACGCCGTCACCGATACCCTGCCCACCGGCACCGACTGGAAAGTGGAAGTCTCCAGCCTGGCCAACGGCTATTTCGGTTACGCCGTGACCCCCGAGGAATACCAGCGGCAATATTATGAAGGCGGACACACGCTCTACGGCCCGCATACGCTGGATTTCCTGATTGGCCAGAGCACAGCCTTGAGCCTGTCTCTTATACACATCTCCGAGCCCACGAGACTCCTGAGCATCTCG
>OJHM01000197.1_pt1 | contig 22392 bp, 13 predicted proteins | sample 1595241 | NCBI WGS metagenome assembly OJHM01 (sample SAMN05416781, study PRJEB24817) | seawater metagenome | isolation source: Sea water | place: Canada:Atlantic | collected 2013-11
CCCAGAGGGCGATCACCTCGATCAGTCTGTAGCGCAATAACAGATCCCAGCGCAGCGGCCAGTCCGCTGCGTTTTTACCTGCTGTCCGTGCCATGGATATGCTCCAAAAAGCGATATGTGTCAAAAGGCGACGTGTTCATGTATTCAGTATCGACATGACGATAATAAGTAAATAGCCTTTGGGTGTCATCATGGACGAGACAACAGCGGCAGGATGCCGCATCTGACTTAGGGAAAAGGTAAGAAGGAGAAAACAATGAAAGTCTATGCACTACTGATGCTGGTCCTGGCGGCCATGACCATTACAGGCTGTTCCGATCCCACCATCGATGCCTCTAGTGAGGCCAAGATGAAAGAGTCTGTGGCCAAGGTCCGGGAGTCATTGCCTGAGGCGAAGCGGTCAGATTTTGATCAGGCGGTTCAATTGATCGCCTTGAGTCAGATCGATATGAAAAGCCTGTTTGCCAATGGCGGAGCTGGTGCGAGTGATATGGAAGGCAAAATGCGGGACGCCCTGAACGGCAAGACGGCGGAGCAGGTGCTGGCCCAGGCAGAGCAAATTCAGGCCGAGCGCAAAGCCCGGGAGAAAGAGCAAGCACTGGCCGAGATCCGCGAACTTGTTGCCAAGCGGGACAAGGCTGAGCAGGCCAAACAGCAGCTGGAGCAGTTCCAAGTGGTTCGCTCCCGCTTCTATATGCGAGAACGGCAATACCTTGGCGAGCAGCCGATCATTGAGCTAACGGTCAAGAACGGCACGGATCAAGCCATCTCCCGTGCCTATTTCTCCGGCACCATCGCCAGCCCTGGCCGGAGCGTGCCCTGGCATGAAGACCAGTTCAATTACAGCATTTCCGGTGGCTTGGAGCCGGGTGAGGATGCCTCCTGGACGCTGGCACCGAACAGTTATTCTGATTGGGGCAAGGTGGATGCTCCTGCAGATGCGATCTTTACTGTGATGGTGGAACAGCTGGACGGGCCGGATGGCGAAGCCCTGTATTCCACTAGAGGTTTCAGCGAGCGAGATCGTAACCGGCTGGCGGAGCTGAAAATGCAGTATGGAGTTGATTAAACCGGCCACCGACAGAATGGAGAGAACATGATTCAGGTGGGGTAGGGACTTGGAGAGCTCCGGCCGGTAACATACGGAAAAGTTATTAGGTTCGCCCGGGATCAGGTAGGCCAGCAGTATTCCTGTAATGTGACGGGTGGCGCGACGGCTCTGGCCCAGGCCCCCATTGCTGTACGTTGCGCTTTGCGAGGCTGTGAAGTGCAACCTCATGGGGATAGGAGAGGGGGAAGATGTTGCAACAATGGTGGAGTTCAGCTCGCGTTAGCGCCCCCTGCGTATGTCTCTCTATGCGGGTTACAATCGGAGGCTGCACCGCTAAAATGCCAATAAAATCGGGCGGTTGCGGAATAGGTCACCAGCCCGACCTGCAATCTCACCGGCCATCGCTGTACCAAGCCAGACAAGGAGCCCCATTGCTAGCCAATTTTACCAAGGCATCGCTGATCGTTCCTGAAACGCAGGCTATCGCTCGTCTGTTGCTGGAGCACCCGGATGTCGAGCGGTGGCGGCAGGCAATCGAGGCAGAGAATGTCCTTCAGGCGAAAACGGTCAATACCGCCAAAAGCTACGCCACTATAGCCCGCATGCGCCTGGAAACCATGGATGAGACGCTCTGGGAGATTGTTGCCAATGCAGAACGCCCAACGGCGACCCAGGCGATTCTGGCCTGCGCCCTGAAATTTTCGCCGTTGCTGGCCGAGTTCATGCGCACCGCGTTAAGTGATGAGTACCGCCGAATGAGCCCTGGCCTGGAAGACCGTATCTGGCGAGGCTTCTTTGCAGACATGAGCCTCATCCACGGCAATCTGGCGGAAGTCTCCGAAGGCACCCAAGCCAAGCTTCGACAGAATGCTTACCGCATACTGACTGAGGCCGGGTATCTGGCTAAAAACAAAGCGAAATCCTTGCAGCATGTGCGTGTGCTGCCAGAAGTCCGCCATTACCTTGCCAAACATGGCCACAACGACATCCTGGCAGCCATGGATTGCGCGCATTGAAAGGGAGACTGGCGTGAATCGCCTAGACGAACGACTCAACAAAATACTGCCCACCCTGACCTCAGAGAAATTCAGGGAAAACCGGGGGCTGGGCAACGAAGTGCCGTTTTATGCCTTCGACTATCCGGCAGAAAGTGAGCTGCAGGTGCGCGAGCATGTCGATTTCCTGGTCGCCCAGCTCGCTAAGTCCAAGCCAGCTCTCAAAGTTGCCCGTGTTCACTTGTTCCAGGTGTTGGTCGACATGCTCGAAGAGCGCAACTTCTACGACAAGGCCGTGAAGCTGCAAGCCGCGAAAGGTGGCGAGGCGTTGCTGAAACAGCTGAAGGGGCCGCTAAAGGCAGAAAAGGTAGCAGACTTCATCACCGCAAAATGGCCGGTCGATGAGTATGACGCCTACTTGATCGATGGGGTCGGCAGTGCCTACCCCATCATCCGTACCCACAAATTACTCAACGTCCTGCAGCCTTACACCGGGTTAACGCCGCTAGTGCTGTTCTTTCCTGGCGAATACGACGGTCAGTCGCTACGCCTGTTCGGTCAGCTGAGCGACACCCCGTATTACCGGGCTTTTCGGCTGGTCGATTGAAAACAGAATATAAACAGGGAGATAAAGCATGCCGATAGGGGATATGTTTGAGCGCAGCATCCAGCGCAGCATTAACGGCGTCATCAAGGCGGATCAGAAGGACGACGCCAACGTCTGGCAGGAGCTCGACGAATACGTCATTACCAAAGAGCTGGATGGCCACCTGCGCGGTTTCTTCGAGCGCTATCTCTCTGCCCTGGATAACCCCGCTGAGGCCAGCGGCAATGTGGGGGTCTGGGTCTCCGGCTTCTTCGGCAGTGGTAAATCCCACTTCATCAAAATCCTTTCCTACCTGCTCGCCAATCGGCAGGTCAGCCAGGAAGGCCAAACCCGTAAAGCCCAGGATTTCTTCGAAGATAAAATCACCGATCCCATGCTGGCGGGCGACATTGCCCGCGCCATTACCGGTGATACCGACGTCCTGCTGTTCAACATCGATAGCAAAGCCGATGCGGATAACTCCCGTGATGCCATCCTTAAGGTGTTCCTGAAAGTCTTCAACGAAATGCGCGGCTTCAGCCCCGACCACCCCCATATTGCCCGCCTGGAGCAGGAGCTGGAGGAAAAAAGCGCGTTCGACAACTTCAAGGCCGAATTCGAAAAAGCGGCAGGCTCCCCCTGGCTGGATGAGCGTGACGGTTACACCTTCTACTCTGATGCCGTCGCCACCGCCTACGGCGCTGCGATGGGGCAAGCGGTTTCCGATCCCGATGCCTGGCTGGAGCGCCTGGAGCGCGACTTCGACAACTGGCTCTCGGTCGAGAACGTCTGCAAGATGATCAAGGAATATCTGGACAATCGCGGCAAACAACACCGCATCGTCTTTCTGGTGGACGAAATCGGCCAGTTCATTGGTGGCAACACCCAGCTGATGCTGAACCTGCAAACCATCACGGAAAACCTGGGCACCATCTGCGATGGCCGCGCCTGGGTCATTGTCACCTCCCAGGAAGATATCGACGCCGTCGTCGGTCAGCTAAAGGCCAGCAGCGCCAATGATTTTTCCAAGATTCAGGGGCGCTTCCGCACCCGTCTGTCGTTGTCGTCTGCCAATGTGGATGAAGTTATCCAGAAGCGCCTGCTGAAAAAGCGCCCGGAAGCCGCAGATACCCTGCGCGAGCTATTCCGTAAAGAAGCGGACATCCTCAAAAACCAGCTCAGCTTCACCAACACCGGGCGCACCTTCAAGGCCTACGCCGATGAAGACGAATTCGCGGAGGTGTACCCCTTTGCGCCATACCAGTTCACCCTGGTGCAAAGCATCTTTGAATCCGTGCGCAAGGCCGGCGCCACCGGCTTGCACCTGGCGCGGGGTGAGCGCTCGCTGCTGGACGCTTTCCAATCTGCTGCCAAAGCGGTGGTAGAGCAGGAGCCGGGTATACTGGTGCCGCTGTACTGTTTTTACCCCTCCATTGAAAGCTTCCTCGAAGGGGTGGTGAAATCCACCATCGAAAACGCCGCAAAGAACCCCTCGCTGCAGGATTTCGATGTCAACGTGCTGCAAACCCTGTTCTTGATCCGCTATGTGGACGAGATCCCGGGCAATGTCGATAACCTCATTACCCTGTTTATCGACCAGATCGACGCCGACCGTCGTGGCCTGCGCACGCAAATCGAGGAAAGTCTGCAGCGGCTGGAAGGGCAAACCCTGGTCAGCCGCAACGGCGATAACTTCTTCTTCCTCACCAATGAAGAGCGTGATATCAGCCGCGAGATCAAAGCGGTCGACCTCACCGCCGCAGAAGAAGCCAAGAAGCTGGGTGAGCTGATTTTTGAAGACCTGCTTGGGGGCATGCGCAAATTCCGATTTACCGACAACGGCAACGACTTTGCCCTTAACCTCAGCTGTGACCAACATCCCTACGGCAATCGCAACGAGGGGGCCCTGAACCTTCAGGTTATCACCCCGCTGATTGACGACCGCGACGAATGGCGGGACGACAAAACCCTGATGCGCAGTACCGACGGCGACGGTCAGGTCATTTTGCGCCTGCCAGACGATAGCCAGCTGGCCACCGAGCTGCGTCAATACATCCAGACTGACAAATACGTGATGAAGCGCACCGATGGCAGCCTGCCATCCACCGCCAGGCGTATTCTGCAAGACCGCGCCGATGAAAACCGTCAGCGTCGTGATCGCCTCAAAGTGACGCTGGAAAAGCTCCTGCAAAACGCCGTGGCGTTCGCCGCTGGTCACCAGCCAGATCTCAAAGCCTCCACCGCCCAGGCTATCGTCAATGAAGCCCTGCATGACCTGGTGCGCAACAGCTTTGGCAAACTGGCCTATATCGAACACCTCACCGGGGATCCGCAGGCCGAGATCAAAGCTCTGCTGGATGATCCGTCAACGCTGGCCCTGGATCTGGGCGAAGGCGAGACCGTCAACCCCCGCGCCCTGAAAGAAGTGCAGCAATACGTCGAGCTGGCCAGTGCCAGCCACCGCCAAATCATCCTGCACGACCTGGCCAACACCCACTTTGCCCGTCGCCCCTATGGCTGGTCAGAATGGGAAACCGTTTTGCTGGTTATCCGGCTGGTCAGGGCGGGGGAGCTAAGCCTTAAGCTCAATCAAACCGTATTGCCAATCGAGAAAGTCTACGAGCAGCTCAACCCGCCGTCGCGCTGGCGCTCCATTGAGGTAGAGCGCCGCAAAGCCATTGGCAGTAGTGAGCTCCAGCAAGCCAGAAACCTCACCCGCGACATCTTCGGTAAACTGCCGCCTGAAGATGAAGATCGCCTCTATGCGGCCATCAAAGGCCATCTGCAACACTGGCAGCAAGACTTCAAGCAGTGGAGCACCCTCAGCAACACCGGTTACCCCGGTAAGTCCCTGGCGGATGAGGGCCTGGCCCTGTGCGACAAACTGCTGTCCGCGCCAGACAGCTTTACGGCCATCCAGCAGTTCACCGGCCACAAAGATGACCTGCTGGATGCCGCCGATAATCATCAAGAGCTTGGCCATTTCTTCACCAACCAGAAGCCGGTCTGGGACAAGCTGATCAAGGCGCTGCGCGAGTTTGACCCCAACCGCCCCGCGCTGGAAAAAGACAACGGCGCCAAAGCCGCGCTGCAGCGGCTGGAAGCCATCCGCACGGCGCCTTCGCCCTTTGGCCTGCTGCACGAGGTGGAAGCCCTGGTGAGCAAAATCGACCAGGTGAACAGCGCGGAGATCGCCAGAGTGCGCACCCATGCGCTGGACTATATCGACAGCCAAATTGCACGTGTCAGCGCCGATCTGGATGCCGCCAAGGCCGATGCGGATACCCGCAATCAATGCCTGTACCCGCTTCAAACCCTGCGCCAACGGGCAGAAACACAAACCAGCCTGGCACACCTGCATCAACTATCCACCCAGTCCACCGATGCGGCGGACGATGCGGTAGACGAACTGGCCAAAATCTCCGCCAAGGCGAAAAAGGTAGCGGAAGAAACCGGCGAGTATCCGGTCGAACCTGTGCCAGCGGTAAAACCGGTGAAAGCGATCCATGCCAGCCGGCTTACCAGCACCTACATCGAAGATGCGGAAAGTGCTGAGCAATACCTGGAAAAGCTGCGCAAACAAATTATGGATGCACTGGCAAAAGACTGCCGGGTGCAAATCCGCTAAAAAATTTGGGACATGAACGAAAGCATGAATAAATCCGCACTTAAAAAGTACGCCCCCCAGGCCCGTCTGGACTTTATCGCTGCCGTTACCCGCCGCGCCGAGCTGTTGGGCCTCAACCCCCAAAGCCCGGCCAAGGTAGAACAGCAGGGTGAGGCGCTGCTCATCAATGGCCAGGCCTTCCCTGCCGCCTACGGGAGAATGCGCACCACGCTGGAGGCCCGCATTCGGGAGCAAGGTTTTACCCACGTGATGGAGGCCATGGCCTACACCTGGTTCAACCGCCTGGTGGCCGTCCGTTATATGGAGCTGCACGGCTTTCTGGATCATGGTTACCGGGTGCTCAGCCATCCGGCCAATAAAGAAACGGGTCACACTCAGCCCGAGATCCTCGATCATATTCCTGAACTGGATCTCCCTGATTTTGATAAAGAGCAGGCGCTGGAGCTCAAACTGGCGGGCAATAAAGACGAAGAGCTGTACCGCGAGGTGCTGCTGGCCCAGTGCCATGCTCTGCACAAGGCTATGCCCTTTTTGTTCGAATCGCTGGACGACGCCACCGAGCTGCTGCTGCCCGACGGCCTGCTGCGCACCGATTCCATCCTCGGCAAGCTCGTCAATGCCATCGATGAGGCGGACTGGCAGGATGTCGAAATCATCGGCTGGCTCTACCAGTTCTACATCAGCGAGAAGAAGGATCAGGTCATCGGCAAAGTGGTGAAAAGCGAGGACATCCCCGCCGCCACCCAGCTCTTCACCCCCAACTGGATCGTCAAATACCTAGTGCAGAACAGCCTTGGCCGTCTGTGGCTGATGGCCAACCCTAGCAGCCAACTGGCAGTCAAGTGGGAGTACTACATCCAGCCTGCCGAGCAGACGGAGGAAGTCAACGCCCAGCTCGACGCGCTCATCCAGGCCCGCATTGACGAGGACGGCGCCACCCTCAACCCCGAATCGCTCACGTTGCTCGACCCGGCCTGCGGCTCCGGCCACATCCTGGTGGAAGCCTACGACCTGCTACGCGACATCTACCTCGAGCGTGGCTACCGCCGACAGGACATCCCCCGACTGATACTGGAAAAGAACCTCTACGGCCTGGACATAGACGACCGCGCCGCCCAGCTCGCCGGCTTTGCACTGCTGATGAAGGCGCGGGCGGATGATCGGCGCTTGTTCGGCCAGCCGGTGTCCCTGAATGTGTTGGCCTTGCAGGAGGTGAAATCGGGTAGTGCGGCGGAACTGCACAGTGCGTTGAATGCGCCGCAGATCGACTACGCAACCGTGAGCCAGCTTGTGGAAACCTTCGAGCACGCCAAGACCTTCGGCTCGCTGATTCAGATTCCAGATGAACTCGCGAATGCATTGCCGGATTTGCGACGGGAGCTGCAAGCCGTGCGCAGTGGCGGCGACTTGTATGGGAGGGATGCGGCGGAAACGCTGCTGCGGCTGGTTGCTCAGGCGGAGGTGCTGGCCCAGCAGTTTGATGCCGTGGTGGCGAATCCGCCGTATATGGGCGGCAAGGGCATGAATGCCGAGCTGAAGGCTTGGGCTAAGAAGACCTTTCCGGCCAGCAAGGTGGATCTGTTCGCCATGTTCATCGAACGCGGATTCGGCTGGTGCAAACCCGCTGGCTTCAACAGTATGGTGACGATGCAGAGCTGGATGTTTCTGTCCAGCTTTGAGGGCATGCGGATGCGGCTGTTGGAGGATCGAAGCATCAGCACGATGGCGCATCTTGGGGCTCGGGCTTTCAGCGAGATCTCCGGCGAAGTGGTGCAGACCACGGCCTTTGTGCTTCAACCTCGGCATATAACGGAATTCCGGCCTGTGTTCTTTCGGCTGGTGGATGGCAACGAATCTGCCAAAGCCGAAGCACTGCGTACGGATCAGAGCCGCTTTGATGCGACGGCGCAGGATGATTTCAAGAAGATTCCGGGAAGCCCGGTGGCGTATTGGGTGGATCAGGCCACGTTAAGTGCATTTCAGACTGGTACACCACTGTATGATTTCGGAACTCCCCGGGCTGGGATGATCACGGGGAATAACGCGGATTTCGTCAGGCTATGGCACGAAGTCCCGCTCGATTCGTTTGGGTTGGGCTTCAAGGATCGCGATTCTGCTTCAGCCTCTGGAAAAAAATGGTTTCCCTATCAAAAAGGTGGCCAGTATAGAAAATGGTACGGAAACTACGAATACGTTGTCGACTGGGAGAAAGACGGCAACCGGCTCAGAACTACCAAAGACTCAAAAGGAAAAGTGCCGGCGCATGCGTTCAATGAAAAGTACATTTTCAAACCCAATGTGAATTGGTCAGCGATTACGTCGTCAGAGTTTTCATGTCGTGTTACCTTCGGTGGCTGCTTATTCGACGCATCGGGGTCCGCAGCTTTTCCTAAGGCTCAGTATGTGAGCATGCTGGCTGCATTCCTAAACAGCTCCACGGCAAAATCATTGCTCTATGCAATAAATCCGACCTTGAATTTTCAAGCGTGGAACATTGGAAACCTGCCAATTTCGACCAGACTAGTAGAGAGGAAAGCGGAAATTGAAGAACTCGTGGCTAAGGCAGTGGATTTGGCTAGGGCGGACTGGGATGCACGTGAAACATCCTGGGATTTTCAGAGATTGCCGCTTTGTTCTACGAATCATGCGTCATTGGCTTTAAGCGCCGTAGAAATTCAAAAGGATCAAGAATCCGCAATCGCTATTACTGCCGGTTTGGAGCAGGAGCTAAATCAGACCATTGCGGCGTGCTATGGCCTCAGCCAAGTTCGAGCTTTCGGTTCCAGCGAGAGAGTGACCATCTCCAGAAGTGGGGATGAGGAACTCGCCAAAGAGATCGCTTCATACTCGATCGGCTGCATGATGGGCCGATATAGCCTCGACGCCCCCGGCCTGATCTACGCCCACGCCGGCAACGAAGGCTTCGATCCCAGCCGCTACGAAACTTTCCCGGCCGACGATGATGGCATCGTCCCCATCACCGACGAAGCCTGGTTCGACGACGACGGCGCCAACCGCATCCGCGAATTCGTCCGTGTCATCTGGGGCGAGGAGACCGAAGCGGAAAACATGGCCTGGCTCGCCGAATCCTTGGGGCAAAAAGCCAGCGAATCCGCCGACGACACCGTCCGCCGCTACCTCAGCCGCGACTTCTACAAAGACCACCTGCAAACCTACAAAAAGCGGCCCATCTACTGGCTGTTCAGCTCCGGCAAACACAAAGCCTTCGAAGCCCTCGTCTACCTGCACCGCTACAACGCCGGCACACTCTCCCGCATGCGCATGGAATACGTGGTGCCTCTCCAGTCCCGCATGCAAGCCCGAATCGATAACCTGGAGCAGGACATTCAATCCTCCACCTCCAGCGCCGAGCAAAAACGCTTCCAAAAGAAAAAAGACAAGCTCATCAAACAACTGGACGAACTCCGCCGCTTCGACGAAAACCTCCGCCACTACGCCGAGCAGCGCATCACCCTGGATCTCGATGATGGGGTGAAGGTTAACTACGGCAAGTTTGGTGATTTGCTGGCTGAGGTGAAGGCTGTGACGGGGAAGAAGGCCGGTGACTGATCAAAGAAAGCCCGCGATTGATTATGAGCAGCGACTGCTGACATTTATCGACCTCTGTGGTTTTAAAGGCATTATCGATCAAACATTGGAAAATGATGGTGATTGGAATGCTAGCAGCTTGTACTGGCTGCTCAAGGAGTTCACAGGAAACGTTCTTGAGTCGGTTGTTGTGGGCGGCGTTCCGACCTTGGGGATTGATGGGAGCAGGCAAGTCAAACCGATAGATGGCCTCGAAGGCCTAGCACGAGAAAGAGCGCACAAAGAAAGCAAAGAATCATGGCCCATCGCTATCACTCATTTTTCTGACAGCTTCGTTATTTCAACCCCGGCTAGTAACAAAGGCTCTACGAGTTTGCACTTTTCACTCGTAAGAGGATTGGTTAGAGCGCTTTTGCGTAAAGGTATCACCGTGCGCGGTGGTATGACTGTGGGTGAGGCTATTCATGAGTCATCTGGAGTTCTTTTCGGCCCGGCAATGAATAGGGCTTACCAACTTGAAAGCGGCGCATGCTTCGCTCAGTGGCCTAGGATTCTAATGGATTCCTGTGCTTATCCGGTATTTATTGGTGCATTTCCCTCAGGCGAAGAATTTCACAACCTAGTCCAGAGGGCAGAGAGCGAATTTTGGCAAATTACTCCGGCTTCCTGTGCTATTTCTGAAGACTTGCCTGGGGCCGATGCTGAATTGCTTGGTAACCTCAAAAGTCTTCACGATATGCATGCAGCAGATCCAAAGCTTGGAGCGAGGTACGGCGAGTTGCTAAAGAACTGGAATATTACTCACGAAAAAAGTAGTGACTCATGATAATAAAAGGACTTTGCCATGAATGAGATAATCTGCCCTCACTGCAACAAGGCCTTCAAAATCGACGAAGCTGGCTATGCGGATATCCTCAAACAGGTACGTGACCACGCCTTCGAGGAGCAGCTGCAGGAGCGTCTCGCATTGGCCGAAAAGGAGAAAGATGCTGCGCTCTCTCTGGCTAGGGAGCAGGCTGCTGGTGAAATCCATAAAGCGGAAGCCGCCAAGGATAAGGAGCTTCAGGCACTGCAGGCTAAGTTGCAAGCCGGAGAGGTGGCTCAGCAGCTGGCTATTTCCGACGCCTTGAAAGTGGTCGAGAAAGAGCGCGATTCCCTGTTGAGTGACCTCAAGCAAGCAAAAAGTGACCACGAGTCGGCCACTCAGCTGATTGAAGCCAAACTTAACCAGGAAATCCAGGAGCTGAAATCCAAACTTGATGCCACGGACACCAGCAAGCAGCTCGCCATTACCCAGGCGGTCTCTGTGGTGGAGAGGGAGCGTGACCAGCTACAGCACAAGCTGAGTCAGGCCGAGCTAGAGAAGGCGGCTGCCGAGCGCTCGCTCAAGGACAAATACGAGACTCAGATCAAAGACCGGGACGATGCTATTGAGCGCTTGCGGGATATGAAGGCGCGGCTGTCCACCAAGATGGTGGGTGAGACCCTGGAGCAACACTGCGAAACCGAATTCAACCGGATTCGCTCGACGGCCTTCCCTCGGGCTTATTTTGAGAAGGACAACGACGCCAGCTCTGGCAGTAAGGGCGACTATGTCTTCCGTGATGTTGACGAGAACGATACGCCCATCGTCTCGATCATGTTCGAGATGAAAAACGAGAGCGACACCACCGCGACCAAAAAGAAAAACGAAGACTTCCTCAAGGAGCTGGATAAAGACCGCAATGAGAAGGGCTGTGAATACGCCATCCTGGTCTCACTCCTTGAACCCGAGAGTGATCTTTACAACTCTGGGATTGTCGACGTATTTCACCGCTACCCCAAGATGTACGTGATCCGACCCCAGTTTTTCATTCCCATGATCACACTACTGCGCAATGCCGCCATGAATTCCCTGGAGTACAAGCAGGAACTGGCGCTGGTGAAAGCCCAGAACATCGATATCACCAACTTTGAGAGTGATCTGGATAAATTCAAAACGGCGTTTGCCAAGAACTACGATCTGGCGTCCCGCAAATTCCAGACGGCCATTGATGAGATCGACAAATCCATCAATCACCTGCAAAAGACCAAGGATGCGCTGATGAGCACGGATCGGAATCTTCGATTGGCAAACGACAAGGCGCAGGATGTGACGGTGAAGAAGCTGACCCGCAAGAATCCTACGATGAAGGCGGCGTTTGAGCGGCTGGAGGATAAGGGCGAGTAGGGCTATGGGTGAGGGGCTGGTGCGCGCGAAAGAAAGCCGAATGCCCGCGCGATGATCCGGGTCTCTTGGTTTACGATGCTGGCCGGTGACCCAGAATGACCTGTTTGGTTCGGCAGGCTATCAGTGACACGCTGGGGTATGATGCGAAATTTGACGGAGACGCTTGAGTGAGTGGAACAAGCGCCATAGAGCGGATAGAGAAGGGATTGGCCAAGCTGCTGCAGGCAGGCAACCGGATTGTCTGGTGGTCTGATCCTGACGGTGAATTTGCTGATGCCGTGGCTGACCTTTCCCTCGGTGGGGCTGACGTGGTCTCCCTGGGCGATACCTCGGCACTGGCCGTGAAGCGACAGATTGAGCTGGAGTCGCCCGCGAACTGCTTTGTGCTGTACGAAGGCCAGCAAGCACCTGACCCGGAGCAGGACTGGTTGTTGGATATTCGCCTTTATGCCGAGTCGTTTGCTGCTGATGCCACCTCCATGCTGCAGCAAGATTTGGGCCTGCAACATGCCAGCCTGCGCCACTATCTGAAAGACCGCGCCCGCTTTTTTGCCAGTAAAGACCGTACCGCGCGTTTGGCCAGCTTGCTGCATGCGGATGATATGGAGCGGGACATCGATGCCAAGATCTGGGCGGTGCTGTCCCGAAGTGGCTCGGCGGATCCTTTTACGCTGCTGCTGGATCTGCTCTGCGATGTGGCCCAGCTTGACGAGGGCGTGGCCTTTGATGACTCGCCGTTGTGGCAGAACTTGGTCAAGTATGGCCTGGAACCGTTCGCCTGGGCTCTGCTTGAGCGGCATTTCGGCTACCGGGATGACGCGCCCAGCTTGGCACGGTTCATTCCCCGGCTGTTGGTGACTGATCTTGGCCGGGGCCTAAAAAAGCCCTTGCCGACCGGTTTGATCAAGCTTGCGTTGCCGCAAGCCCAAGCCGGCAACGTGGCGGTACTGTTGTCCCAATGGCGGGATTCGACAGCTCGCCAGAAGGATTACGACGCACTGTCTGCCCGGTTGGCCAGTGACCTGCAACTTACCCATCACCTTTCTAGCCTGACACCCGTCGATGTCGCTAACTGCGCGACCTTTGTGGATCTGGAGCGCATTGTCGCCAATGCGCTGCGCGATCAGCTACTGGGTAATATGGCCAGCAGTGTGATGGCCGATGTGCGCCGCACGGTGAATAGCCGTCTGGCCAGTTATTGGGTGAGTGACCGCTATCCCGATACAGAGGTGGGTAAGCGCAGTATTTGGCGAGGGTATTATCAGGCGCTGTTATCGGCGACCGATCTGTTTGAGGCCATTGAAACCCGTGCCCAGCATTTTGGCTTTACCAGCCCGGAGCAGGCGTATACCGCTTATACCGAGTCTCTGTTCGATATTGATCAGTTCTATCGCCTGTTTCATGAGGCAGCGGATGTGGTGTCTGCCCGCTTCCCGGATGCCATCGCCCCCCTGGCCGACCAGGTGGAGGCGGCCTACCTCAATCGCTACCTGAACAAGCTGGCCGCCCATTGGGATGGGCATTTGCAGAATGGTTTGTTGGAGAAGTGGAAGCTGGAGGGCGTGGTCAATCAGCAAAGCTTCTACCAGAAAGTGGTGGCGCCCTACCTGGCAAAAGGCGACGAGCGCCGTATGTTTGTGATTATTAGCGATGCGCTGCGCTATGAAGTGGCCGATGAGCTGAAGTCCCAGATCAATGGTCGCGAACGAGTTGATGCCACCTTGCGTAGCCAACTGGGTGTGCTGCCCAGCTATACCAAGCTGGGTATGGCCAGCCTGCTGCCGCACAAGACCCTGACCTACAACGGCAAAGGCTCGGTGGATGTGGATGGTCGTTCCTCAGAAGGCCTGGATAACCGCAACAAGATAGTGGGTGCTGTCGGCGGCACCGCGGTGAAGGCAGAAACCTTGGCGAATATGGGCAAACAGGCCCTGCGGGATTTCGTCAGGCCTCATCGTGTGATCTATATTTATCACAACACCATTGATGCGGTGGGTGATTCCGCCAGTACAGAATCCAGTACCTGGATAGCCTGTCGTCAGGCGATTAATGAGCTGGCGGATTTGGTGTCACGGTTGGTGAATAATGCCAATGCAACAGCGATTACGGTGACGGCGGATCATGGTTTCCTGTTCCGTGAAACCGCACCCGATGCGCTGGAAAAGAGCGTCATGGCCAGCAAGCCTGCCGGGACGATAACTGCCAAGAAGCGCTATCTGGTCGGGAATGAGCTGGGTGAGGCTGAGTACGCGCATCATGGCAAAACGGCTATCACCGCAGGAACGGGCTGTGATACAGAGTTCTGGCTGCCTCGTGGTGTGGGCCGGTTCCACTTTGTGGGTGGGGCGCGCTTTGTTCACGGTGGTGCCGCTCTGCAGGAAGTGGCTGTTCCGATCATCGAGATCCGCCAGAAGTACGGCAAGTCAGCAGAAAGCACCCGTGTCACCAAGGTGGGTGTGAACGTACTGGGCCAGCAACATCGCATCACGACTAACTATCATGTCTTTACCTTGCTGCAGACCGAGCCGGTCAGTGAAAAGGTGCTGGCGACAACGATTACCATTGAATTAGTGAATCAGCACGGCGACAGTGTTTCATCCCGGGAGCTGTTGAACCTGGACAGCGATGCCGCCGAGCTGGGTGAGCGGCAAAGCAAAGTGTCTTTAAGCCTTGCCGCTCAGGCGGTGAAGGCCAGTAATGACCATTTTCTGGTGCTCAGCGACGCTGAGAGCGAAATCGAACTTCAGCGCATACCTGTGCGCATTGACTTGGCAATAGAGAATGACTTCGACTTCTGACATGCAAAGCGAGACGGATAACACGCTGGATCTAGACGCCAAACTGGTCGAGCACTTCCCGGGCAAGATTGTTCGTAAGGATTTGACCAAGCGTCTGAAAGAAGGCGCCAACGTGCCGGTGTATGTGCTGGAGTACTTGCTGGGCATGTACTGTTCGTCAGCGGATGAAGAGCAGATTGCCGAGGGTATGGATCGGGTCAAGCAGGTGCTGTCACAGAACTATGTGCGGCCCGACGAGGCAGAGAAGATCAAGGCCCGTATCCGCGAGAGTGGCAATTTCAAGATCATTGACAAGGTGACAGTTCGCCTTAACGAGAAGAAAGACCAGTACGAAGCCATTCTCTCCAACCTGGGCATCAATAACGCCAATATCGACAGCCGCCAGGTTCATGACTACGAAAAGCTGCTGGTCGGCGGGATCTGGTCAATTATCTCCATCAAGTACGATTACGAGGATGGCCAGAGTAGTTCGCCGTTTACCATCAAGGAACTGAAGCCCATCCAGATGCCGAATATGGATATGAATGCCTTGATGGAGGCACGGCAACAGTTTACCGAGGATGAGTGGCTGGATGTGCTGCTGCGCTCAACCGGTATGGAGCCTGCACATTTTGATACCCGCGTGAAGTGGCACTTGCTCGCGCGCTTGATTCCGTTTGTGGAGAACAACTACAACGTTTGCGAGCTGGGCCCGCGTGGTACGGGTAAAAGCCACGTTTACAAGGAATGCAGCCCGAACAGCATCCTGGTGTCTGGTGGTCAGACCACCGTTGCCAACCTGTTCTACAACATGTCACGCCGGCAGGTGGGGCTGGTGGGAATGTGGGATGTGGTCGCGTTTGACGAAGTCGCCGGGATCTCGTTCAAGGACAAAGACGGCGTGCAGATCATGAAAGACTACATGGCCTCAGGCTCCTTTGCCCGTGGCCGTGATTCCATCTCTGCCAGTGCCAGTATGGTGTTTGTCGGTAATATCAATCATTCCGTGGAAACGCTGGTGAAAACCAGCCACCTGTTGTCGCCATTCCCTGAGGCCATGATCGATTCGGCCTTCTTTGATCGTTTCCATGCCTATGTGCCGGGCTGGGAAATCCCCAAGATGCGGCCGGAGTTTTTCACCAACCAGTATGGGCTGATCGTAGACTATCTGGCGGAGTACATGCGCGAGATGCGCAAGCGCACTTTCTCGGATGCCATCGACCAGTACTACAAGCTTGGTAATAACCTGAACCAGCGCGACAGCATCGCGGTGCGGCGCACGGTGTCCGGCTTACTGAAGTTGTTGTACCCCCATGGCGATTACGACAAGGCTGCTGTGGAGCGTTGTTTGCAATATGCACTCGAAGTGCGTCGTCGCGTGAAAGAGCAGCTTAAAAAAATTGGCGGGATGGAGTTCTTCGATGTCCATTTCTCTTACATCGATGTCGAAACGTTGGAAGAGCAATACGTCAGTGTGAAAGAGCAAGGGGGTGGAGGACTGATTCCAGAGGGGCAGGCCAAGCCGGGCACTGTTTATACGGTTTCGACTGGCGCAACCAGCGGGCACTTAGGCCTTTACCGGCTGGAAACCCAGGCTACCGCAGGCAATGGCAAGCTCAACACCTCGGGTTTGGGTTCCAGTTCTGGGGCCAAAGAAGGCCTGAAAGTCGCTCATGATTACTTCAAGGCGAATGTGAATCGGGTAAGTACGATGACAAAGGCCGGAGACTTCGACCTGCATTTGCATATGATCGAACTGCACAACACCGGCCCATCGAAGCAGATGACGCTGGCGTCATTCATTGCTTACTGCTCTGCAACGATGAAACGGCCAACCCAGAACCAGATGATCGTACTGGGCGACATGAGCCTGGGCGGCAACATCATCCCGGCCGAGAATATGGCTGAGGCCTTGCAAGTGGGCATGGATGCTGGCGCCAAGCGAGTATTGCTGCCTATGGCCAATGCCCAGGATATCCCGACGGTGCCTGCTGAGTTGTTCTCCAAGTATCAGGTGAGCTTCTACTCGGATCCGGTTGATGCGGTATTTAAGGCATTGGGCGTGGAGTGATGTTCAGTAGTTTGGATTTGATCTGACTGGCGCCTTCTGAAGAGCTGGTAGGCGCCTTACTTTCGAAGTGGTCTGTCAGATCGAGTCATAACCATTCCGCTTAATTCCCGATATGTTGCTTTAGATCCGGCCGTTCCTTAAGGATGGCCATTAATTTTTTGAGATCCTCGTCTACTGGGGCGCTGCCCTCAGATTCCAGTGAGATCCAACCGGATTCCTCTACGGGTATCTGTATGTCTAGGTCCATGCCAAGCTCTGTTGATTTCGAGGAAAGTGCATCTCTTAACGCATACCTGTTCCTATCATCGCCGTGCTGAAGAAAAATGGTGTCCCCGGCGGGTAAATAGCCTTCTTTTGCGTTGCGCAGCGCCCAATTCAAAAGATCCTCTTGGTCTCCATGGGCTGAATAACCTTTAATTTCCTCGATGTTAGCCATAATGTCAGCGACAGCGATGCTTTGCTTGCTATTAGGCCAGTGGATTATGTTGCTGTTCATTCTCCTGTCAGGGATTGGAAGGTCCCGGATGGATAGCAGCTTCCCGCAAACAGTGTTTGCTCCGCTAAATCCCGTTGTTGCCAGGATGGTGTTGCTTTTAGTCAACAGCAAGGGAAGCCAGTAAGCCGCCCTCCCTGCGTCACCGTTTCCGGAGCCTGTGACGATCACGGTCGGACGGTTTGAGGTGGCTAGTTCCTCCCGTGAGGGAATTTTTCGGGATATAATGGGCTTCCAGTTGTGGGCTATTTGGTTGCCTTCCTGCAGCGCCTTCCAGTTGCAGTCGTCTTTATACAGGCTTGTGGCATTCATGGCGCTTACGGCCTGTTGAAGATGGTCTGGATCGTTTTTGGTTAGTCCAAGAAGATCGAATACCTGTTTGCCGAGCCACAACAGCCTTGTCTTCTCTCTGTTGCTTTCCGTTTTAGCCCAGAATCTGATCGTTTCATCCATGATTTCTCTGCCAAGAGGGAAGTCGTAATAAAAGTCGACTTGCTCGTGGTACTCAGGGTTTTCCGCAGCAATAGCGTGAAGATCGAACAGGACATCCTGGCTTCTGCCTAGAGCAAAAGCTGGCATGAGGAGTGTCCCCTGAGTGTTGATGGTCCTGTCAATGAGCGACTTCAGGTGGTCCCTGCGAATCACGGGTTCTTTATCCGAAGGACTGCGGTTTGTGGACCCATAAGTGGATTCCATGACGGCATAATTATGATGGCCTGGGTTCATTGTATGGCGAATGATGGGTAGCACTTCATTATCTTGAGGCTGAGGTCCAATATCGCCTGAAAAAACGATGCTTCTTTGTTCTGGAGACATTGGCTTTCCCCAGTAAATGCTTACAGATACCGCACCGAGTATATGGCCGCTTCTTTGAAACTGGACAAAAAGGTCTTGGTCTACGGGGTGATAATTACCCAAAACTGGTGCTTTTTTGAAATGACTCCATTTGACCTTATTTATATTCGCTTTCGTGAATAGTTCAGGGTTCAAAGGCATTGCGTTGCTATACTGAATTTCCGCGATCCTGGCTGTTTCTTCAGTGCAGTAAACCTTTCCGTTAAAGCCGGATTCGTAGAGCGAGGGGATGAGTCCGCTATGGTCCATATGAGCATGAGTCAGCACGATGAACTGAATTTCGGATGGGTCGAATGGCCATTCTTGATGATTCCACACGTCGGCAGTGATTTCGCCTTGCTGCATCCCACAGTCGACCAAGAAGTTCCATCCCCTTTTATGATCCCGCATCCAGGTGCAGGAGCCTGTTACCTTTCCCAGTGGGCCGATGAAGTTGATTTCCATGGCTTTTTCTCTCTCTATTTTTCGATTTTCTATGTATGAAGCTTTGACTTATTAGCGGTCTAAGCCGTTATTGCCTTTGAGAATGCTTCGAGCGTTGGCACTGCTGAATTTGTTGTTGCACCTGATTTGATTATTTTCTCGTTCCACGAAAATGCGGCTAAGACAGCTTCTTGCCAAGGCGCTGGGAATGGGGCCTCGGTGTTTGTTTCGGGATCAACACGAATGACATCAAGCCTTTTTGCGGCTGAGGAACCATCCTGTGGAACAAGTTCGAAGGAGAGCTTGTTGTCTGTCGATATTTTGTATGCAGTTAACGGTGGTAGGTTGTGTCTGAACCAGTTTGAAAACTGGCGTACTGTCCAGAGGTCCTCTAACAGGAGCGTTTCTGATTGTGTTTTTTGAATGTCATCACAGAGAACGACAAGAAATTGGGCGCCCCTTCCTTTGTGCTCACCCAGGAAGATATATTCCGGGTAGTAACGATTGAGTGCGCTGCTGAGGGCTTTGTTTATGTAAATGGAAGCCCATTTGGTTAGTGGCTTCCAGGTGAGTCCGACCTTTTCCTGGTGTTGCAGCTCACGAAAAGTGAAGGTCAGCGTTTTGCCAGCATTCGATTCTGGATCAGGTATTTCTTCCCTCAGAGGAATTGTGAGCGTGCAGTCCACGCCTTCAATGGAATATGTTGGTAATGACGTAGTAGGAAAATCCGAGTATTCCTCGGCACTTGTTCCTCCGATTCGAATTGGTCGCTCTTCATAAATCCGTTGGTCCAGAAATGTCAGGAGATCAAATTCAGTGTTGAATAATTGTCTTCTTGCTTGTTGTGAAGGGGCACCGGATTCCATGAACTCGCAATAAAACGACGAGTAGAGCAAGTCGCCCTTGTCCGCACCGGTCAGATAGTCAATGGACACGCCCAAGGCTTTGGCTAGCTTCTGTGCTGTGCGCTTACTGGTGCTGCCTGAGCGTTCAATGCGGGTATAGGCTTCACGCGAGATTCCAATCTCTAGAGCCAGAGGGGCTTGTTTTGGATAGCCCTGTCTCTTTCTGGTCTCTCTGAGAATTGTTTTGTCCAAATCGAAGTTTTTGGCCACGGTGTTTGCCTCCTCGCTAGTAATGAAGGTCAGCCTACAGGGCAATAAAAATCACGGAAACTTGTTTTGTGTGACGTTATATTTATTTAAAACATCACATCACCTCCTGGGATCCCGCTGGGGTTGGCTTAGCTCCATGTTTTTATTGTGGTTTTTGGTTTTAACTTCTTTGCTGGCGATTGGAGAGAAACCTGATCCGCATCAGCCGGATCAGGCTTTTATCTGCTTATGAGGTGGCGCATGGGCCTTAAGCTAATGCCGGATTCGTCTGCTGGATTACCCTGCAGCTTGTTTTCCCGCCAGCTTGTTACTCAACCCAGTGGTGGATTGAGGGCGTGAGTCCTTGGCTTGAGTGGCTCCCTCGCCAGAAAATTCCTCCACCATCTGTAACCCCTCATCCTCCCCATACTCGAACCAGGCGTTCATCAGCCCGGCCTGAGCAACCTTGTCCAGCTCCGTCTGGTGAATCCCCTGATTCTCTCGCCCCTTGGCTTCCTCCCTGGCATGGGTGACGGCTTCTTTCAGGGGCTGATCGGCCCGCAGGGTCAGGTCCACGTAATAGATCGGCGCCCGATGGCTCTGGGTAGTGCTCTTGCCGCGCAGCTTGAGCTCCAGTGGCAGGGTGGCTAGGTTGCCGCCACTGATGGCATGGAAGTAGCGTAGCCGGGCTGCCAGAGTACGGATGCTGTTGTAGCCGGTGGTGCGGAACACAAAGCAGCCCAATTCATCGTCATTCCCGATACGGACATACAGGCGGCCATAGGGTTTACAAAGCCCGTGGCTGCCGTAGTCGCACAGATCCGGTGACGGGCAGGGCAGAGTAGCCAAGCCATTCTCGGTATGGCGTCGGCAAGTCTCTCCGTTTCCGGCACACAGCGGCCTGCCGCTCTTCCGCTCGAAGAAGGTGTACTCCGCCCGCAGATTCAGGTCCGGGTCATTGAAGGGCAGGGTGACGGGAATGCTTCGTAGTTTTTTGCCCTGTACTTCCTGGCGCAGGGCCTCATCCAGTGGGTGCGCCAGCCAGCCTTCCTTGGTCTGGATCTGGGTAGTGATGGTGAACTGGTCGTCTTTCTCCGGCAGACGCTTGCCGTTCTTCTCCACCACACGGCCAATGCTGATACGGCCGATCACGGGTGGCGTAATCGCGAGTCCTTTAATCATGGGATTCTCCTGATAGCAGACACAGGCACGCAGCCGGGCCTGGCCCGGCTGTTATGCCGCTTGGGGTTAGTTAGGGGTTGAGGCGCACTAGGAACCGGCGACTGCCCGCCTTGTGCTTGGTGTATTGCTTGAGCAGATCCGGCTGGTCCTGCAGCAGGGCTTTGGTGTCCAGGGTGGTGGAGTCCTTGCTGCGCTTCCAGGTCACGGAGCCCTCCGTGAAGGTGGCCTTGCTGGCCAGCCCCATGGATTGCTGGATGCGTTGTTTGAGGGTGGATTCCCGCTCGGTCAGTCGGCTCAGCGTGTCACGCAGATCCAGCAGTTCATTGAAGTCGCCTTCCATGGCCGGGTTATCTGTGAGATCCACGGTTTCCCCTTTGTCCTGGGGGTAGAGGGCTTGCAGGGCGTTCCCGGCTGAGCCGGAGCCATCCGGGTCCGGTGGGGTGTCGGCTTCTACCAACTGCCAGAACTCCCGCTCCAGCTCGTACAGGTGAGCGATTAACGCCTCATCCCGCTTGATGCGGTGAATCTGCAGCTCCTGGCCGCAGATCAACACGGCCACGTCTGCCGCCTGCTTGCCGGTGACGGCCAGCTGGTGCTGCACCTGGCACTGGATGTACTCGGGAACCCCGTCCGCCCAGAGCTTGGCGCCGTACTGGCCCGTGGTCTTGCACTCCAGGATCTGTACATCGTCATTACCGACGACGGCGTAATCTAGGTTGGCCAGCATCCAGGGCTTGTCGTCATCCGGATGCTGCAGCACGGCATTCACCCGCCGTACTTTGTTGCCAGTGATCTTGGCGTAAGCCTCGGCTACCTTCGGCTCCAGCAGGGTGCCCCAGTACAGGGGGGATTGAATGTCATCGGGATCAGGGGCGGGCAACAGAGCATCCCGCCCAGTCTTGATCATCCACAGTTCCAGCGGGGACTGGTACGGGCTGATGCCTACCGCCGCAGCCGCATCACTGGCACCGATGCCCTGCTTACGGATCTTCAGCCAGTCTTCGCGGCTCATGCGTTTGGTGGAAACCAGGCGCAGGGCAGGGCGCTGGGTGGGAATCGTGCTTTTCGGTTGTGCCATGAGTGTTCTCCTGACAAAGAAAAGCCCCGGCACAATGGCCGGGGCTAGAAGTAAGGGAAGGGGATGGAATGCGAGAGATGCCAAACTGACATCATGCGGCGCGCCCTGACGACGAGGGCGACTCATCGCCCATCTCGAAGAAGTCATTCACTAGCGCTTCGATATAACGCTCAGCCTGTTTGTTGCTTGGCAGATGGCCAGTAGTGAGCAGTTGCTCACCCAGCCACTCGCCTAACTCACTGACCACTTCGTACTCGAAGACGCCAGGGCGACCACGGGGTTCGAACCAGATGTGAGAGACGGTCTGCCAGAGCGGATCCAGGTACTCACAGGTGGTTATGATCAACTCGATGCAGCCACTGTCCCAGGTCTCCAGGATGCGGCGAGTCCGACCCGGATCG
>OJHM01000201.1_pt1 | contig 22231 bp, 20 predicted proteins | sample 1595241 | NCBI WGS metagenome assembly OJHM01 (sample SAMN05416781, study PRJEB24817) | seawater metagenome | isolation source: Sea water | place: Canada:Atlantic | collected 2013-11
TCTACACCTCTCTATTCGTCGGCAGCGTCAGATGTGTATAAGAGACAGGTCATCGCGTTTTCAAACGCTTTGAAGTTGGCGATTGAACGTGGCAGTACCGAGTAATCATCTTCTTCGTAATAACGCTTAGCGTTTTCAACGATTTGACGGCCAGCCTTTAAGAAAAGCTGTTCGCGGTCAGAGTGAGTTGCCAAAGTAGAGCCGTTACCTGGCAAAGCCAAACCTAAAGCTTCCATCAAGCAGTTCATTGAGTTAGCGGTGAACATACCTGAGCAAGAGCCACAAGTAGGACAAGCGCTACGCTCATATTCTGCTACTTTCTCATCAGATGCTTCGTCATCAGCGGCGATAACCATCGCATCAACCAAGTCTAACTTGTGCTCAGAAAGCTTGGTTTTACCCGCTTCCATTGGGCCGCCGGATACGAAGATTACAGGGATGTTTAAGCGTAATGACGCTAATAGCATTCCCGGTGTGATTTTGTCGCAGTTAGAAATACAAACAATGGCATCGGCACAGTGAGCGTTAACCATGTATTCAACAGAGTCAGCAATCAACTCACGGCTTGGTAGGCTATAAAGCATACCGTCGTGACCCATTGCGATACCGTCATCAACGGCAATGGTATTGAATTCTTTGGCGACGCCACCGGCTTTTTCGATTTCACGAGCAACTAATTGGCCCATGTCTTTAAGGTGTACGTGTCCTGGTACAAATTGGGTGAAGCTGTTGGCGATCGCAATGATTGGCTTAGAAAAATCATCGTCTTTCATACCTGTGGCGCGCCATAGAGCACGAGCACCCGCCATATTACGGCCGGCAGTGGAGGTTTTGCTGCGATATACTGGCATTTTTAAAGTCTCACTTGTCGAGAGCCGTTAACATTGGCTCAAATCAATAATAAGGGTAAAGCGGTTTGCAAGAATTGTAGCAGAGTTGCGCCTTGTAATCAGTACAAAGCGCAGGGAAGACTACTCGTTATCATCCGAGAAATTGTAAGCCATGCCAGTTTGTGGCGCTTGTACGTAGTAGCCTTGAATGAAATGGGTGCCTAATTGCCATAATGAGGCAACGGCTGTCGCAGACTCAACCAATGGCACAATGGTTTTTATGTCTTGTTCATGCAGTTCCGCTAAGACTTCTTTTAGGGTTGCCAAAGATTCTGGTTTATTAAGCTCATGCGTAAATGAACCATCCACTTTCACGTAATCGAGGCTTAAGTGCTTTAACGTCTGGAACGGCTTGAGGGCACAACCAAAGCGGGATAGAGAGCATGAGTAACCGTTCTCTTTAAGGTTGGCGGTAAATTCTTGGGCTTGGGTTAAAAACTTGGTGGCATCTTCTTCATGAAACTGAAAAATGACTGAGTCTTTATCGAGCTTGGCTGCTTTAAGCGCCACGGCAATCCAGCTTGTTAACGTTTTATCCATTAATGATGCCGCGGTCAAGTTAACGAATAAACGGGTATTCATATTCTGCTGTCGGTGTTCACTTAGCAGTTTGGTTGAGTGCAGTATTACCCAGCGATCAATCTTACGCTTGAGGTCTTCACTAATAATAAAGCCATTTAAGAAATCTCCCGCGGAAACTTCTTGACCATTGCTTTGGGGCATACGCAGTAGGGTTTCGTAATGCTCTTGCTCATCGCCTTTTAAGTTGATTAATGGCTGAAATAATAAATTAAATGAGTTTGTTTTTAGCGCTTCTAGAACCTGTTGCTCAATGCCATCTGCACTATTATCAGGGGCCGCTTCTTCAGCAACAAACAGGTGAACCCCATTCCCTTTTTCATGACCTTGGTCATTACGAACGGCATCAGCAGCTTGATGAGCACGCTGTAATATTTCACCCGGTTCACTGCAGCTATCGTTAATTAATGCAACGCCAATGCTGGCAGTGATGGTGACTGTTTGAGAGTGAGCATCGATGACTAAGTGCTCGATGCCATCGCGAAATTCTTCTGCTGTTGCGAGTGCTTGCTCAGCATTAATGTCAGGTCTGATCCAAGCAAATACATCTTCACCTACGCGCGCTAATGTATCTTCTTTGTTTATTGCTGATTTTAAGTAATTGGCGACACTGCAAAGTACGCTATCGGAGTTGTTTATGCCGACTTTTGATTTTATTTTGCCGTAATTATCTATGTTGATGTATATAGCAGCACTGGTATTGCCTTTTAAAACCGCGCGATCAACCGCTGTTTCTAGTTGTTCAATGTAATACGGTTTGTTGTGAAGGCTGGTTAATAGATCACGACTGCTGACTTCTTTTAGTTTGGCTTCTAGGTCGGCATTGCCCGAGAGGGCACGGATAACAATTTGAGTGCAAGGCTCGTCGGCATAAGTACCCGCAGACAGAGACATGGTTAGCGGAAATTGAGTGTCATCGGTTTTTAAACCGCTGTAATTCAGGTCAACATTACCGCCGGTCGTTAAGAAACTTTTTAATGATTGCTTTAGATTCTCTTGGTCGCTACTGGCAACCATATCCATAACAGGCATTCCTTCAAGGTCATCCACAGTATGGTAACCAAATAGGTCTAAGTAAGCTTGGTTGGCATAAATATGCATACCGTCATGAATGTAGGTGATGGCATCTTTAGAGCTTTCTAATAAAGATTGGCAGCGCTTTTCTGCATCACGCAATTTAACCTGAGTCGTTCGTAGGGCTCTGCGGCTATTGAGATTAGATAGTTCACGTTGAATCACTAATGAAAGTAAATTACTTTCATCTTCGGGCACCACATCGCAAGCTCCAAGTTTCAGATAAAACTCGAGCTGCATTGGGTCAACATCTTCAGCAAGGATGATCACAGGCAGGTCTTTATCGAGACGTTTTATTTGTTTGAATAACTCTTTCGGCTCTATGTTTTGAGCTTTAGGTTCCGCTAATACCAAATCCCAAGATTTTTCTTGAATTTGAGCATTAAAATCATCCAGTGAGGAAACCATGTGAGCGCGAGTCGCACGACCTGAGTTGCGCAATAGGCTAACTAAGTCTTCAGCGTCGCTTTGTTTGTGAGTCAATAGCAATAAATGGAGCGTATCTCGACTACTAGCAAAATGCATGTAATGAAACTCTTTTACAGTGAATGCTGATTATAAGGTGGGTGGACTTAAATGACAGATAAAAAGTGTAAAATAAGTCACATTTTGACACTGTGTGTCACAACTTATTCCACAAGGAGTCAAAGTCATCATCCTTTAGCTCGTTATCCTGATGCAGAGTTTGAGCACTAGGTTTAATACCACTGTCTCTGAACTGGAATTGACTGAAGCTATTGGTAGAAATAATGCGTTTAACCAATTGATATCGACCGTGATTATCTAGGTGCATAAGGTGCACTTTATTACCGGTACGAAAAGGCATGCGCGGTAAAATAAGTGTCGCCGGCTGGGCAATTGCTTTAATCCCAGGCAAAAGCAGAGAGCGCATATAATCGCCGTTACTGCCTGTCTTTTGTAAAAGCTGTGCAGCACCTGCTTCGGCTTTAGGTGCTAATAATTCGATACCTAGCTGGGTTCCTGATTTTCCTAAATGACGTATCCATCGAATAGCGGCAATAGCCCAGTGTTGAACGCCTGCCTCTTGGATACCAAGGATTTCCCCTGCTTGAATGCTCGCGGGTAATTCACCTAACCACTGCAGACAATAGCCGCCTGGGCTGGTATTAATTAAGCTCACTTCATGAGCGGGGTACTTAGTCGTGGTATCCAGTTCATCTTCTTGTTTATGCTTATTGATGAAATCGATCGTATCAAGATTCATACTGCTGTTTTCAGGTATAGCAGAACCGCCTGCATCAAAAGCGCCATCCCAAACATCGCCGCTAGAGCGCTTTCCAGTATCTATATCGGCCCCAGGGCGTTTTTCAGTTTCTAAAGGACGCAGCTCTGCTTTGACTTTTTCGAAATCTTTTTTGCCCGCCACATAATAATGAGTGGCACTTAGACCAATACACAGGCGTAAGTTGCCGTCTGTCGGCATCCTGCGGAACGAGCGCTGCCAATGAATCCCCCAGGCTTGAATGGCATGGGTTAGTAAATTGTCCGTCATTTTGCCAGGAACGGTGATGTTAGAAGCGCCTTGAGGATTGGCCGCATAAGAGGTCAAATCTTCAACTAAGCCTGAAGTATTCAAGCTGCAAAAGAGGGGCTTTTGCTCATCGCGTAAATGTTGACGATATTGAGCTACACGGTCTCGGTGCAGATTAATAATGAACAATGCAGATTCATCATCGCTGTCGGTTATGTAGACCCTATGAGCCCAAAGCTCTGTTGCATCGTACAGCTGAATAAGATCCTGTTGACGCAAGTTGTTGGGTTTAGCGGTGCCTAATAAATGTGCACGAATAAAGGCTGCGCTGATATCGCTGGTACTGAGGTAACGGTTTTGGGTGTCGTTAACTTTAAAATTTTCTAAATCGCGAAGTTTCGCCAAGAAAAATAGCTGATTAATTTCAGACCATGCATGTTCTGGAGGGTGGCAATATAGTTGGAACGCTCTCAAGATCGTGCTGGTGGTATCCGTGATCGCTCTATGAATAGAGGTTGTCACTATTTTTGAGGGTTTATCGCTAGGGGACAATGCAGCGATGCTATCAACCACGACGAGCTTATAGCCCGTGGCGAGGTGAGCTTGTAACGACTGACTCAGGTTAGCAATTTTTAATTGTCGTTCGTTTAGCGATACTGAGGTTTGTAAAAAATGTTTTGCGAGCAATGTGCCTATTGAGTAAATATAAGGGCGCATGACCTCGAGTAATTTGAAGCGTAGTAAAGGTTGAGCGTGTAATTGATTCAACTCACGAATGGCTTGATACAACTGCCTTGCTGCTTCCCCAGTATTTGCCATGGGAAGATTCTTCGCCCAATTCGTAATCCCATCGACATTTGCCTGGCAAAAAGACAACTGCTGCTGGGTCGGGCTAGGTACGTGTAGTTTTATCGGTGTTCTATTGCTTTCCATGCCTTTTTTATTACCACTAATGCAAATTAACCATGTCTATAGTCTTAATTATAGCGGATGTTTTATTATCCATACTAAAACCACCACAGACTAACCTGTTTGTTTCTGTCTCGCCACTATTTGCTTACTCTAGGATATCAATACTAGTGGGGTTTTGCTCCCTTTGCCAGATTCTTCCTTAACGAGCTTTGGCACTAAGTAGCCCGACAGTTTTAATAATAGTTGTTGATGTAATACCAGAGCGTCTTTTTCACTAACGTTAAAGTGATGGGCGCCCGTCACTTTATCCAGTAAATGCAAATAATAGGGCAGAATGCCCGCCGCAAATAACGCTTTACTTAAGTCTATTAGAGTCTCTAGATTATCGTTTATGTCGCGCAGTAAGACCGCCTGATTTAATAAGGTAATACCAGCACGCCTTAACGAGTCTAACCCTTTGATTAATATAGGATCTAGCTCTTGGCTGTGGTTAATGTGCAGCACTATCGCACAACTGAAACGGCATGAATGTAAAATATTGATTAATTTAGTGGTAATGCGTTGTGGAATGACCACAGGTAGGCGTGTATGAATGCGCAGACGTTGCAAGTGAGGGATTGCCTCAGCCTGCTGAATGAACTTTTTGAGTTGCTGATCGCTTAACATCAGCGGATCACCACCGCTTAGAATAAGCTCTTCAATGGTTGGGTCTTGGCTGACGTAATCGAGAATGCCTTGCCAGTCATTTTTGCCAATTCGGTTTTCACTGTAAGCAAAGTGACGTCGAAAACAGTAACGGCAATTAATAGCACAGCCCGTGCTGAGCAATACTAGGACGCGGCCATGATATTTGTGAATAATCCCTTTTTGCAAATTGCTGTGTTTTTCCGCAAGTGGATCATTAATAAAGCCTTCGGCTGCTTCCAGCTCTTCTCGCTGAGGAAGTACCTGTAATAACAGAGGATCTTGGGCATTGCCTTTTTCCATTTTGTCGATAAAAGGCTGGGGCACCAATAACGGAAAGTCGAGACATGCCTGCTGGCGTAGCGTTAGTTCAGTGACAGGAATGTTGAGTTGTTTGAGTAATGCCTCAACCTTTTTGGTTGCCCCCGCGAGCACCTGATTCCAGCTATCTGGGTCTGGAGACTGACTAATATCGGTTAAAGATTCGATCACTAACGGGGTTTCGGTTATCATAGCTCTTTTTTCTGGGGCAGGTTTGCTGAACCCCATCAATATTCTGTCGAGGTCACATGGCTAATTATTCTACCAGCGAATTCAAATCAGGTCTTAAAGTAATGCTGGATGGCGATCCTTGTGCCATCGTAGAAAACGAATATGTTAAACCGGGTAAGGGCCAAGCCTTTAGCCGTGTTAAATTGAAAAACCTGAAGAACGGTCGCACATGGGAACGTACTTTCAAATCTGGCGAGAAGCTAGAAGGTGCAGACGTAATGGACGTCGAAATGGAATACCTATACACCGATGGTGAGTTCTGGCATTTCATGATGACTGACGGTTCTTTTGAACAGTTGGGCGCATCCGAAGAAGCAATCAGTGAAAATAAAAACTGGCTGAAAGAGCAGTTGGTTTATGAAGTAACGCTATTTAACGGTGAAATTTTAAGTATCACTGCCCCTAACTTCATCGATCTTGAAGTGACAGAGACCGATCCAGGCCTGAAAGGCGATACGGCTCAAGGTGGTTCAAAGCCAGCAACGCTAGAAACGGGCGCAGTAGTCAGCGTTCCTTTATTCATCGTGATTGGTGAGCTGCTACGCATCGATACGCGCGTAGGTGAATACGTGAGTCGCGCTAAGTAAATCGTATACGCTGCCATTTGATGGTAGCGATGAGTTGGCTACGAAAAAAGGAAGCTTTATGAAGTGACCCCCAATAGTTAGACAAATAACTTTGGGGGACTTTATGTCCAAATATAGTAGAAAACTTAAAACAATCATCGCCAAAAGATACTTAAGTGATAAATCCTCTTGCGAGTTAAGTCGAGAATACAATATACCCTCCAACCAAATTCAGTATTGGGGAGCTGTTTACTCCTTCAATTCTGAACAATCATTTCTGCCTCCCGCTTCACCATACTCGGCTAAAGACAAGTTCAAAATACTCACCAAAATGCAGACAGAAGATTGGTCATTGAGGCATACTAGCGCCTTTTTTAACCTTTCATCACCTGGCACACTATTCGTTTGGCTACGCAATTACGAATCTTTTGGTATGGAGGGACTAAAGCCTAAAAGGCGCGGTATCCCATTGAAAAAGCCCCCTATTGCAAAGCCAAAAGCTGCTAATGAAATGACTAAGGACGAGCTAGAAGATGAGCTTGAATACCTAAGAGCGGAGAATGCCGTGCTAAAAAAGCTCGATGCCTTGCTCCAGGAGAAGAGGTTAAGAGCAAAGAAAAAACAAAAATAATCCTGGAACTTAAGGCAAACCATACTCTAAATAAGTTATTACAAGCATCCGATTTAGCTCGGAGTGTCTTTTACTATCACTGCAAAGCGCTGGTGAAGCCTGACGCTTATGCAGAAATAAAAGCAAAAATTAGAGAGATATTTCACCTACATAAAGGGCGCTATGGTTATCGACGCATTACGCTAGCGCTACGTAATTTAGGCATGTTGATCAACCGTAAAAAAGTGCAGCGATTGATGCAGGAATTGAATTTGAAATCAAAGGTGCGGCCTAAGCGATATAATTCTTACAAAGGACAAGAGGGAAAATCCGTTGATAATTTATTGCAACGTAACTTTATGGCGAATAAGCCTAATCAGAAGTGGGTTACCGATGTAACCGAGTTTAATGTAAAGGGCCAGAAGGTGTATCTTTCACCTTTGATAGATCTTTTTAGCGGGGATGTGGTTGCGTATCGTATCGCTAAATCAGCGCATCTTTCTTTAGTTAAAGACATGTTTGAAGATGCTATCTCAAAATTAAAAGATGGTGAACAGCCAATACTGCATAGCGACCAAGGATGGCAATATCGACTGCCGCAGATACAAAAAATGCTGAAGAACGCAGGTTTAAATCAAAGTATGTCAAGGAAGGGAAATTGCTTGGATAATGCAGCCGCTGAGAGTTTCTTTGCGGTATTAAAAACAGAGATGTTCCATCATCATGATTTTGAGAATGCAGACGATCTAATCATGAAAATAGATGAATATATTGAGTATTACAATACAATGAGAATCAAGGTCAAACTAAAAGGCCTGACTCCGATAGAGCATCGAAATCAGGCCTTATTGGCCGCTTAATAAAAGTGTCCAACTTTATGGGGTCACTTCATTAGGCTTCCTTTTTTTATGTTCAAAATAGATGAAAACCCGTCATTAGACATCAGTAAAAAGAGAAGTTTTATGTCTCAGTCCCTTCACTGGCAGCCGAGTGCCTCGATCAAAGCCTTGCATGCGCGGGCCGCATTGAATCGAACGGTACGTGAATTTTTTATAGAAATTGATGTACTCGAAGTTGAGTTACCCATTCTAAATAGGGCGCCTGTGGCTGATATGAACATCGTGCCGATAGAGGTTCAAGCAACTAATGCGATGCCAAAACTGTATTTACATACATCCCCAGAATATTCGATGAAACGATTATTGTGTGCGGGCAGTGGTGATATTTATGCATTGGGCAAAGTGTTTCGGGCAGGGGAGGCAGGTGGGCGTCATAATCCAGAATTCACCATGCTTGAATGGTATCGCATTGATATGGACCATCAGGCATTGATGCATGAAGTGGCTGATTTATTAACCGAGCTCTTTCAGGATACCTGCATTACATTGGAGAATGCTCCACAGTTTATCAGCTATCAGCAAGCGGTTATTCAATACGCGGGTCTCGATCCGATGGCCGCGAGTGATGAGCAAATTAAACAGCTCGGCATTGAATTGGCAGGGGCTGACTTAGACTTAAATCGAGATGGATGGCTCGATATGATTATGAGTCATAAAGTCGAAAAAGAATTACCCAAGAATCAATTAGTCTTTATTTATAACTATCCTGCGAGCCAAGCGGCGTTATCTAAGTTAAATCATGATGACAATGACCAGTTAATTTCAGAGCGCTTTGAAGTCTATTTGAATGGATTAGAGCTTGCTAATGGCTATCACGAACTGACTGATGGTGAAGAGCAAAGAGCTCGCTTTGAAAAGGAATTAGTCGCAACTGGGCGGTCAATTGATGAGAAATTATTAGCTGCGATGACGGATACGAAAGCAGGCTTACCCGATTGCGCTGGTGTGGCGATGGGGCTTGATCGTATTTTAATGTTGCAGCTGGGGGCTCAGGAAATCTCAGACGTCATAAGTTTTTCAACGCAGTATTGCTAACCGTCGTTAAGGGTTAGTGCTTTTTAACGTACTCGCGTGATGATTGACTATCCGCGTAGAGAAGCAACAGCTGAAGCCAAGCAGGCTTTTAGTTATAATATGACGAATATTATAGGCGAGCAGGAAAGTCCTGTAGCGCATCAGAATTAGACACTTTCTTTTAATGGGAAACGATACACCATAATGAGCCTTTCTAAAGTTACTATCGGCCTTACGAACCCCAAAAGCCCAACCAATGTTGGCGCTATTTTTAGAGCGGCTGGTTGCTTTCAAGCAGACAGCATTCTCTATACTGGCAGTCGTTATGATCGTGGCGCCGCTTATTGTACCGATACCCAAAACTTGAGCAAAAGTATTCCTTTAACCGGAGTTGAATGCCTATTAGAAAGTGCGCCTGAAAACGCTAAAATTGTCGTGATTGAGCTGGCTGAGGATGCCATTTCGCTAGCGGACTTTGAGCACCCTGAGAATGCTTTTTATGTGTTTGGGCCAGAAGATGGCTCGGTAAAACAAAAGGTTGTGAATAAAGCCGATAGTGTTGTGTACATTCCAACCGTAGGCAGTTTGAATCTTGCCGCGACAGTGAATGTCGTTTTGTATGATCGTCTTGCAAAATCAACCCGCGGCACTGGGGGCAACGAGTTGATTCGTGAAAGCCGAGATATGAATAATCGGCTGAAAGTTAAGGTTAACGCTAAAAGCGAATAATCAAAACGGAGTGAGTTACTCTAACTCACTCGCCTGAATACCTTTCAATAGTTTTCCTAAAATATCCGCACCGGTAATAATACGTGGCTCTTCGCCCCAAATTAAGACTGCGTCATAATCAATAGCGGCATCATCTTCTGCGGTTGATGTCGGTAGCGACTTCAAATGTTTGATGACTTCACTAATCGTTTTATCGGTATCGCGAATCACTAATGGGCGGCGGCAGAACTTATAAATGTCGTATGGCGTCTCTTTATTGAGTAATGCGGCTCGTAATGCGGCATCGGCATCAAGTAATAATAACGGATTGCCTTCTTCATCTGCGAGCACAACCCAGTGGTGGCCGCTGGCATTAACTTTCTGTAAAAACGGATCATCGACATCACGAGAGACTTCTGGAATCAGAGGTAAATCGACCTTAGTCGGTAAGCGAATAATAGAGTCGGCATCAACCAGTTCGCCTTCTTCCGTCACCTTAATTTTATCGATCATTAAGAAGTTAAGTGCGCCACGACCTTCGATGGCATCAATCTCAGATTCTTCTGCATCCATATGCGCATGAATCATTGAAATTAATTCTTTTTCACGTAGGTAGTCGATGCCTTCTTTTCCTAACCACTTATCCAATACGATGGCACAAGGGCGAGCCACAGGCGCCAATACAAATTGATAAAACTTAAGCACAGGTGTTAATAGCGACGCCATACGTAACGCATTACGAGAGAAGTACGCCTGCGGTAAAATCTCACCAAAAATGGTGATGAATATCGTGGAAAAAGCAAACGCTGCAATACCTGCTAATGCCGAGTCGGATAACAGAGTGAGCAGAACGTTAATACTCACATTCCCCCAAAGGATGGTGGTTAATAAGTAGTTCGAATCTTTGCGCGCTTCTAGTACTTTACCCGCAGCTTCATTGCCATGTTTCATCTCTACTTCAAGTTGAAGTTGACTTAGTGAGAAAAAGGCTAAGTTCAAACCAGAAAACATTGCGGACTGTGAGATGCAAAAAAAGATGCCAATCCACAGTAAGGTATCGACGGTGAAGAAATCCATTACAGATAATTCCTAGTGCATAATAAGAAGCGCACATCGTACACGTATTTATAATTCTGAGCGCTATAAAATATAAGATTGGGTCCCTTGTTTTTTTGGTTATCTGTGTATACTAAATACACAACTAATAAAAAAGTAATTGCTTATGCATATTAAACCCCCTATCACGAACTTACTTATCCGCGTTGCCAAATCAGGCTTCTATCGCGGCTTCAGCACCGACGTGACCATTACCGCTAAGTTATTAGTGGGAGCCCTAATTTTATGGGCGATAGCCTTTCCCGAAAATGCCGCTTCTATTCTCGGGCAGTTAAACAGCTTCATCATGGCGGGTTTTAATTATTGGTACATCTATGCGATGGCGTTTTTTGTCATACTCTGTTTTGTCTTGGCGCTCTGGCCGAAGGTCGGCAAACTTCGCTTAGGCTGTGCTGACGACCGCCCTGAGTTTTCAAACTTCTCTTGGTTTTCAATGATGTTTGGGGCGGGTATTGGGATTGGCATGCTGACCTTTGCAACGGCCGAGCCTATGTATCACTTCGCTAAAAACCCCAGTACGATTTTAGGACTAACGGAAGGCAATACGGTCGGTAATGTCCGAGATGCCTATGTCTGGTCTTTCACTCATTGGGGCTTAGCGGCTTGGGGTTGTTACTCTGTAGTGGGCTTATCACTGGCTTTTTATTCTTATCGTCGAGGACTGCCACTGACGATTCGCTCATCGTTAGCCCCTTTATTTGGGGAAAAATTATCCGGTAAGGTGGGTCATTCAATTGATGTGGTCGCTGTGGTGCAACTGTTTTGGGAATCGCACAAACACTAGGTTACGGTGTGGAGCAGTTCATCTCTGGCTTATCAACCATCGGTGTTGGTGACTGGTTGTATACTTTGGATGACGAAGGTAATAAGACCACCTCATCAGCGGGTATTATTACTGCTTTATTAATTATTATGGGAGGCGCGACTATTTCAGCCCTTTCGGGTGTTGGTAAAGGCATTAAGTGGTTGTCGAATATTAATATGGTATTGAGCTTTTTTGTCCTTATCTTTTTCCTTATCTTCGGTTCAACCTTTTTTGGTTTAAGTAACTTTTTTGTCGGTATTTGGGATTATGCGATTTCGGTGCCTGGCAATATGTTTACTGTTTGGTCGGCAGATGGAACCCCCGCGGGTGATGCTTTGTCGGGCTGGCAGAGTGCTTGGACAATTTTTTACTGGGCTTGGTGGATTGCCTTTGCGCCTTTCGTTGGGGTTTTCTTAGCGCGTATTTCTAAAGGCCGAACCATTCGCGAATATATCTTTGGTGCGATGATCATTCCATCCTTGATGTGCTTCATTTGGTTTGCACTCGTGGGGGGTACGGCGATTGATCTTGAGCTCTCAGGTGTGGCCAATGGTGCGATAGCCAATGCGAGTCAGGCGGACAAATTGTTTGTGATGTTGAATGTGATCTTAGGCGAAAACTTAGCGTATCTGATGTCGCTCGTTATTGTGGTTCTGCTACTAACGTATCTGATTACCTCGGCTGATAGTGCCGTTCTCATTATTAATACCATTAATGCGGGGGCGACGATGGTCCTAAAGCCCGTCCTCATATTCTATTTTGGGGTATCGCATTGGCGTTAGTGGTGGGTGGATTGATCATTGCAGGTGGCCTCAGTGCAATTCAGACTGCGATGGTCATTGGTGCTCTGCCCTTTAGTTTCGTAATGGTACTGATGGGTATTTCATTGATTGTCGCGATTGTGGGTGACCTGGAAAGAAAGAAACAGGGCTTACAGACAATTTATACTGAGGAAGATGAAGCACCTGTTGAAGCTGAAAATGGAGAGCAGGTTAAATAAGCGGGTTGAGTCTGAGGCTTAACTCTAAGGCTTAACTCTAAGACTTAACTCTAAGACTTAACTCTAAGACTTAACTCTAAGAAAGAATAAATAGACCCGATAAAGCATCTTGTCTATTTATTCTTTACTCCATTCTTTACTTGATAAAATCTTCACGGCTATGGCGTTCGGCGACCTGGTCTTCTGGCTCGCCCCAAGTACGATTTACTTTTTTTCCGCGTTGTACAGCAGGACGATCAGCAATCACTTTGGCCCAGCGAACAACATTCCTATAGGTGTGTACTTCCAAAAACTCTGCGGCATCATACAGCTCACCTAATACCAATGCTCCGTACCAAGGCCAAATAGCCATATCGGCGATGGTATAGTCTTCACCGCTAATATAAGTATTATTCGCGAGTTGCTTGTCTAAAACATCAAGCTGGCGTTTCACTTCCATGGTATAACGATTGATAGGGTATTCGAATTTTTCCGGTGCATACGCATAAAAGTGACCAAAACCACCGCCTAAGAAGGGAGCGCTGCCCATTTGCCAAAATAACCAAGATAATACTTCTGCTTTCTCTGCGCCTTGTGGCAGAAAGCTATTAAATTTTTCTGCTAGATGCATCAAAATTGCACCGGATTCAAAAATTCGGAGTGGCTGTTCTTTTGCGCTGCCGTCGATGTGAGTAGCGGAATGATCAATCAAGGCCGGAATTTTAGAGTTAGGGTTAATCTCGACAAAGCCAGAGCCGAACTGATCACCTTCCATAATATTAATGGGGTAGGCGTCATATTCCGCTTCACTAATGCCTTTCTCCAATAATTCCTCAAGCATGATGCTGACTTTCACGCCATTAGGGGTCGCTAAAGAATGCAGTTGAAAGGGATGCTTACCTGCAGGTAGTACTTTTTCGTGGGTAGCGCCTGAGGCCGGACGATTAATATTCGAAAACTGGCCGCCAGATTCTGTTGGGGCTTGCCATACTTTTGCTGGAACATATTGAGAAGAACTGCTCATACTCTTTAATCCTATGGGGCTGACTAATACCAAGTGATTTAGACAGCCTAACTTAGAACGTGTGGGCTTGAACAGTATGAGTATTGGATTAAACTATTTCATGGGTGGAACATGTCTTTAAACCACACATCTATCAAAAATATAGATACATCAAGATAGGTATTAGCTTTTGCCATACTTTGCTAAATAGCGATCTAAGGCATTAGCAAAGGTCTGTTTGTCTTTTGCGTTCATCGCCGCTTGTCCACCGCTGTGTTCACCTGAGCTGCGCATGGTATCCATAAAATCACGCATATTCAGTTTTTGCTTAATATTGGTTTTATCGAAAATATCACCACGAGCGGTAATAACATGAGCGCCCTTGTCGATAATTTCTGCGGCTAATGGGATATCGGAGGTAATGGCAAGATCATCTTTAGCGATCTTAGAAACAATGTAGTCGTCGGCTACATCAAAACCAGACTCTACTTGAATACTGCTAATCCACTTTGAAGGGGGGACTTTAATGTAGTGGTTCGCCACTAAAATGAGTTCGATTTCAATTCTATTAGCCGCTTTAAATAACGTTTCTTTAATCGGGTTAGGGCACGCGTCTGCGTCAACCCAAATGGTATGTTTGCTCATAGCAACGAGTCTAGTTAATTTCAGAGAGAATATTGTAATATATTCATATTAAAGCAGAGATATAATTGATATAAGAAATAAAAGGCAAAGATTACTTTTTTGCCTTTTATTTCAAACGGAGTTTTTTTACTGGTCTTTTTGCTGCTTTAGGTAGGCAGAATATAAGTGGTATGGCATAACGTGATTCCCATTTTCTTTACGTAAATTGTAAGAGTTATTACCAAAATAAACTTCAAATATTTCCCAGCTTCCCCAACCTTGGCGTGTAATCATGCGGTTAAACCACTTGTCGCCCTCTTCATACTGAAAGTTTTGACCGCTACCAGCATGAATTGTTTTATATCTAATGACCTTTCCGTCGATACCATCTTGCTCTGCTGGCATGCCTGTAAATTTTAATAATACGTCGTGCAAACCGTCATCATTTTTCTCTTTGAATACAGCCATTTCTAGAGTAATACCTTGGCTGTGGTCAGTAAACATAAAGCCATATTTACTGATTGGATAATCTTCTGCACTAGTCGCTGCTGAGAAGTTTAGAAGCATACAGAATGCTAATATGAGTTTTTTCATAAGAATCAAAATTCCATTTAAGTATTTAGAATATCAAATTGTGAGGACGTACCCGTAGAGAGTAAATAGAATTCTTCACGTGAGGAGGCCCAAATAACAATCTGAAGAAAGCTTATTATACGTGTATTATTTTGATTCTTAACTCAGCAATATTACTTAATTTTGATGGAAAAATTTTCATAGTGATTTAAAGTTTGGATTATAGGGGCTTACCAGAAAGCTCTTCCAATAAATGCAGGCTTTCTTCAGCAAAACCAGTACCGGCTTCGACATAGTAGTTGAATACGTTATCAACCCCAATTTCTAATAGCATCTCACGCTCATCTTCATAGCGGGCAATGGCGGCAATACGGCCTTTATAGTCAGAGAGCTTCAACAGTTTTGTAATATCGCTGATGTCTGTCACTGATGGCATCGCTAGCATTATGAGTTTAATATGCCACAGTTCGCGGGTTTCCCAGAAGTCTGCATCCTCTGCATCCCCTAAAATAATATGGCGACCTTCATCGCGGTGGCTGCGTACTTTATCGATATCAGATTCTACCCCCCAGACTTTATCATCCAGCTGTGCGTGAAGAACATCGTAAGAACTGCGTCCGACTCGCCCCATACCAATCACTAAAACCTCTGCGCTTTTCATCTGCTCTTGATAAATAGGTGTTGGCTGCTGGCGTTCAAAATACTTTACCCAATTACGGGCGTAAGCATAAGCCGTATGAGCGTAGTCGTAGAAGATACTGGTGAATACAAATGAGATACTCACGGCCAGAGCAATAATCACCAACCAGTCTTTATCAAGCCAGCCATTCTGTACGCATAAAGCAGTGACGATGAGACCAAATTCACTGTAGTTGGTTAATACCATGCTTCCTAAAAACATATTACGACCGGCGACACCAATCGCCGCAAGGATATGGAAGAGCAAAATGCCCTTGATAATGAGCAGAAAGCTAATCACTGCTAATGCAGGAATCATTTCAAGGCTAGGTAATGCGGTAAAGCCAATCGATAGAAAGAACCCAATAAGAAAGATGTCTTTAAAGCTTAATAGTGATTTTGCTAATTCTGCAGACTTGATATGCGGGCTTAATAATAGACCAATGACAAGCGCACCTAAGTCACCTTTCATATTGAGCAGCTGGAATAGCTCATAGCCACCCATCGCCAGAAAAAACCCAATCAAAGGCAATAGTTCACCGTGACCCGCTTGATTGAGAATACGGCCTAAAAGAGGGCGAGCTGGCCAAAGTAAGATTAAGGCAAAGGCATATAGCGAAGGAATTTTCCCCGTGGCGATTACCAAAAATGCAACTGCGACAATATCCTGCATCACTAAAATACCCACCGCGAGTTTGCCGTGGCGGGCTTTCATTTCATTCTTTTCTTCCAGCAGCTTAACAATACAGACGGTGCTGCTAAAACTCAGAGCAAAACTGACGAGGGCCAGAGCAGGCCAGTCTAGATCAACAAAATAGTTAATGCCAAGCAGCGCAACGCCCTTTAATAATAGCGTGGCTAACAGCACCCAACTGAGCATATGCAAACTCGTGCTAGCCCAAACGGAGGTTTTTAATAGCGTATGAAAATTCACTTTTAGGCCAATCGTGAACAGCATTAAGGTGATGCCGATATTCGCTAAGGTTTGTAGGTTTTCATGAGGCTCAACGCCATAAGCATGTAAGCCAAAGCCAGCGGCTAAATAACCGATAAGAGGAGGTAAGTTGATTTGCTTGGCAGCATATCCGCAAACAAACGCAATAAGAATCCAGAGGAAATCCATTAACAAAAACTCGATTAAGTGTAAAAGTAATGACCGAAATCATAGTGCAGTGTAGCACGTTCGCAGAATCCCTTGAGCATGAACGTTACCGCTTTTTAAAATCGACAGCGACTGGCTGCTGAGTTTGCCTTAACCTTAAAAGTAGTGGGTCGTTATGACAGTTACTGGTTAAGTAATCTTGTGCTACTTTTAAAATTGATTAAGAACGCTCAGATGCAAAGCTGTTTATAGCCCTGTATTATGCGCACCACTAAATTAAGTACTATCACGATAATTAACACAGAATAGACATATGACGAATCCTGCTAAGCCAAATACCCATCGCCTATTGCAACAGTCTCATACCAATATGCCCATGGGCGTTGCCGATAGCTATCGCTATTGGGGTGAGGATAATACGGTTTTTGTTAAAACCAGTGAAGGCTGCACAATCACTGATGCAGACGATCAGACGTTTGTTGATTTTCGTTTGGCCTATGGCCCTATTATTTTGGGTTACCGCGATACACGCATTGACCAGGAAGTAATTAAGGCCATCACTGAGCGAGGAACTATTTCTGGTTTTTCTACCGATTTGGATTCTGAGGTTATCGAACTCGTTAAGCAGATGTGCCCGAATATTGAAAAGATGCGTTTTGCAAATTCAGGAACAGAAGCGGTCATTGGTGCAGTACGAACAGCGCGTGGTTTTACCGGCCGCAACAAAATTGTTGTTGTCGAAGGTGGCTTCCATGGATTGTACGATGAAATGATGTGGAAATCTGATGTTGATAATTGGGATGCCGATTCGGGCCAAGATCCTGAAATCGCTTCGTTTGGTGTTGGTATTCCTGAAGCCAGTCGTGAGCACTTAGAAACCGTGCCACTAAACAGCTTCGACGCCATTGATGCGGTATTCGCTCGCGTGGGGGATGATATTGCTGCAATTGTAATTGAGCCTATTTTAGGCAATTGCGGCAGTATCGCTTCTAGCCAAGAGTACATGCAGAAGCTACGTGATATGTGTGATGCCAATGGCACCTTGTTAATCATGGACGAAGTTAAGACAGGCTTCCGAGTCGCTAAAGGGGGCGCGCAGGAGTTATACGGGATTAAGGCTGACCTTACGACTTATGCCAAGGCTATGGGGAATGGTTACCCTGTGGCGGCGTTTGGTGGCCGTGCAGATGTGATGGATATTATTAGCTTTAATAAAAAAGGCGTGACACATGGCGGCACCTATACGGCCAACATGATCGCGTTGAGTGCGGCTAAAGCCACGCTTACCATTCTGAACGAAACCGATGCTTATGCGACGATCAATAAGGCCGGTGCAGAGATTCAAAAGGTATTGAGTTGCGTATTTACGAAACATGGTATTGAACATCGCTTTGCCGGCCCAGATTCGATGTTTGGCATTCACTTTGGTGACATAGTACCGAGCAACTACCGTGACTGGAAGCAAACGGATAGCGAACTGTATACGGAGTTTGCAATGAACCTCATTAAGCATGGCATTATGCTTGAGCCAGATTCACGTGAGCCTTGGTTTATTTGTGAAGCACATAAAGAGGTTGATTTGGCTTGGCTGGAAGAGGTTGCTGATCGATCAATGGCAGAGGCTATTGCATCAAAATAAGTGTGCTTAGATACGTGGATTTTTAACAGCTAAAGCCGAACCTTGAAATATAGGTTCGGTTTTAGTTTTTTGCACATGATTCCATAAGGCTTAAAGGTCACCCTCTAGGCCTGTAATTAAGTGAGTAGTCTCGATACTCGCCGCTTCCATGTCATCAAGCGCCTGCATCATTTTCGCATTATCCCCTTCTTTAAAATAATCTAATGCATTATGTCCCGATTCATGGACTTTTTTGTGTGGTGCTTCCAAGTTGATATATCGTGATGATTTTTTATCAAGATTATTACTAGCGTCCTCGTAATACCACTTGCCTAATCGACACTGGGAATGGGTAGTAAAATTACGATGCTCTTCGTGATTTAGATTGATGATGCTTTTATAAATATCTGTCTTCCAAGCAATATGATCCAGCTTTACCGATTGTAAGAAAGAAACATGACTTGTTCTTTTTATAGAGTGAAACATACTTTTTGCAGCAACAGATACTTTACCTATAACGTCACTGATAGAGTTTGAAACCTCGGTAACTTTTTCTGTTTCAAGTTGTTGGTTGGTAATCTCTTTTGTTGCTAGTTCTGTTTGGGTTTTAATAGTTGTTGTTAGGTTTGTAATTTGTTCTGAAGCATCTGCAGAGCGAGCAGCTAAAGCTCGTACTTCATCGGCCACCACTGCAAAACCACGGCCTTGCTCACCTGCACGAGCTGCTTCAATGGCAGCGTTCAGGGCTAATAAGTTGGTCTGGGCTGCAATGTCTTGAATTTGAGAAACAAATGTCTCGATTTTCAGTGTTGTGCTCGAAAGCAATTCAACGGTGCTCGCGATACTGTTCATTTTACTATTAAGGCCGCTGAGAGTCGTGGTGCATTTATTAACTAAGGCGTCGACCTCAGAAAAACTGTGCATCGATTCTGAAAGATTATCTTTTTCACTTAATGATTCTGCTGCTGAATCAGCAACAGAGTGGCGAATATCATTAATGATTGCTTGAGAATTAATATACTTAGAAAAGAGTAATTTATTGAATGCATTTTGATCTTTTTCAGCCCGATATCGATCATCATTTTGAATATCAATAGAATTCTTATTCGCTAGATCTTCAAGTAGCGCAGAGTTTTGTGCTTCCAAAGAAGCAACTTTTTGTACTAAGTGGGCATGTTCTTTGGTGTTGTGGAATAGAGGCATAATTAGACTTTTGACCCAATACAAATAGTGGTCATTTAAGCCTAGTACACAAATATATTTTAGACAGAATTTTCCTTAAATATCATCATAGTATTACTTTTGTTGATCAATAATTTGTTGGTTCATTGCAGTAATACGACGTGCTAAGTTCTCGATCAAATTAACGGCCGCTTTAGGTTGGGCTTCGATCAAGTTGACGAATTCATTTTGTGGAACGGCCATAATCGTACACGCAGAGCGAGCGATCACCGTTGCCGAACGTCTTTCACCCGTGAAAACAGCCATGGCGCCAAATACTTCATCTTCGCCAATCTCTCCGACTTTTACACCATCAGCAAAGACATCGGCTTCGCCGCTAATGATGGTATACACATGCTCAGCAATATCACCTTCTTGGATGATAATGTCACCAGGCTGGCAGTTTTGAAAACCCGCAACCGTTTTCTTTTGCTGTTTATTTAATTGCGCCAAGTGATTCAGCATTAAGCTGTTTTGGCACATTAAAAAATGGCTCCAGTAATGCTGGCGGCGTTTATCACTGTATACGTGGCGTAAGAATGAATCGCGATCAATGACCTGAACTTCAACGAATTCATCAGCGCGAATGGTTGTGCAAGGCAGGTTGAATCCGCGAGATAGGCCAACAAGGTCGCCTTCATCAAAACTAAGAACTGTTTCGCCCTGAGCCGTTAGATGCATCATGCCATCGGTGATTAAGAAGAGCTGGTGGCCATCAAAATGCTGGTAAAGGTCCTCAATATTTTCAAGCTGGATTGGATCTTGATCTAATGGAAAGCCTTCAAACAAACCTTTTAAAAGCTGCTGCATACGTGCATAGACAGGTTCCATAGCTTCAAGGGGTTTGCCCGGTAGGTACATATAGATCTCCAATGATGATAAATGATCGTTATTATTCAACTACTTCGATAATAACCCTATTCTGAAGATTGAATCTAACTTTTATTGCAAATATGTCGCAATCGAGTCCCCATAGTGACAGATAATTGTATTTCTGTGGGGGGTATCTCAAAAGGGAAGAAGCAACCGCTAATTTTAGCCCCTGCGAATGACGCACCATTCAGGTTGCAGCCTCTGAAATCAATTCCACGCAGATCTGCCCCTCGGAAGTAGGCATTCTCTAAATTGACCCCTGCAACGTTCAAGTTACGCAGATCTAAGCCCTTGAAGTCGCAGCCCTCTAGGTTGCAGGTTTGTCCTTCAGATCTTGCTTGATTGAAGGCACTCACATTATCACTTCTTAATAATTGATAGAGCGGGTCATCACTGATTATCGGGGCATTCATTGCTATATCCTTCAAGCTTGCTACATTGCGACGTATTGATACTTTAGTATAGACCCTAAAACAGAATGTCACTGATGAGCGCAAGCAAACAAAAAGGCTTTTTATTAACCAGTCGCTGGTATGAAGGCAAAGAGAATACCGAACTGGAGTTTTGGTTTGCCAGTGATGCAGGGCCATTGTGTGCGTTGATTGAGCAGCCCTCTGTCTGCTTTATTCCATTAGATGAGCAAGATAAGGCTCAAAAATTGGCGCGGGCCGAAGGTATTCCGCTAACCTGTCGTGAAGTGCAACTGTGTTCATTTAGCTTGAAGCCTTTAATTGCCTGTTATTTAAGACAAAGTGATATTTACCGTTTTAACTACCTTTTAAGTGACTGGGATATTAAGGTTTGGGAATATGATCTCAGGCCTACCGATCGCTATTTAATGGAGCGGTTTGTTCGGGGTGGAGCTGAAATAGAAGGGCAGTGGCAATCTTGTGATGGCTATTTGCTCTGTCAGCAAGGCCGCATAAAGCCTAGTCAGGCAGCGGTAGAATCAGCTGCCTTGACGATTTTGTCCGTCGATATTGAAACCACCTTCCCTAAAGAGGGTAAGCACGATCGACTCTTTTCCATTGCTTGCCATGGCGAAGCTATTATCAACGGGCAGCGTGAAACGGTTAATCATATCTGGATGGTCGGCGCTGAAATTAGCCCAGCCGCGAAGTACTGCGAATACGTAGCGGATGAAGTAGTACTGCTAAAACGTTTTTTCTCTGAGATGCAGCGATTAGATCCCGATGTCATCATCGGCTGGAACTTCATTCAGTTCGATATGGATTTCATCCAGCGCAAATGCGATGAGCTTGGCCTACCTTTTACCCTAGGGCGTAACCAGCAAGAAGTCAGTTGGCGTCATGATCAAAGCAATACCAATAGAAGCTATGTACATGTGCCTGGTCGATGCATTATCGATGGTATTGAAATGCTGCGCCAAGCTCAGTATCAGTTTGATAGCTTTGCTTTAAACTCAGTCGCCGAAGAATTACTCGATCGACATAAACTGATTAGCGGTGAAGTAAAAATATACGAGGGTTACGATCATGAAATTGAATACTTATTTGATCATGATAAACCGGCATTAGCGGCTTACAACTTAGAAGACTGTATTTTAGTGGCGGATATTTTTCATCATACTGAATTAATGGATTTTGCTATTCAGCGCTCAAGCCTCACCGGATCTGTCTCTTATACACATCTGACGCT
>OJHM01000203.1_pt1 | contig 22135 bp, 20 predicted proteins | sample 1595241 | NCBI WGS metagenome assembly OJHM01 (sample SAMN05416781, study PRJEB24817) | seawater metagenome | isolation source: Sea water | place: Canada:Atlantic | collected 2013-11
TGGCAAACGCCTGATCAAAGCGGTCGTAGTATTTTTCGTCTTTCACCATGACCGCTCGGCTCAGGAGGTAGAAATCCTCAATGGAGCCAAACGCCACATGCGCATGCAGCGCATCGAATAAATCCAGCAGTTCGCGCAGGGTGACTGGCACCCGGTAGCGACGCAGATTTTCGAAAAAACCAATAAGCATAGTCTGCCCGTGGATCGGTTAGCTTTCGCGGCGATTCATGAACGCCAAGCGCTCGAGAAGCTGCACGTCCGATTCGTTCTTCAGCAAGGCGCCATACAAAGGCGGAACCGCACTCTTGGTGTCGCGACTGCGCAGGATATCTTGCGGGATGTCGTCGGCCATCAGCAGCTTCAGCCAGTCGATGAGTTCACTGGTGGAGGGCTTCTTTTTCAGGCCCGGTACCTTGCGCAGATCAAAGAAAATTTCCAGCGCTTCGCTCACCAGGTTCTTTTTGATCTCCGGGAAGTGCACATCCACGATGGCTTGCATGGTGGCTGCGTCCGGGAAGTTGATGTAATGGAAAAAGCAGCGGCGCAGGAAGGCGTCGGGCAGCTCTTTCTCGTTGTTAGAGGTGATGATCACGATCGGGCGTTGTTCCGCCTTGATCAATTCGCCGGTTTCATAGACGAAGAATTCCATGCGATCCAGCTCCTGGAGCAGATCGTTAGGGAATTCGATGTCCGCCTTGTCGACTTCGTCGATCAGCAGCACCACTTGGCCTTCATGGGTAAACGCTTCCCAGAGCTTGCCCTTTTTCAGGTAGTTAGCCACATCCTCGACCCCTTCGGCGCCGAGCTGGGAGTCACGCAGGCGGGATACCGCATCGTATTCATACAGGCCCTGCTGCGCCTTGGTGGTGGACTTCACGTTCCACGACAGCAGTGGCAGCCCCAGGGATTCAGCAACCTGCTCGGCCAGCAGCGTTTTACCGGTGCCGGGCTCGCCTTTGATGAGCAGCGGGCGCTTGAGGGCAATGGCTGCATTGACGGCCATTTTCAGGTCGTCTGTGGCCACATATTGGTCGGTACCCTGAAACTGCATGAAATTCTCCAAACTGAACAGTTAATCGAACGGGTGGTCAGGCGGCACACTCTAGCAATCCAGTGGCGCCGGGCAAAGGGCTATAATAGCCAAGGAAACAGTGATTTGCGTCAACGGATCGCCGCTTGTCTTGTTCGTGGCGCACGATAAACGCCTTGTTCTGGCGTGCCTCGCGGTGTGCCATAATTCGCGCCATGAATTTGCTCCTGTTGCACCCCGACCAATACCTGCACGACGCACTCTGGCGGCTGAATGCCCGCCAGAGTGCCCACGTGCGCACTGTGCTTAACTTGGCCGAGGGGCAACAGTGCCGAGCCGGGCTGTTAGGCGGAAGTACAGGAATGGCCACAGTGAAGTCTATAGAAAACAATGGGGTAACGGTTGAATTTAAACCTTTCTCTCATCCAGAAGCAGCCTTGCCGCTTTCCCTGCTGATGGCGCTGCCTCGCCCCAAAATGCTCAAACGCATCCTGATCGACGCCACCAGTCTGGGCATCAAACGCATTGTGCTGATCAACGGCTGGAAGGTGGAAAAGAGCTACTGGCAAACCCCTAACCTCAAGGCCGACCTGCTGCGCGAGAAGATGGTTCTCGGGCTGGAGCAGGCACGAGACACCTGCCTGCCAGAATTGATTCTTGCACCGCGCTTCAAACCTTTTGTGGAAGACTCATTGGATGAATGGGCTGGTAGCGGGCAGCGCATTCTGGCTCACCCGGGCGATTACCCCGCCCTGCCCTGCGATTTGGCCGAGCCAGTCACCTTGGCCGTGGGCCCGGAAGGGGGCTGGACGGATTACGAAGTCGAGATGCTGCAACGGCACGGGTTTGACTGTCACAGTTTCGGGACGAGGATTCTGCGGGTGGAAACGGCACTGCCGGCCTTGGTCGGCCGATTGATGAGGCTGCCGTAGGGCGTGCCTGTTACCGAATCTGTTTGTGATGACGACGAAAGATTCGGCTATAGGCAGCCCAGCAGCTGAAGGGTTCTAGCGGCGATACGGCCCGCGGCGTGCTTTGCGGGGCGGCTTGCTGCCGCTGCGCTGGTGGCGCAGCCGCGCGCGGCCGTAGAGCCCCGTGTATTTCTTGCCCTTGAGCTCCACCTTGTCGATCAGCGCCTTCATTTGCTCCGGTTCCAGTTCCATCCAGCGGCCCTGGCGCAATTGCGGCGGCAGTGTCAGGTCGCCAAAGCGGATCCGCATCAGGCGGGCCACTTCCAGATCCTGGGATTGGAACAAACGACGGACTTCCCGGTATTTGCCGCCGGTCAGGGTGGCCTTGTACCAATGGTTGGCGCCCTCTTCTGCGCCACCGGCATCTTCAATGCTATCGAATTTGGAAACACCGTCTTCCAGCAACACACCGTCGAGCATGGCTTGGCGCTTCTCCGGGGTCATGCCGCCCCGCACGCGCACCGCATATTCACGCACAAACCCGTTTGAGGGGTGCATCAACCGGTGGGCCAGCTCGCCGTCCGTGGTAAACAGCATCATGCCGGTGGTGTTGATATCCAGCCGGCCGACCTGCACCCAGCGCATGCCCTGCAGGCGCGGGAGATTATCGAACACCGTCGGGCGCCCTTCCGGGTCGTTGCGCGAGCACACTTCTCCCGGAGGCTTGTGGTACATAATGACCCGCTGAACGGTATCTTCTTCGGCCTTCACTTTAATCATCCTGCCATCTACACGTAGGGTATCTTCACTGCCAACCCGGTCGCCCAGGGTCGCTACAGTCCCATTGACCGAGACGCGACCGTCACTGATCCAGGTTTCAAGTTCCCGGCGGGAACCCAGCCCGGCACGAGCCAGGACTTTTTGTAATTTCTCACTCATGGGGCGTTCGGCTTTCCTCTGCGCTGTCGTTCGGTTCATGCTCCTGGTCAGAAGCGTCTTCTACCGCGACATCATCACTATCGTTTGCAGCGCCGTCCGGCTCTGTGGGGGCATCGTCCGCCACGGCGTCGTTGTTGTCCGCAACGGGTTCTGCGTCATCTTTTTCGCCGGGTTTACGGCGAAATTCCTGTTCAAAGCTGGCGAGCACGGAATCCACCTTGTCCATGCTCATTTGCGTGGAATCGTCGATTTCCGGTTCCGGTTCAAAGCCAGGGATGCTTTCCTGATCACCCGGCAGTCGCACTTCGCGTTCGCCAAGGCCATCGTCGTCAATGTCACCTTCCGAGGCTTCGTCGGCATCGCCCTCGCCCGCCTTGCTGGGCGGCACATCGGTCAAGGCCAGCTCTTCATTTAGCTTGTCCAGGTCGCGAATTTCCGCCAGTGACGGCAAGTCTTCCAGGCTCTTGAGATCAAAGTAGTCCAGAAACTGCTTGGTGGTCGCGAACATGGCCGGGCGGCCCGGTACATCCCGGTGGCCAACAACACGCACCCAGTTTCGCTCCAGCAGGCTCTTGACGATATGGGAGCTTACCGAAACGCCACGAATTTCTTCGATTTCGCCACGGGTAATGGGTTGGCGATACGCGATCAGGGCCAGGGTTTCAAGAATGGCACGACTGTAACGTGGCGGCTTTTCCTGCCACAAACGGCTGACCCAGGAACCCAGTTCCGAGCGCGCCTGAAAGCGGAAGCCGGACGCCACTTCCTTGAGAAAAATGCCACGACCGTCGTATTCATCGGCTATCTGCTCCAGGTATTTGGACAAGTCCTGTTTGCTGGGGCGATCTTCTTCATCGAACAAGGCCAGCATGCCATCGCGGTCCAGCGGCCCTTCGGCTACAAGGATGGCGGCTTCAACGATTCTTTTTATTTGCTCAGCGTCCACGCTTACCCCTTGGTTCCATCGTGTGCATCGTCATCCGCAGCATCGAGGGCGTCTATATCACTTTCGTAGGCATCCGGTGCGGCATCGGGTTCATCGTCAAGTTCCAGGCCGGCGAGCAGGTCAGACTCTTCCAGCACCAGGGTCTTGGCCTTCACATGGATCGGTGCAAACGACTCGGTCTGCACCAGCTCGATCAGTGAGCCCTTCACCAGCTCCAGCGTGGCCAAAAAAGTCACCACAACGCCAAGCTTGCCCTCTTCCGGGTTGAACAATTCGATAAAAGGCACGAAGTCCCGGCCTTTTAGCTTGTCCAGCACGCTGGCCATACGCTCTCGGGTGGACAGTTTTTCCCGGGAAATTTGATGGCTCTCGAACATGTCAGCCCGATGCATGACTTCTTTCAGTGCCAGCAGTAATTCGCGCATGTCGACATCCGGCTGCGCTTTTTCGCGGGTGTACTCCGGACGCTTGGCCTCGGCGGGAAACACGTCCCGCTCCAGTCGCGGCAGCTCATCGATATCTTCCGCCGCTTTCTTGAAACGTTCGTATTCCTGCAGGCGACGAATCAGCTCTGCGCGGGGGTCTTCCCCGTCCTCTTCTTCGTCTTCCTTGGGCCGTGGCAGCAGCATGCGTGATTTGATTTCACTGAGCATGGCTGCCATGACCAGATACTCCGCCGCCAACTCGAAGTTCATGGCCTTCATCAGCTCCACGTACTCCATGTACTGGACGGTGATGGTCGCCACGGGAATATCGAGGATGTCGAGATTCTGGCGCTTGATCAGGTAGAGCAGTAAGTCCAGCGGACCTTCAAAGGCCTCCAGGAAGACTTCCAGTGCATCCGGTGGGATGTAGAGATCATCGGGCAGTTTGGTGATGGCCTTGCCGTATACCAAGCCAAACGGCATTTCCGACTGGCTCGGGTGCAAGGGCCCCAGTAAGCCTGCTGGCTGCTCGGGTGCCGGAGCCTCTTCTGTCGTCTGCTCTACCGTTTCCGTCATGCTCTGCTCCGCCTAGCGGTAATTCAGGCCCATGGCTGCGCGCACTTCTTCCAGTGTGGCGCGGGCAGCTTCGCGTGCTTCCTCGCACCCTTCTGCCACGATGGTGCGTACCAGGTCCGGGTTGCGCAGGTGTTCTTCCGCGCGCTTGCGGATGGGCTCGAGCTCTTCCTGAACCGCTTCGATAATCGGCTTTTTGCAATCCAGGCAGCCAATGCCAGCACTGGTGCAGCCTTCGCGCACCCACTGCCGGGTGGTGTCGTCAGAGTACACCATATGAAACTGCCATACCGGGCAGTTGTCCGGGTTGCCGGGGTCGGTGCGACGCACCCTGGCCGGGTCTGTCGGCATGCGGCGAATTTTGCTGTCCACGTCGGCTGGTTCTTCACGCATGCCAATGAAGTTGCCGTAGGATTTGGACATTTTTTGCCCATCCAGCCCCGGCATCTTGGAGGCTTTGGTGAGCAGAGACTGGGGTTCGGGCAGGATGACTTTGCCGCCGCCTTCCAGGTCACCCAGCAGGCGCTCTTTGTCGCCCAGCGTAATATTCTGTTGGCCGTCTACCAGTGCGCGCGCTGTTTCCAGCGCCGCTTCGTCGCCTTTTTCCTGATACTGGCGACGATGATTCAGGTAAATCTTGGACTGTTTCTTGCCCATTTTCTTGATGGCGGCGTCCACGGCTTCTTCAAAACCGGGTTCACGGCCATAAAGATGGTTGAAGCGACGTGCGACTTCCCGGGTCAGTTCCACATGGGCGACCTGGTCCGCGCCCACGGGCACTTGCCCGGCCCGATAGGCGAGAATGTCGGCAGACTGCAGTAGCGGGTAGCCAAGAAAGCCATAGGTGCTCAGGTCTTTCTCGCGCAGCTTTTCCTGCTGATCTTTATAGGTCGGGACTCGCTCCAGCCAGGACAGTGGCGTCATCATCGACAGCAACAGGTGCAGCTCTGCGTGCTCCGGCACCTGGCTCTGGATGAACAGTGTGGCCGAGCCCGGGTTAACCCCGGCGGCTAGCCAATCGATCACCAAATCCCAGACATGCTGTTCGATATTGTGCGGGTTTTCGTATTCGGTGGTGAGTCCGTGCCAGTCTGCGACAAAGAAAAAACACTCATACTCGTGCTGCAGACGCGCCCAGTTTTTCAGCACGCCATGGTAATGCCCCAGATGCAGGCGGCCGGTGGCGCGCATGCCGGAAACAACTCGCTGGGAGGGAACCACGGAACTCAAAGCCAACTCCTTATACCCTATAAGTGGCATTCCACGGGGAATGCTGCGGGGAAAGCCCGCGATTATACGGTGAACCGCGCCGTGAGGGACAGCGACTTGTCAGTGTCTGTTCAAACCCTGAGCAAATTGCTGCAATTTGACTAATAGATGGCGTCGATTGGTCCGGCGCCCTCGCGTACCACCACCGGCCCTTCGCCTTCAGAGAGGGAAATCACGGTGGTTTCCATGGTGCCGCAAAAGCCCCCGTCGATGACCAGATCCACGTGATTTTCCAGGAAGTCGCGCACGTCCTGCGGGTCGGTGAGCGGGAACTCGTCGTTGGGCAGGTGGCAGGTGGAGGTCATGATCGGTTCACCATGCTCCGCCAGTAGAGCCTGGCAAATGGCGTGGTCAGGCACACGGATGCCGATGGTGCGCTTTTTCGGGTGCATTAGTCGGCGCGGTACTTCCGTGGTGCCCTGCAGGATAAAGGTATAGGGCCCGGGTGTGTGTGCCTTGAGCAGGCGATAATCCGGATTATCTACCTTGGCATACACAGCCAATGCGGACAGGTCATGGCACAGCAACGTGAACTCATGCTTCTTGTCCAGCTGGCGCAGGCGGATCAGGCGATCCAGCGCGGCCTTTTCGCCAATGCCGCAACCCAGTGCGTAAGTGGTATCGGTGGGATAAGCGATCAGCCCGCCGCCACGAATCACCTCCACGGCCTGTCGAATGAGCCGTGGTTGCGGGGTTTCCGGGTGTATGTATAGCGTTTCAGTCATGGCTGGCAATTCTGAGCGTCGCAGCGGAACGGCGCAAGCCGCTTTAAGCATAAAACGCGATATCAGGCCCGTGCGTGTTTCAGTAACGCCCTTGCCACACTGGGGTTGCCCCTGCCGGCACCGGCGGCAGTCTGCCCAGGGCTAGCCATCGTTGTTCCGGGGAATGGAAATCGGAGCCAGCCGATACTTTTAGGTCGAAATGTTGCCAGCACTCGTCCAGCAGCGCCTGCTGGTGGGGGGTGAGCCCGGGCATGGCCACTTCCAGGCCATCCCCGCCGGCCGCCTTGAACTGGCCCAGAAAGTGTCGCAGGCGCTTGCGGGTCATGTTGTAGGCATGGGGATGTGCCAGCACAGCGGTGCCGCCGGCCGCGTGAATCGCCGCAATGCCTTCCTCAAGGGTGCACCAGGGCGTGGCCACAAACGCCGACTGCCCCTGTTTAAGGAAACGATTAAAGGCATGGCGATGATTGCGGACTCGCCCGGTCTGCTCCAATAACTTGGCAAACCAGGGGCGCCCCGGCGCGTCGTTATCGGCCAGCTCGCAGGCTCGCTCGTAGCTGTTTGCCAATCCGGCGGCCTTATCCAGCCGACGTCCAATTTCACGGGCGCGGTTGGTGCGAGCCTCATTCTGGGCGCTAACGCGTGCTTGCAATGTCTCGTCTTCCACATCCACCCATAAACCCAGCACGTGAAATTCCCTGTTGTCATGGCGAACAGAGAGTTCGATGCCGTTAATCAGGGTCATTCCGCGGGCTTGCGCCGCCTGCCGCGCTTCATGCAGCCCCCGCAGGGTGTCGTGATCAGTCAGTGCGAGGTGGGTGACGCCATAATCGGCCGCCCGCGCCACCAGATCGGTGGGCGACAGAGCGCCATCGGAGGCCAGGCTGTGGCAATGCAGGTCAAAACACGCGGTCATAAGGGTTGGCTATCGGGTTGTTTCGCAGGCGGCAGCGCTATTACAGGAACCGTCTGGAAGAAAACGGGTCGATTACGCTACCACAATGCGGCAAAAAATAATGCAGGGCGGCAGGGTGAATTGCCCGCCTGATGCCGTTACCATCGTTGCCCTGCGGATGGTCGGCCGTGCCGCCGGCACATCCTTTTCAGGCTATCGGCCCGGCACGGGATAAGGCGCTGCAAATGAAGCAACTGTTTGATTACCTTCCGGTAATTGTGTTTTTCGGTCTCTATTTCCTCGGTGGTCGGGACATCATGCTGGCCACCTGGGGCATCCTGATTGCCACTACTGCCCAGGTCACGCTGGGTTGGTTGATCTGGCGCAAGGTGCAAAAAATGCACCTGATCGTCTTTGTGATCACCTTGATCTTCGGCTCCATGACCCTGTTCTTCCAGAACGATGTCTTTATCAAATGGCGCCCTTCCATTATCAGCTTCACCCTGGGTGGGATTCTGCTGCTTGGTCACTTTGTCCGCGAGCGTAATCTGCTGCAACGGTTATGCGAGTCGTTGATGGTGTCGGGCTTTGGGTTTGTGGTGGCGTTGTCGCGCCGGGACTGGGCGCTGCTGAATATCGCTTTCGTCCTCTACTTTGCTTTTATCGGCGCACTGAACCTCTACATCGCGTTCAATTTCAGCACCGACTTCTGGGTAAACTTCAAACTGTTTGGCTTTACTGCCTTGCAAATGGTCTTTTATATCAGTGTCTTCGCGTATGTTTTTAAGAAAATGCCTGAAGAAGACCGTAAACGCATCATGAAACAAGACAACAGCACCTCCGCTGACTCTCCCCGTGCTGACAATGACCCCACTGACAACGAAAAAAAGGATGACCATGCTGTACGCGATCATCAGTGAAGATGTCTCCGATTCCTTGCCGTTACGCAAACAAGCTCGCCCCGCACATCTGGCGCGACTGGAAGCGCTGCGTGACCAGGGGCGCTTGCAACTGGCTGGCCCGCACCCGGCCATCGACAGCGACGACCCTGGCCCCGCTGGTTTTACGGGTTCACTGGTTATTGCTGAATTTGACTCGTTGGTCGATGCCCAGGCTTGGGCGGATGCGGACCCGTACATGGACGCCGGCGTGTACGCCAGTGTCACGGTAAAGCCCTTCAAGCGCGTACTGCCCTGAAGACACCGGCCGCGCCAGGCGGCCAATCATGGCAATTTGCCATTTTTTACAAAGACACCACGGCCTGCGCGGCGAAATGTGACTATGGTAGCGCCCCTACCTGCATGACTTCTTTAGACTGCGCGGCCTGACTTCAAGGAGTGACTGATGCTCGCTAGATTATTTTGTGTACTGGCATTGCTGAGTGCATCCAGCACCGCCCTCGCTGCTGCGGCATGGGTGGATGACAGTATTTATGTGCCGATTCGTGCCGCGGCCAATCCCAGCGGACGTATTCTCCACCGCGGGATAAAAAGCGGCACCCGCATCGAGTTCCTCGGCTTCGAGGGGGACTGGGCAAAAATTCGCTATGGCGACACCGAGGGCTACATTGGCAAGCAATACCTGAGCCAGAGCCCCACCGCCGAGATTCGCCTCGAGCGCGCGACTCAGGCTAGTGAGCAGGCCAAGGTTGAGGTGGCCAAGCTGCGGACCCAGCTCGCCGAGATCCAGGGCGAGCGGGATGCGCTGTCGGAGCAATCCAGCGAGCTGAAGAATTCCCTGAGTTCGCGCAGCAACGAGCTGGAGCAACTGCAGGAAGTGGCGTCCGACCCGATCCGTCTGGATCAGGCCAACCGCCGGCTCAACGAAGAGCTGAGCCTGCTGCGCTCTGAGCTGGATCAAGTCAAGGGCGAGAACGTGATGCTGCGCAACAACAACACCTCCCAACAATGGATCACCGGTGTCGGCATTCTCGTTATCGGTCTGATTGCCGGCGTGCTGATGCGCTCTCGCTCCGGTCGTCGCCAGCGAGGTGGCTGGGCGAACTAGTACTAGCTCGGTGCGGCCCGGTCAGACCGGGCCGCAACGCCTTAGCCATGCCCCCACCCGCTTCTCGCCCTACCGACTCTCGCGCTTATTCCGGGTATTCCCATACCGGCAAGCCGGCCTGAACCTCCAGCCTCAACACAATTCCGGTGATCCCCTCATAGCCCAGTGAACGTGGCCAGAACACGTACGGCTCGATCTCGTAGAAAAACCAGGGGCGCCAGACACTGCGCCGAAAACGCACGCTGGTTCGCCAGGTTTCGATGGCAGCAACAGGATCCGTAAAGCCGTCAAAACCCACCGAATAACCAATCCCGGATTGTTTGCCCAGGCGGGTATAGAGGCTGACCGTCTGATTGAAATACCAGTCCCGGTTCAGTTCATTGTTTTCTTCCGTCAGCTCGTATTCGCTACTAAAACGAATGGTCGATAACTGTGTCAGCGGGCGGTCCAGCTCGAACAGGGAGTTAATCCCAAACCCTTCCGGGTCTTCCCAATAGCCTTTCTGGGTGAATCGGAAATAGGTTCTACCCCCCGGCAAGGGCGTGTACCAGCGGTAACGGGCGCGCAGAAACGTAGTGAATTCGGAGCGTAGCCCCGCATCCAGATCCAGATTCATGCGGTCTGGCATTTTGGTCACCCAGCGCAACGCCGTACGGAAACCGCCGGAATCATTGCCCACATCCTCCGGGCGGCTATCCAGATCGTTACGCAGCTCATCATCAACATCATCGTCATTCTGAAAGAGCAGGCTCAGCCGTTCCTGTGCATTGGGTAGCTCGACCCGGGCACGGACTTTTATCTCGCTGCCGTCGTCATCGTTATCCTGCCAGCGGCTGGCGCCAATAATGCGAAGCTGGGTGCCGGGCTCTTCTGTATCAATTTCATTGGGACCGATAAAGAAGCCATCCACCCAGCGGGTGGGTCCGCAAACGGTCCGGGACATCCAGTCGTGGGTTTTGTCCACCCAGCTGGCCTCACCGGAAAGGTGGCCGCACGGGTTCGGATGAAAAGGCCTTGATGGTGTATCAATGGCTGTCTCGGGGTCATTCTCAGGCGTTGTCGTCGTTCGCTCGCCAGAGACGGCGGCGGCGGGCTCAGAGCTGCTTTCACTGGATGCTGCCGGGTCGCCCTGGGCGTAACCCGGCACCGGCATTGCGAATACCGAACACACAAGCAAGAGGGGCAATAAGCGATGTTCCACAGTGCGCATCCCTGCAGCATAGCGGCATGAAATCATTTGCGGAATCCTGCGATGACGAACGGCCATTTGACCGAAACGGACACGGGACAAGGCGTTTACCTTTGGGTAGCATGCCCGTTTACGTTAACTGAACGAATCGCACTATGACCATTTGGCACAAGATCCGGGGCTCGCTTGCCCTGATAGGCATGCTGATTAATACCCTGCTCCTTTGCTTGCCGCTTTACGCTTTCGCACTGCTGCGGCTGGTGCTTCGCTTTGAGAAAGCGCAAGTCCTTCTGTCACGTATCCTGGTGGCCATTGCGGAAGCCTGGATTGGCAACAACAATGCCATCATTGCCCTGACCAGCCAGATCAAATGGCGCATCAGTGGTATGGAGACCCTGAGCAAGGACCAATGGTACCTGGTGACCTGCAACCACCAATCATGGGCTGACATCCTGGTGCTGCAGCGCATCTCCAATCGTCGCATCCCCTTTCTCAAATTTTTCCTGAAACAGGAACTGATCAAGGTCCCCTTGCTTGGGCTAGCCTGGTGGGCGCTGGATTTTCCCTTCATGAAGCGTTACACCAAAGCCGAACTGGAGAAAGATCCCTCACTGAAAGGGAAGGATCTGGAAACCACCCGCAAAGCCTGTGAGAAATTTGCCTATTTTCCGACCTCGGTGATGAATTTCTTTGAAGGCACCCGTTTTGACGCGCAAAAGCACGCCAAGCAAGGCTCACCGTATCGCCATCTATTGAAACCCAAGGCCGGCGGCGCTGCCTTTACCCTGAATGCCATGTCCGGGCATTTGCGAAATCTGCTTGATGTGACCATTATCTATCCCCCGGGCACGCCTCGCTCGTTAATGGCCTTTCTTGGTGGCGCCATGAACGAGGTGGAAATCGTTGTGCAGCAACGTGTTATTCCCGCCTGGGCCTCAGAGGGCAACTATGAAGATGACGCGGAATTCCGCGCCCGTTTTCAGCAATGGATTGGCGAACTCTGGGCCGACAAGGATGCATTACTGGACAATAAGAACGCCGGACGCCTAACGCCGGACGCCTGACACAAGCACCATCATGGCGTCGTGCCTCAAGCGTCAGGCATTTGGCGCATTTTTGAGACTTGTTATGTTTGGCCGATTCCTGAAACCCCGCTGGCAACACGCTAACCCTGATGTTCGGCTCAAAGCCGTTGAACAACTCGATCTCTGTGACGACGCTACCCTGCTTAATCAGCTGGCACGCGGGGATGCCAGCGCCTTGGTGCGCGCTGCCGCCACCGGGCGACTCACAGATTTTGCTGCGTTGGACGAGGTACACCAGCGTGACGAAGCCCCTTCCGTGCGCGAAGCCGCCTCCATGCGCATCATGGCGCTGTTGGCAGGCACCACGGACGACGCCCCCAACAGTGATACCCGCCTGCGACTGATTCGCCTTACCGGCAACCAAAACGTGCTTACTCATGTGGCCAGCCATAGCCCGGACATGCACAGCCGTATGGCCGCCATAGAGCGCCTCACCGATGAAAACGTGCTCTATCAACAGGCGCTGGATGCGCCCACTGAATCATTGCGTGTTGCCTCGGTACAAAATATCGCCTCCCTCTCCTTGCTCAAGCGTTTAAGCAAAGAAGGCCGGGACAAGCGCGTTACCCGGCTTGCACGCGACCAGGCTCGGGCGCTTCAACAACAGCAACAGCAGAGCGAACGGGAAACCGCCAGGGTTTACCACCTTGCCGACCGCCTCGAGCAACATGCTCGCCGGCGGGTAGATGCGCTTTACGGGCCTCAGCTGGAACAGCTGGAGCAGCAATGGCAGCAACTCACAAGCCAGGCCACCCCGGATCTCGCTTCCCGCGTGCAGCAAGCGCTGCATCAGTGTCGTAACCAGCTCGCCGAGCTGCAGGAACAGACTCGCCAGCAAGCGCTCGCGGAAACCGCCAAAGCCGAACGTGAAGCCGCAGCGCACAGCCTGTTCCAACTGTTAAGCCAGGCAACGCCGGAAACCTGGGATCATCAGTTAGGCGAAATGCGCTCTGCACTGGCCACACAGAAACGGCGTTGGGATAGTGCTGATGAGCACGCCCAGGCAATCAGCGAAGACCGCCTTGCTTTTACCGATCTGGCAACAGCGTTTGAGCAGCTTCTCACGTTAGCCGCTGATATCAATGCCGCTGATTCCCAGGACGCACTCACCGAACTGGCAGCTCGGTGGCCAAACGAGTATCAACCTCCTTCAGCGTTGTTGGCGTTGCGTGCCCATAAAGCCGAAGCCACCGACAGCCCGGCGCCCACGCAGGTCAGGCCCGCACAGCCTCACCGTGGGCTGCTGGTTGCCCTGAAGCGAGAGCTTCGCCAGGGTAACCTGCGCCACGCCAATCGCCTCTGGCACAAGGCCCAGTCCATCATTGACACTCACGGCGATGCCCACCTTGAAGCTGAGCTGGACAAGCTTGCGCCGCGCCGCGCTGAACTGCAGGACTGGCACCGTTTTGCCGCGGAGCCCAAAAAGCTTGCCCTGTGCGAGAACATGGAGGCGCTCAACGGCACGTCAATGGACGCCCCGGAACTGGCCACTGCGATTCAGGCACTTCATGACGAATGGCGAGCTTTAATGAGTTCCGACCAGGGCGAAGATCAGGCGTTATGGACGCGCTTTAAAGACGCATCCGATAAGGCGTATCAGCCCTGTCGTACCCATTTTGCCGAGCTAGATGCGACCAAGGCCCACAATCTGGAAAAGCGCCGGGCTTTGTGCGAGCAACTGGAAGGCTTTATTGCTGCTCAGAACTGGGAAACCGCTGACTGGCATGGTGTCTGGCAGATTCGCCAGCAGGCGCCGAAAGACTGGAAAGCCTTGCACCCGATCCGGTTCACAGACGCTCGGGATGTGCAGAAGCAATTTTCCTCCCTGCTCACTCAGCTCGACGAGCAGCTCAATGGCTACATCGAAAAAGCCGAGAGCGAGCGCAAGCAATTGCTGGAGCAGGCCCGTGCATTGATGGAGCTTGATGATGCCCAGCATGCCACCCGCGAAGCCCAGGCTATCCAGAAGCGTTGGCGACAATCTGCCTGGCTACCACCCGGTCAGCATCGAGCGCTGCAGAAACCATTTCGAAAAACCATGGATGCCCTGTTCGATGCCCGCAACCGGGAGATGGTAGCCCGGCGCGAACAGCAGGAGGAGGCCAGCGAGGTACTGGCGACGCATATCGATGCGCTGGAAGAGTCCCTGGCGCAACCGTTTAGCGATGACACCGCTAGCAGCCTGCGCAGCGCCGCGGCCGCCGTGGACGAACACTTGGGCGGCAGCCCTCCCCAGCCACTGATGCGTAAAGCACAACAATTAAAGCGGCGCGCCAGTGAACGGCTTCAACAGCTCAGCCGTTGGCAGCAGTGGCAACAGCTCCGCGATGCCGTCGCCACCCTGCCGGAAAGTACCGGGGAACCCGCTGAGAAAGAGAGTGATACTCAGACTGATGCGGCCCTGACCCTGGCCGTGGCGTTTGAAGCCTTGGCGGGTGTACCCAGCCCGGAACCTGAGCGCCAACGCCGCCTGCAGTGGCAACTTGAGCAACTGCCCAGTGCCATGAAGAGGCAACAGTTTGATGCGCGTGAAGAAATGCAGCGGCTTCTCGGGGAGCAGCAAACCCCGGTATCCGCCGCAGTGAAGGCGCGCCTGGATAGCGCCATTGCCGTTCTCGAGCCCGGCAATGCGTAACCTGCTCTCGCGCTTTACGCGGTCACCCAAGGGCCTGCAGTGGTTTCTGAACCTGTACGGCCCCTACCTGGGTGCCGGTGTTCGCGTGGACTACCTGGCGAAAGACTTCCGCGAGCTGAATGTCTCAATGGGGCTACATTGGTACAACCGCAATTATGTGGGCACCCATTTCGGCGGCAGCCTCTATTCCATGGTGGATCCGTTCTACATGCTGATGGTGATGACCGTGCTCGGTCGCGACTATGTGGTATGGGACAAGGCGGCGGATATCGAATTTATCCGCCCCGGCAAGGGCCGGGTCTTCGCCTATTTTCTGCTCACCGATACCATGATCGAGGACATCCGCACGCACACTGACGGCGGTGAAAAATACCTGCCAAGTTGGCCAGTTGAAATCGTGGATGGCGATGGCAACCGCGTTGCGGTGGTCAACAAGACCCTCTACATCCGTCGTAAGCCCGCGTAACGTCCTGGCGGCTTAGCCGCTTACGGCTTACTGCCCGAACCTGGCGCTATTTTCCAGGAAACGTGTTTCTTCCTCCGTGCTATCCCGTTCAAGGGCACGGTTACGGTGAGGAAAGCGAGCGAATTGCTGAATAATGTGCAGGTGCTGCCGCGCAGCTTTGAGTGAACTGTCCACGTGGCGGGCCAATGCCGGTGGCGCTTGGGCCTTGATTACTTCCAGAGCTGCGAGGCATTGCTGTTGCAGATCCTCTTCTTCGGCATGCATCAACGGCATCACGAAGAAAACCTGTCCACACAGCGGTAGTTTGGTGTGCATCTGCCGTGACAGCCCTTCGATGGCGAGCGTCGCGGCCCGGTGATCACCACTGAAAGCCTGGGCCTGGCCGCGATAGATGTTGCGGGTGAACTGGTCCAGCAAAAGAATCAACGCCAGCCGACCCTGGGGGCTTCTCTCCCAGTCAACCAGCTCTTGGCGAAGCGCCGCTTCCACCAAGACGCCGAAACGGTGTTCAATCTCTGCATCGTCACCCGCTGAAGCCGCGAACCACCGTTTGGCCATGTCACCCGATGGCCAGCCTTGCTCCATGCCATCCTTAAACCAGTAATCCAGTATTTCCTGCCACGACGGCCCTAAATCAAACATCAACTCTCACTCGGTTTTATTTGCTGATCGCCCTTGGCTTGGCACTGCTCAGGCAGTTGCGGCTCAATCACTGACAGGGCGGCTTTCAATAACAGTGGCTGGGCCTCGATGGTGGGATGAATACCATCACCCTGCACCCAGCCTTGCTCAATCACGCCATCCAGGAAAAACGGCACCCAAGGTACGTTGGTGGATTGCGCCACATCCCGAAATTGTTGTTCAAACAACGCCGTGTACTGCTGCCCGTAATTAGGAGGAATACGCATGCCCAGCAGAACAGCATCGGCCTCTGCTTCACGGGACAACGCGACCATTAGCTCAATATTGCTCGCCATGGCCATGGGCGACAGCCCGCGCAGACCATCGTTACCGCCCAGCTCAATCACCACCAGATCCGGCTGGTGCCGTGACAACAGGGCCGGCAAGCGTTCTTTGCCTCCAGCCGTGGTTTCACCACTCACCGATGCATTGATGACAGGATAATCCGGGCACCTTTCTTGCAGCTGCTGGTCCATAAGAGCAACCCAACCGGCTGACTTTTCAATCCCATAGGCAGCACTGATACTATCGCCCAGTATCAGCACACCGCTGGCGTGAACCGATACCGTCAGGCACAACAATTGAATCAGTAGAAGATATCTTGCCATGAATACAGCGTCTCCCGTTTTGCTTGCCCACAATGTCAGTAAGCGCGTTCAAGGCCCGGAGGGTGGGCTCGATTTGCTGCAGGATATCACGCTTGAAGTGAATGCCGGTGACAGCCTGGCCATTACCGGTCCCTCCGGCTCCGGCAAATCCACCTTGCTATCGCTGTTAGCCGGCCTGGACGTACCCACTGACGGTGACGTGCAGCTCAACGGGGCATCGTTTAGTCAGGCCAATGAGGATGAACGGGCGCGACTGCGCGGCGAACAGTGCGGCTTCGTGTTCCAGCATTTCCAGCTAATCAACGATCTCACCGCGTTGGAGAATGTCATGCTGCCGCTGGAAATCCTTAACCGCGAAAAGCGCCGCGAGCAAGCCATGCACTGGCTGGAACAGGTGGGTCTGGGGCACCGGCAACACCACTTCCCGGCACAGCTTTCCGGTGGCGAACAGCAGCGTGTCGCCCTGGCGCGGGCTTTTGTGGTGTCCCCCGCCCTGCTGTTTGCTGATGAACCCACCGGCAGCCTGGACTTCGCCAACGGCGAACATGTGGCCGACCTGTTGTTTTCGTTAAACGCGGAGCAAAAAACCGCGTTGGTACTGGTGACCCATGACCCGCAGCTGGCAGGCCGCTGCAAGCGATCCGTCTCCCTCACGGAGGGTCGTCTCAGTGTTTAAACCCTGGCGTTCCCCCGCGTTTCGGGTTCAGGCGTTGGCATTGCTGGTCGCCGCCTTTGCCATGACGGCCATGTTGATTCTGCGCGACAGCGTGGATCAGCGCTTTAATCAACGCACCGCCGTGGCGCTCGGGGCAGACTGGATTTTGGAAGGCACCCGCTTTCCGGAAGTCCCCCAACAGCAGGCGGTAGCCAACCTGCCCCACGCCGAGGCAGCCAGCTTTGCCAGTGTGCTGATTAATGAAGACCAGTTTCTGCTTGCCAGCATTCGTGCGCTGTCCAAGGGTTACCCGCTTTACGGCGAGTTATCGGTCAGTGATTCCCGCTTCAGTGACCCCTATTCCGTGGATCATGGCCCCACATCGGGAACCGTCTGGTTGGCCGGCCCGGCTCTGGACCGACTGGACCTAAAAACAGGTGAATTCATTACCCTTGGGGAGCGTAGCTTTCTGATCGACAAGGTGCTGGTGCAGGAGCCCGATCAGCAAGCGGGTTTTTACAGTATGAATCCCCGCGCCCTTATTCACCTGTCGGACCTGGAAAGCACTGGCGTTCTCGGCCCGGGCAGTCGCTATCGGCACCACTTGCTGGTCGCGGCAAATACGGCGGAACGCTCCCTTCTCGATGAAAAGCTTGGCGACACCCTGCGCCCGGACCAGTCCATCGAAACCGTGGCGACCACGGATTTGCGTAGCCGTGGCCCGGTGGAACAGATGTTCCTGTGGTCACAGCTGGCTGTCATGCTGGTGGTACTGTTATGTGCCGCCGCCATTTACCTCACCGCCAGCCACCGCGCGCGGCAACAGCAGACATTGTGTGCCGTCATGAAGACCGTAGGCGCCCGACAGCAGCAAATCGTCCGCCGATTACTGGGTGGCGACGTACTGGCCCTGCTGCTGCCGATTGTTGCCGGTGTTGCTCTGGCGGTACTGGTGGGCTGGCAGCTCTCCGCCCTGCTCGGCGCGGAACAGATCTTCGTGGCGCCAATTCTCTGGGGGCTGCTGGGGCCGATTTTGCTCTGGCTGGGGTTTGCCGCTCCGACGTTGTGGGTCAGCCTGTCACTGCCTGCCACCGCACTGCTCAGTGGCCGTGAAGCACCCAGCCATTTGGGGCGGCGGGTGTTGCTCATCGCCATTCTCACCCCCATTCCGCTAGCCGCCATCATGACCGGCTCACTGGCGGCACTGTGGCCGCTATTACTGCTGACGCTGGCGGTCTCGCTGGGGCTGCCCATGATTTTATGGCCGTTGGTGCTGCTGCTGGATCGTTTCAGTACCCGGCTCAATTTGCCTGCGCGCCTGGCCCTGCGCCGGCTAAGCCGACGCAAAGCCACCACCCTGCCCTTGCTGGCGGCGTTAATCATTTCCCTAACCGTGCTTTCCCTGTCGGTTCAGACCGGGCGGGAATTACTGGGGGACTGGCGAGCCACGCTTCCGGAACAGGCGCCGAACTATTTCGTGATTAACCTGTTTGATCAGGATCTGGACGCTTTCAATAGCTGGCTTTCAGAACACAACAGCGAATCCCAGCCGCTTTACCCGGTGGTTCGCGCCCGGCTTACCGCCATTAACGACGAGCCCGTGCGCAGCGCCGTCACCAAGGAAGAAGACCGGGCTGAACGTGCTCTCAACCGGGATCTGTCTCTCACCGAAGCGGATGCCTTGCCGGACAGCAATGTTCTAACCGAGGGGCGCCTAGCCACTGGTACCGAGGAAGTCACCGTGGAAAGCAAACTGGCACAATCGCTGGGTCTGAAGCTCGGGGACTCGCTCACGTTCACCGGAGCGGGTCCTGCCATCAGTGCCACCGTGGTGGGGCTGCGCGAGGTGGATTGGGAAAGCTTTGCCCCTAATTTTTATTTCATTTTCTCACCCGACACGCTGAAAACCCAAGGCCGTACCTGGATCACCAGTTTTTACCTGCCTGCCGATCAGCAGCCGGAACTGGGCGAACTGGTGCAGCAATTTCCGCAAATCAGCTTGCTGGACGTGAATGCCATTCTCGCCACGCTACAGGACATTATCGGCCAAGCCAGCCGCGCGGCCTTTGTGGTGGGTGTCCTGTTGTTGCTGGCTGCGCTACTGGTGTTGATGGCCGCTCTGTTGGCGATGACAGACGCATTGCGGCGGGATAACCGGCTATTGATCGTTATCGGCGGGCGCCGCGCCTTGCTGCGCAAAACGGCGGCATTGCAGGCGTTCTATCTGTTCGGCGGGGCGGCCTTGCTGGCTAACCTGATCCATCTGGCCGCGCTAATACCGCTAGGGGCACGTCTGTTCGACAGTCAGCTGCCATTGAGTGGCTGGTTGTTGCTGCCGTGGGGCGTGGCCGGGCTGGTCACGATGGCCGCCCTGCTGGCGCCACCGTTGATGCCGACAAGCTCAAGCCTGTCGGCGAGCCAGTAGGGAAAAGGCCACCCAGGCCGCCACGCTGCTGGCGGCCATCAGGGCGGTCATGGGTAATGTGCTGCCGTCGTGCAGCATGCCCAACACGACCCCGATAAGACCGGCGAGCAAAAACTGCAAGGCACCGTTCAAGCCAGTCGCCGCGCCGCTGTCTCGCTCAAACAGGTCCAGAAAACTGGCGATGCCGTTGGGCATGATCAGTGCCACCATGCCAGCGGCGACCATGATCAACGGCACGACCATCCACAGCGTTAGCAGCCCGGCGAGGGTTAGCCCCAGCAAGACAACGCAGGCAATTACCTGCAGGGTCAGCGCCACCTGCATGATTGAGGCGCTGGTGTAGCGTCGCAACAGCAACACGTTCAACCGGTTCATCCCCAGCATGGTTACCACGTTGGCGCCGAAATATAGCGGGAATTGCTCCGGGCTGATGCCGAAATACTCCATGTAAAGAAACGCGGCATCGGTAATAAAGGTAAACATGGCGGCAAACGCCAGAGCGTTGGCCAGAATAAACCCCATGGCCTGGCGGTTGCGCAGCACCCGGCCATAGGCCAGAAACATACGCTGGCGCAGCGGCTCCGTGCTCGGCTGTACCGGTACGGTGGGTAGCAGAAAGCGCACAATGCCGAACAGCATGAATCCGTAAACCGCCAACATGTAGAAAATGCTCTGCCAGCCAAGCAATTTGAGCAACAACGCACCGAGAGCCGGCGCAACCAGCGGAGCCACTAACATCACCAGCCCGATGGTGGTCATCACCTTGGCGGCTTCCTTGCCGGTGAAATGATCCCGTACGGACGCCGCCGCAATAACCACCGTGGCGCCTCCGCCCAGCGCCTGCAAAAAGCGCAGCGCGTAAAGCATGTCGATATTCGAAGACAGCGGAATGCTCAGGCAACCGAGGATAAACAGGGTTAAGCCTACGTAGGCCACTGGCTTGCGCCCGAACTGGTCAGACAGCGGACCACCCAGCCATTGGCCTGCTGCCACCCCCAGCACATACACACTGACCGACACCTCAACCGCATGGATCTCCACCGAGAAATGGCCGGACATGGCCAGCAACGCGGGCAGATAGGTATCAATGGCCAACGGCCCCAGTGCCACCAGCGTGGCGAGTAAAAATGCCAGGCGGCCGGGAGAAAGATTTTGCATGGAAAGTCCTGATGGCGGTCCGGATGCAGGTTCTCAGTACGAATCTAGAGTACCGGTTTAGAGTGCCTTGCAAGCCCTGATGAGAACGATCGGAAACGACAATTCAATGCGGCAATGCGCTAACGCAAAGCCATGAGGGCGCGGTTGGCAAGAATGGTACCGCAATGGGCTGCCTCTTTCAGTCGCTTTGTGAATCAAATTCACTTCCTTCACCCAAGAAGAAGAAAAACGAGTTGCGGCGCCGTTGAGGGGCTGGGACTATTACCCGGTTCACAGGAGCCAGTCTGATACGCCATGCCAGAATACGCGTTTACCGCCACCGGCAATCATGCATAATGCGGCTTGGTTCGTGGCAGCATGGCGGTAGCTGTATTGCTCCGCTCTGCGGCGCTGTCAACGCCCCCATCTGCCGGCCAACGGATAAGCCGCTCCAGATGTGGATTCGTCTAATCACCTAGGAACTTCATGGATTTAAGTGTCCCTTTCCAGCTAGCCATCATCACCGTGGTTGCGTTTGCCTGCCAGTGGCTATCCTGGAGGATCAAGCTCCCCGCCATTTTGCCGTTGTTGCTTACCGGCCTTGCTCTTGGCCCGTTCTTCGACGTACTGCAACCCAAGGAGCTGTTCGGCGACTTGCTGCTTCCCGGGGTATCTCTGGCGGTATCCATTATCCTGTTTGAAGGCGCAATGACGCTGCGCTTCGATGAAATTCGCGGCCTGGAGAAGACAGTCCGGCGATTGGTGACCTGGGGTGCGCTGGTCACATGGAGCATTGTGACTGTCTCTGCCTGGTGGGTATTGAAACTGCCGTTGGGCCTGGCCTTGCTGTTTGGCGCCTTGGTTGTGGTTACCGGGCCCACCGTGATTGTTCCCCTGCTTCGCAGCGTGCGGCCCGTCAGCAGCGTAGCGCGCCTGCTTCGCTGGGAAGGTATTGTGATTGACCCGCTGGGCGCGATTTTTGCGGTACTGGCCTATGAGTTGGTAGTGGCAAGCGGTCAGGATGGCGCAGTACTGCACACGCTCTGGCTATTTATTCAGACCATTGGTGTGGGGGCCGCCATTGGTGCTGTGGTGGCTTTCGGTTTGGCGGAACTACTGCGTCGGCACTTGATCCCTGAATACCTGCGCAGTTTTCTGGTGCTGTCATCGATCATCGGTGAATTTGTCCTGGCCAATGGGCTGAGTGAGGAATCCGGGCTGGTTGCGGTTACCGTCACCGGGATTGTGCTCGCCAACCGCAAAGGGGTACGCACCGACGACATTCTCCACTTCAAGGAGAACCTGTCGGTGATGTTGATTTCCGGCCTCTTTATTGTGCTCGCGGCACGGTTGGAAATGAGCGAACTGAGCCAGCTTGGGCTCACCGCTCTGGCGGTACTGGCGATCATTCAATTCGTTGCCCGCCCCCTGTCGGTCTGGGTTTCCACGCTCGGTTCATCGCTAAACTGGCGAGAAAAATCCCTGCTCGCCTGGATTGCTCCGCGCGGCATTGTTGCCGCGGCGATCTCCGCCC
>OJHM01000215.1_pt1 | contig 21287 bp, 21 predicted proteins | sample 1595241 | NCBI WGS metagenome assembly OJHM01 (sample SAMN05416781, study PRJEB24817) | seawater metagenome | isolation source: Sea water | place: Canada:Atlantic | collected 2013-11
AAGGTGGGTCAGTTCTCGATGAAAAAACCGGGTCACTTCTGCATGGAAATCTACAGTCTGCCCAACCTGCGCCCTGCCCGTCTGGCACGTTCGCGGCCCTCGGCGGTGCGTTCGGCAATCAAGGATCGTTCGAATTCTGCAAGACCACCCAAGACAGTGAGAATGAGTTTACCGGTGGGCGTAGTGGTGTCTGCCCATGAATCCGTCAGCGCCTTCAACTTCGCGCCCTTGGTTTCGATCTCGTGGACGATATCCAGAAGATCACGCGTTGACCTGGCCAACCGATCGAGGCGTGTGATAACCAGCACATCCCCTTCGGAGAGGGTGGCCAAGGCTTTCCTCAACTCGGGTCGATCGCTCCGCACCCCGCTCATCGTCTCCTTGAACACGGAACCGCACCCCGCCGCGCCAAGCTGTTCAAGCTGAGCATCGAGGGTCTGGCCGGAAGTGGAAATACGCGCGTAGCCGATCATTTTCATACGATCATTATGCACGCAATTTATGCACGCTCCAAGCGATTGATATCATTGGATCGAGAAAGGCGTGCATAATTCTTGATTTATGCACGCCTGTGCCGTGGCTTAGTACTCTGACCAGCCAGTATCGATCTGAAAATCAACGCCGCGAAGAGCCTCAAGAAAGTTCAATACTTCAACGTCCTGCTCTCGGCGTTCCCGACTGCGATCACGTTTGACGCTCGCTGATTTTCTTACGTTCTTGCTAGGATCGTAGAAAACAACATCCCTGTCATTCATCGCTTTGAAAAATGGATGCGCCATAACCCCTTGCTTGTCTTTCAACCAGCCTTTGCGAATTCCCTCGTAAGCAGCCAGCCAACTCCAATCCGATAAAATACGCTGCTCGTTGATTTCGTCTTCCCACTTTTCGGCGGGGGCAGGCGTCACGCACAACCCTTTCGATGTCATGTCCAAAAGCAAAAGGCGGATCGAGCTCGACTGAACATTCTCCGCATATTTCATAATTTTAGACGACTTGATCGGTTTTTTCAGCCCTCTAAGGGTGTAGAGAAGCCAGATCACCTCAAAGAGAGCACCGTTCTCGAAGTGTCGCTCTGCCAAACTCGTAAACCTCTTGGCCAGCCTCTCTTTGGAGAGACCTCCGGATGTGTGGTCGATGTTCAAGATGATCCTGCACACACGATCCATCGATATCGGCGCTATCACCGCCGCCTTCAACAAAAACGACTCCAAAACCTCGATATCCTTGGGGGCAAACTTCCGTCCCTCAATGATAGATAAGGCATAGTTCAAAACGGGCGCGCTTGGGTACTCAAGTTGCAGCCTCAAGCACAATGCCAAGAATTCTCCTAGCCTGCTGCGGTAAAGCCCACCGCGTCGATGCGACAGAAATGCAGATATCTCTGATTTCCAGCTTTCCTGGTCCGACGCCAATATATGACTGATCGATGTCTTGCTCCCGTTGATCTCAAGTCCATACTCCCGATAACAACTTGAAATAACGGACAATATCTTCTCCGATTTCTCTAGCGTTGCAGAGCCAACTGTCCAATCGTCTTGGAGCCGATCCACAACTTCACCAGGAAGATCCCCAAGCTGAGTAGAAAAATCAAAATCGATCCTAGACGAAATGATCTCTGCCAAGATTCTAGATGTCTCAGGACCGATCGGCACGCCAACTGTTTGGTTCCTGTTACAACTCCGAACCAGCAAATCTAGGCGGTCCGCAAAAGTTCCCTCGTAGGTCTTGAGAGCGCTCTTTACTCTTTCCTTCCCATAGGCTGCCCAAGGGATCGAGTGAGTGTAAATCGTTGGATAAAATCTGGAAATATCCGTCTTTATAAGCCAATCCGATGTCGCCTCTAAATAACTTGTCTTGGCCCTGTGAATGGGGAAATTTATTCCCTTGATTGCTCGCTCGTATCGATCTGAAACATGGATTTCGTCTTCGGAGTATTTTTGCCTTGAAAGCCATTTCTGAACTTTGGCCCAGTTCTCTGCAAGCTCCCGTGTGAGCAACGCTTGCGGAATTGGGTGGGTCACATGGATGTTTCGACGCTCATACAGCTTCTTCGGTTTTGAAATGACTTCCGGATCGGCAGATGGAATTTTCTTGTAGCTGTATTTCGATCGAAATTTTTTCCCGCCAATCTTGCCAAAGTCCTTCGCCCCTTTGATCTCAAAAACCTTCGCCGCATGCCAATCTTGTAAAATTGCATCAGCATGTGAACCGAAGTCTTTGGTCGTAAAAACAGGCGGGAGCTCCTTTGGAAAGTACCCATTTGACAACAACGCTTTAAGAATCAAATCTCGCAATTCACCCACAACCCAAAGCCTCTTCCTTTTCCTGCCCCTCTCTCATGATCATGTCATAATGCGCTTCAAAGAAGCATCTTGCGGATCATACCTGTAGCCTGAAATCGTGCCGTCCTTGATCCGCTCGACCGCTTCCTTGATCACAAAAAGCGGAACGAGAAACCACTCACGCGGGACGACCGGTCGACCGAAGCGATCCATGATCTCGATCTCAAGCCGTGCAGGCTCGAAGATGCGGTGGATCAGGTTTTCTAGCTTCGTTCGGTTGATGTTGTAGAGCTCGTAGGTCGCCACGATCTCGACGTTTGCCATCAAGAACGTTGGCTGAAGATGTGCCCCCGCGATGCGCTTTTCCACGCTCATGTTGGTCACGCCGATCTTATGCACCAGCTCACGGTTTTCCGCGACAAGCGGATGATCAGCCTTGCTTCGCAGCACATAGATCGTGCCGCTTGCTTCGTCTCCATCGATCGTCTGATCAGAAAACAAAGGACCGGCGGTCGGCTCAGTGATCCGTCTCCCTGCCTCGTCCTTGTTCAAGGCACGCTGAAGCGATCGCATGAGCATGTTGCTCTCGGTGCCGTTATCAAAGATCACCCGTAGGCGGGCATCTGTGCGCCCCTGGTCGGTGATTGTCGTCTCACCCTTGTCTGCGACGTAGGCTTTCTGTCCTCCGACGATAAAAAAGCGCCCCTTCTCGATCTCAGCCTTCATCTCGAAAGGTCGCGTGTCACGCAGGCCGCTATCTAGTTCCTTCTGTACCTGCTCAAAGAGCGGCCTGAAGGTCTCGAAGTCCTCGCATCTGTCACGGCTCGCAACTTCTTCAGCGGCCTTCTTCTCAGCGGTCGATCGAACGTGCTTCAGTTCCGTGATCGGGGGGGCTTCAACCTCGACCCCCAACTCGGCCAAAAGAGCATCATCGTCGAGCTCTTCTGCGTCGGCCAATGGCACGTTGGCCGCACCCGTCAAGAGCCCCGTCTCGTCCAAAGGTTCGACGAGCTCGCGGCATTCCTGAAGCTCACGAATGCGATCTAGTCGAACGGCGTAAAGGCGTTCGAAGATGTCACGCTCTTCGCCGTGCTGTGGCGCGGAGCCATGTTCCTCGGCGAAGCGCTGAATCTCTTCAAAACCGGCAATGATGCGCTCTTCGCGGGGTGTGCGCGTGACGGCTTTCTTGGTTTCGACCTCGACGCCAAGCTCAGCCAGAAGAGCATCGTCTTCTTGAGTGAATTCTTTAGCCATTGGCGGCCTCCTGCTTCATGCGCACAAGGTAAGCCACGCCCTCAGCCATCTTCTTTTCCCAGGCATCGGGCGATGTGATGTCTGGCAAACGTCCACGCTCTTGCTTGAACTTTGCAGCGCGGCGCGCCAGATCACGCGCCTCTTCAGGAGAGAGCTGCACCTTCTTCGCTGAGATCACCGCCTGCACCTGCTTCAGACTTTCCTCGCTCATGGTCTTGGCGAGGATCGCATAGGCTTCGCCGAACGGATTGATCCGGTCGATCAGGTCGATATCGAGCTCGCGCACGTCCATCGCAAACTTCCGCACGCCGTCGATCAACGCCGTGTTGCCGCTGACCTGCGCATCATCGGGCGCGGAAAGCGCGACCTCCTTGGCCTTCTGGGTCAGGTTCAAGGCGGCGACCGCGTGCTGGCGCACGGCCTCCTGATCCTCTGCATCGAGCTCGGGGAACTTCGCCCCGACGATCTTGCCCATGCGCACCTGCGTCAGCTCTTCGGGCACAAGCTCTTCGTCAAACAGCCCGCGTTCGATCGTCGTCTTGTCCTGAACAAAGGCGGTGATCACCTCGTTCAAGTCCTCTTGGCAAATGCGCTCGGCCTCTTTGCTCTTTGGCTCTGCCAGCCCCTTGATCTCGATCTGGAACTGCCCGCTTGCCTCATTGAAACCGACGTTCTCTTTCGCGGGGTCGTAGCCGCCTTCGCCATAGTCGAAGCCTTCGACCGGCCCGCTCTTGGGGCTCTTGGGTGTGAAGTTGAAACGCGGGGCAAGCACCTGCTCCATGAGCAAGCTGGCGGCGATCGCCTTCAGCGTATCGTTCACCGCTTCCGTGACGGCCGCTTCGGCTGCATCGGGCTCGGCGATCAGGTTGGTGAAACGGGCGCGGGATTTCCCTTCGGCGTCACGAGTCGCGCGGCCGATGATCTGCACGATCTCGGTCAGGCTGGCGCGATAGCCGACTGTCAGCGCATGCTCGCACCAAATCCAGTCAAAGCCCTCTTTGGCCATCCCCAGGGCGATGATGATGTCCACATGATCACGGTTATTCTTCTGGGCAGGGTCTTTCAGCGCGCTCGATACCTTGTCGCGCTTCACTGCCTCATCATCCACCAGATCAGCAATCTTCAGCACCCGCCCTTCAGGCGTCTTCACAAGCTGAAAGCCGGTGGTCGGATCGGTGCCCTGCCAGTCGCCCAGGGCGTCGATGATATGCTCGACCTCGCGATGCTTGTCCTTCGTGCTCTCGCGTGAATTCACGCTCGGGATGTGCACAATCGTCTTCTCTGCCGGATCGAGCACCTTCAGGATGTCGTCCGCGTAAGAGCCTGAGTAGAAGAAATAGCCGATATCGAGCGTTTTCAGGTATTTGTAGCCGTTCAACTGCTCGTAGTAGGTGTAGGTGATCGTGTCGAACTTGGCCTCGTTCTCGGGCAACAGGATCGGCACAGCGTCACCTCGAAAATAGCTGCCGGTCATCGCCACGACATGCACGCGGTCACGCGCGATAAAGTCGTTGAGCTGCTTGCCAAGGATGCTGTCTTCGCTTGCTGAAACGTGGTGGAATTCGTCCACCGCAATCAGCCGATCGTCGAACGCCTCCACCCCAAGCTTTTCGACGGCAAAGCGGAAGGTGGCGTGGGTGCAGACAAGTATCTGATCGCCGCTCTCTAGGAAGGCAGCGACCGATTTGACCTTGCCGCCGTCTGTCCCTGGCGAGTTGCACAGATTCCATTTCGGCGCGACCTTCCAATCTGCCCAGAAGCCAAACTTGCTCAGCGGTTCGTCATTGAAACTCGCGCCAATCGACTTTTCCGGCACCACAACGATCGCCTGCCTGATCCCCTGGGTGGCCAGCTTGTCGAGCGCGATGAACATCAGTGCGCGGCTCTTGCCCGACGCAGGCGGCGATTTGATCAGAAGATACTGCTCGCCCCGCTTCTCATAGGCGCGTTCCTGCATCGCGCGCATCCCAAGCTCGTTTGATTTGGTCGATCCGCCGTTTTGGGCGTAGGTCACGGAAACTGAGGGAACGCTTTTGATACTGGTCATCGGGTTATGCTTTCATTCTCGAATTGGTCTTGGTCAAATCCTTGGTGGTCATCTTGGTATAGAGCTCAAAGAGCTTTTCCAGCCGTTCGGTGTCGTTGCGGAAGCGACGACCGATATAGATACGCTCAAGCACCTCGTCGTTGCGATCGTGAGCGGCGCGCAGGTCAGCGGGCATCTTCTCGGGGTCGTAGAGATCGGCGATGGTAGCGGGGAAATGCGCCTCACGGGCAAGCAGGATGTCCTCCGCACAGCGTATCAGGTCTTCCTTGTTCTTTTCGGTGAGCTTGGGGACGGGAAAGGTGTTCCAACCGAGAGTGTTAGAATACGAAAGCCGTTGTTCCAGTCTACCACAGACAGCAAACGCCCATGCCAAATGCATTTTGGAGCTCAAAATTGAGAAGTCTAAAACACTTGCATCGTAGATTGCGTAGACCCGATTCGAGCAAATGTAGTCAGGTGAAAGGCAATCCACGGGCAAGTAAGCTCTATTCTCAGAAGAGACAGCACCAATCGCCACAGTCATCTTTTCTGATCGTCCCGCGAGATAGACAAAGCGATGAGGTTTTATTGCAAAGTCTTTCGTAGATTGAAGCGGACTATCCAATCTGTTCTGCTTCACTCGTTCGAAACGCTGCGAAAATTCTAGACACGATTTAGCCTCATCTTCCTCTCCATCTTCAACCCAAATACAATGCCGAATTTTACCATTGATCAGTTCTTCTGAACCAATGTAGCGGCGAACAAATCGCTGAGCATCAGGTTCTTTTTGAATTAGTGTCTCACGTTCAACTGATGAAAGTATCAGGTGCCCGCCATCCCGAGGCATCGCGCCAGTCATCATTGCAGCGCAACCAGATATTTGCTTTGGTTTTGTTCCAACATAAATGTCGGAGCCATTCACCAAGTATGCATTGATATTATGAGCGATAATCTGCTCCGAGCCATCAAAAATTCGCGGTTCAACCCGACGCGTTGCATTACTGACACCGACCACAACGACAGAAACTCCAGCATTTCCCTTTGCGAGATTACTCCATTTAAAGGGTCGCTGCGCGAACACGATCTTGTTTCGGTCTGAAACGATATGCTTCCAAAGCAATGATACGTGCAAGCCCTCGCAAAGAGAACTCGTGGTCACGAAAGCGAAGGTACACTCTTCAGCTTGTTGATAGCGTTTCGCCAAAAAAATCCATGCAGATGCATAGTCGAGAGAGCGCCACTTCTTCTCGTGGTCAGCCGCTATAGCTTCCAGCTCTTCTTTATGTATTTTTTCTTGTCGGCGACTGCCTAAGTATGGCGGATTCCCGCAAATGTAGGTCTCACCGCCCTCGTTTTCGAAGTCAATCTGAGCCTGATCAAGCGGGGAGGCAAACAAGTCATCTGCTTGGTGCTTCACTCCTTTGCCGGTCGGTGGGCAAACGCTAAGCCAGTCCAATCTCAGCGCGTTGCCGCAGGTGATCCAATTCATCGCATCGAGCGGTAGAAACTCGGCCAGAGCCTCTTTCTGGCCGCGATAGGTCACGTCGCACTGATACTCAGCGATAATCAGCGCCAGCCGCGCGATCTCGGCTGGGAAGTCACGCAGCTCGATCCCCCGAAAATTGGTAATCGGGATTTCCGTGCGCCGATCGGCCTCGCCCCGCCTTTCGTTGATCTCTGCCTCTATGCTGCGCATTTCCTTGTAAGCGATGACAAGGAAGTTGCCCGATCCGCAGGCCGGATCGAAAACCCTGATCTTGGCGATGCGGTTGCGCAGGTTCAAAAGCTTGCGCGGATTGTCTCCCGCCTCTTCCAGCTTTTCGCGCAGATCATCGAGGAAGAGCGGGTTGAGCACCTTCAGGATGTTCGGCACGGATGTGTAGTGCATGCCAAGCGCGCCGCGTTCCTCATCGTCGGCCACGGCCTGGATCATCGAGCCGAAGATATCAGGATTGATCTTCGTCCAGTCGAGGCTGCCGATATGGATCAGGTAAGACCGCGCGATCTTGGAAAAGCGGGGCACGTCCGTTCCGCCCGAAAACAGCCCGCCATTGACGTAGGGAAAGACATTCGCCCAACGGGCAATGCCTGCCGCCGTGCGATCGTCTGCCTTGGTGTTCATAGCGCGGAAAAGCTCGCTGATCACCTCATGGGTGTTGGAGCTGTCCTTCTCGCTCATGCGCTCGATCGTGCCGGTGAACTGGTCGGGTTCGGTGAAGATGTCGGTGTCTTCGGCAAAGAAGCAAAAGATCAGCCGCGCCATGAAGTGGTTCATGTCGTGGCGGCGCGCGGCCGTGCCCCATTCGGGGTTGTCCTTCAACAGCTCGACATAGAGCCTGTTGAGACGGCCGGTCGCCTTGATGTCAAAAGCGCTTTCGCGGATTTGCTTGACGGTGCTGATCCCTGCGAGGGGCAAGAAGAAGCCAAAGTGATCAGGAAAGTCGGTGTAGGCGCAGGCGATCGTCTCGCCGGTGGTCAGGTCTTCGGCCTCAAGATCGGTGCCATCGGTGGCCAGAACGAATTTCGCCTTGGCCTTGGTGGTGGCGGGGCTGGCTTTGAGTTGCGCAAGGGTCGTTGTGACTTCCCCTGCCCCGCAGACTTTCAAGTGAATGTTGTTGGTCTGAAGAACACCGCCCTGGTCGGATTTATTCGAAGAGCCGGTGCGCAGGCGCTTGATGGTGGTCGCCTTGTTTCCAAAGGCGAGCAAGAAAGCGAAAGGGAATTCTTCGGCGTCGAATGGAAGCTCGGCCAATGCCGATATGGCTTCTTCAATCTCAACAGCATTCATGCCTGTTTCCCCTCGGTCGTCGTATTGTTTTAGAAATAGTAACAGGCGGTTATTAGCGTTGCACTTGCAAAACTTGGAATTGCTGAGAGCTATCCACACACAAGAAACCATGCTTGCATGCAAAGCGCTTTTAATGCTTGGTTAAGCGTGAAGCCCGTTGTTCGGTGTCAGCGAAAAGGACACGCCTTCGCGCTGCTTCAGGCGGGCAACCATAGCCAGCAGGTTATCTGCGCGCGGGTTTCCCTTGGCGCTGAGCATGCGCATCAGACTCTTCGGGTCTTTTTGCATGTCCTCGGCAAGTGTCTCGAAGCCCACGGTGGCGTTCACGTAGTCACGAAGCAGCACTTTGCCCGTTTCGAGATCATCGCTAAGCATCGCCTCGATCGCTTCACGGAACAGGCCAACACGAAACTCAGGGTCGCGCTCGGCGCGTGCCTTGATGGTTTCTTTGAAATCTTTGGTCAGTGGCATGTCAGTCTCCTTTCTGTTTTCGGTTTTTGTAGTCGTCCCAAAATGCCTTGGCTTGCTCGATGTCCTTGGACTGGCGTTTCTTCGTGCCGCCACAGAGCAAAATCACAAGCTTGTCGCCATCTTGGCCAAAATAGACGCGATAGCCTGGGCCGAAGGTGATACGGCGTTCGGACACGCCCTGCCCTACGGGCTTCACATCGCCCAGGTTGCCGGTTTCAATCCGCGCGAGCGCGGTTCTAACCTTCAGCGCTGCGGCCGTGTCGAGCTTGGCAAACCAATCATCGAACGGTGCTTTTCCTTCTTCCGTGACATAGACAACGAGTTCAACCATAAGAATTCATGGTGACATATACGTTACCAAATGTCAAATTTTTCTTTCTATGCAAAGAAGTTATCCCCCTGTATTTGCCTTACACCCCATGGGGGTCGAAGCGCCGTCCTGTCGGTTTGGTGCGTTGCCCTATCCGTCAGGAACCTTGGCGAAAAGTGAAAGTTGATCTGCTTTCGGAGCCGTCCCTTGCTTGAGCCCGAAAAAAGAACAGCACGGTTCACGCTGCAAGGGCGCGAAGCGGGAGCGGAGCCACGCGCAAGATGCGAAGCATCTGAGCATGGCGAGCACCCACCCCTTGTGGCGGGGTTCGTGATGGTCTTAGGGCTTCATGAAAGCAAGGACGCCTCTCCGATTTGCGCATCTGCTTTTGGTGAGTCCTGAAGCTTCTTTTGTGGTGGGGGGGCGCGGGTTCGCCCCATAGGGGCGAAGGGGCGCATATAGGTTATCGGCCGATTAGGCCGATGCCTTTTCGAAGCAGCTCGAAGAGCTGTGAGAGAGTTATATAGAGTTAATATAGAGTTACAGGATTCCGTGCGGTCGATAACTGTTTGAAAAACCATGCTGAATCGGGCTGATTTTCCGAAATCGGTGTGTGAAGTGACGAAAGACGGTGTGTGAAATGACGAATCGTGGTGTGTGAAGTGACGAAGAGCTTGCAAAGTTATCCACAGGCTGAGACGGTGTGTGAAGTGACGAATCTTGACGATCGGTGTGTGAAATGACGATAGTAGCGCAAGGTGTGTGAAGTGACGAACCTTTAACAAAATTCTGGTGTGTGAAATGACGAATGAAAGCGCTGTGCTCCCTGCCCGCTCGCCGCTCCTGCCGGACCGGCATCCGCAGCGCGATCTGTTCGTCTGTGACATCGTGGACGCGGTTCCAAAGGCTGACATGGCCTCGATGGAACATCCTGTATTCTCACTCTCGACCAAGCCAGACATGCGCACCCGCCGCTATGAGCGCGGTGAAAATTGGATTCAGATCGCCCCGTCCCGCCAGGGGCTCGCTACCGTGCACGATCGGGACATTCTGATCTACTGCATCAGCCAATGCATCGGCGCGCTCAATGAAGGCCGAAAGGTCAGCCGCCATGTGCGCTTCAAAGCGCATGATTTGCTGGTTGCGACCAACCGTCAAACCTCGGGGCGCGGCTATGAGCTCCTACGCGATGCCCTGCGCCGCCTGAAAGGCACGGAGATCGAGACGAGCATCCGCCAAGGGGGTAAGGAGCACTTGAGCGCCTTCGGGCTCATCAGCGCCTTTGAGATCGTCCGCGAGACCCGCGACGGGCGCATGCTCGATGTCGAGATCACACTCGCCGATTGGGTGTTCGATGCGATCGAGAACAACAATGTTCTGACCCTCAACAGGCAGTATTTCTTCCTGCGCAAACCCCTTGAGCGCCGCCTTTATGAGATCGCGCGCAAGCATTGCGGGGCGCAAAGCCAGTGGAAGATCGGCCTTGAGCTCTTGCGCGACAAATGCGGTTCCAGCTCGACGGTGAAGGAATTTCGCCGCTTGCTCGGCAAAATCATCGACGATGACGGCCAGCATGATCACATGCCCGACTATACCTTCTTGATCGAAGAGGACGTTGTGATCGTTCGGCCGAAGAAGGAAACGCACCAGAGCGCCCTGCCCTTGCCGCTCGCATCCTTGCGCCTTGCGCCCGACACGCATGAAGATGCGCGCCGCCTCGCCCCTGGCTGGGACATGCACCACCTCGAAGACGAATGGCGCTCCTGGGTGCTGGAAAAAGCGATCTCCGTCAAAGACCCTGACAAGCACTTCCTCGCCTTTTGCAAGAAGCGCGGCGCATATAAGCGCTAAGCATGCTTGCATGCAATGCGCCTTTGTGGAAAAGCCGCAAACATGCTTGGCGCGAATAATGTAAGCGTGCTAGCATGAACAAAAATAACGATTTGGCAGATCGGAGCAGCAGATATGACCTACATTATCGGGATGGTGTCCCAGAAAGGCGGCGTTGGTAAATCCACCCTCGCCCGCATGATGGCGCGAGAATTCGTCGCCGGTGGCCTCACCACCAAGATCGCAGACCTCGACACACAACAGCAGACTTGCACCCATTGGGCAGGACGGCGCGCCGAAGGTGGCGTCACGCCCGAACTTCAGGTGCAAAGCTTCGCCACGGTAAAAACCGCGCTTGCCGAAGCGCCGCGCTTCGATGCGCTGATCCTCGATGGCAAGCCAAACGCATCGGATCAAACTGCTGAGATCGCACAAGCCGCCGATCTTGTCGTGATCCCAACAGGGCAAACCGTTGACGATCTGCATCCTGGCGTCGTGTTGGCGCATGCATTGCGCAAGAAAGGCGTCTCGCCTGAGAAGATCGCCTTTGCCATGTTCAAGACCACTGGTAGCGAGCGAGAGAACGCCGCTGCACGGCAATATCTCACCGAAGCGGGCTATCTGGTGCTTGACGGCGAAGTAGGCGTCTCAACGGCCTATGGCTCAGCCTCAGACGCAGGAAAAGCCATTACCGAAACTTCGTTCCGCACCTTGAACGAGCGCGCGTCCAAGCTGGCGCAAAGCGTGATCGACAAGATGGCAGAACTTCAAGAAAGGCAGGTCGCGTAATGGCCACGAATATTGCAAAGCTCAAAAGCACCAAGGGCGCGCCGCCTGCGGCCGATATCGCGCCCGACGTGATTGCCGAAGATACACGCGATGCAAGCGAGCCCACGGTCGCTCTGCAAGTGCGTGTTCCAAAGTCCGTCTTCGAAGGATTTTCTGAACAGGCAGGGCGCGAATTTGGCTTCAGTCATGGGGCGAAGAAGAAATTCTTCCTGAAGATGTGGGAAGCATACAAAGCGCAAAACATGTAAGCATGCTTGCATGCAAACATGCTTACAAGCCGTGACCTTTCCCATCGCCTTGACCCTTGGTGAGTGAAGGCTCTTTGTTGATATCCCGATGTAGATCGCGCCGCAGTTCTTCGATCTGTTTCTCATCCTTTTGCTTTTGATGATCGTCAAACTGCTTTTCGAGGCGCTGCGCTTTTTGTTGCTGCGTTTCCTGAGTCGCGCCTCGTGGCGGGGCAGGGGCCAAACCAGGTTTGGCCTGTAAAGCTTCGCATACTTGCTTTTCGACAAGCTGCTTGCGCTCTTCATCAAGGCGAGCACGTTCTCGATCAACTTGCTCGTCACCTGCTCGCAACTTTGCTTCGAGCCGCGAGCGCTCGCCAGGGTCTTTGATCAACCGAATTTTGAGCTTAGTTTTTTGCTCATCCGTGAGCTTAGATGATACAATAAAGTCATCTTTCATTTTACTATCAGACATTTAGGAGACTCCATGACAGCGGAAACAGACAAATCGTTTAAAGACTTTCATACTGACAAGGACGGCAATTATTCACGCGCCCAATTTATTGCGTTGGCCGCCAAACTGATCCGTGAGGGACGCAGGCCAGGGCGGATTTTTCGCGCCATGCATTTCGCTGCAAAAGAGGCCAGCTTGGCGCACTCAGTTGAGGCTCATTATGATTTTGTCTGCACGGCAGCAGAAGACACTGCCGCTTGGAAAGAAGAGCTTGAGCCAATTCTCGACCAGATGATCGCAGAAGCAGAGGCAAAAACAAGGCCGCTCGATTCCTAAGTCTTTTTGCGACTGCGAGATCGCGTGCGATCAGTTTTGCGCGGTTTGCGCCCCTTCGCAGCCGATATGAAATCACCCTGCTCTTTGGCACTATCCATGCCATGCCGCGCCGATCTCTCGGCCTTGGCTTCCTGTTTTGACTTGGCAAACCCACGGGACGCCTCAAAGGCGCGCTTGCGCTCTTCACCGTGCCTGCGCCATGCGGATTTGAGCTGCTGCTTGTCGGTTGCTTGGCGCTGAATAAGCGCCGCGCGCTCGGACATGAACGATCCGCGCGCCGAAGAGAGTAGGGCGGTTCGATCCCCCTTAAGCGATTTGATCGCCGCGCCAACCTCTGCCCGTTGTGCCGCGCTGAGCTCCCGCACCTGCGCCTTATGTAGCCGCTCAAGCGCGTCAGCGCGCTTTGTCGAACTGGTGAGGTAGTTGAACGCGCCGCCAAGGAAGCCGCGTGAACTGTCAGGATCGAGCTTGCGCGCGTGCGTCACCGCATCAATGGCATTCCTGATCTTGCCGCCAACCCGCGTCTCTCGCGCCTCGAACTCTCGGCGCTCACGGGCGTGCCTGCGCCCTAGCTCCTGCCACTGTGGCCGATAGGCGTGCTTGATGTTCGCCTTCGCGTCCTGGATGCCGTTTTCAGTCTGACGATAGATTTGATCCTTGCGTGCTTTATAGCCCGCGCCCAGGTCTTTCCATTCCGCGCTGTGGCGCGCTTTCATGGTCTTGCCATCGGCCGAAAGCTTTCCGAGTTTCTTCTTAAACTCAGCCACCAGTTTTTCGGCCTTGGGATCGTTCGCAGCTTTCGCCTGCTTGATGTCCGCGGCCATCGAACGCGGTTGATCAGCCTCGGCACGCCAGAGCTTCAGCTTGTCCTGGTCGTCATGGCGCGAAAGCCGCTTGTCCCAGTTCTCAGCGCGTTTGGGACAATAGTGTTCTTCGCCGCGCGCCTGCCGATAGCCAAGCGCCCATTGCGAAAGCTTCAGCCGGTCATTGCCGGTGGGGAGCATGCGGCCGTCTTCAGGCGACACCCGATTCAAGATCACATGCACATGCGGGTGCGGGCGGTCGGTATGACAAACGATCAGCGCTTGCCGGTCTTCCGCGCCAAGCACACGGATCGTCTCATCGGCCGCGCGCAACATTTCGGAGCGCGAAAGGGCAGGGGTTTCATCGGGATGCCATGACAGGGTGTAGGCGTAGACGCTTTGATCGGACTTGCGGCCGGTGTTGCGCACTCCCGCTTCGCGTTTCAACCGATCGGCGTCCATGGCGGTTGCTGCCATGACCTTGCCCGCCATCTCGGGATTGTTGGTGGCAAGGTTGCGGGTTTCCGTCCAGGCCACGCGCTCGGACGTGAACCGCTCGCGCTCGCCCTCTAGCTTCTTGTCATGAAGGTAGTAGGCAAGCGCGCCTTTGAAGCTCGCGCCACGCTTGGCAATGTCGGGGATCATGTGCGCCTCCCGACATGCTCAAGGACGGCAACGAGCTGACCGAGGACATGATCAAGATGGTGCGGATCGCGGTCGCCACCGCGATTAAGCGCGCGGGCAATCTGGTTGAGATTGACCCCGACGCGGTTGAGCTCGGACAAGAGCTGCGCATCGGCGAGGCCACGCTTGGGCGTGACCTTTCCCGATGTCGCGCGCTGTCGCACCAGCTCCGTGACCGAAAGCCCCGCCCGATCGGCCTGCATGTGCAGATCGGCAAGCTCCGCCTCCGTCAAACGGATAGGCGGGAGCTTTGCGCTGCGGCGCTCGTGGGGCTGTTTCTTCGGTCGCGCCATGTCCTCTCCTTTCCGTATCCAAGGCCGGATTGCCTTGGTCGAGATTGAACGGCGACCCGTTCTGCACCGTCTCATAGACGGTTCCTGCTGGGGTATCGGGGGGCGGCGCAAGGCCCCCTGATCAAGCGTTTTTGCATTGCAAAAACATAGCTTGCTACTCGCTCTTTTACCATAATAACCACAAATCAACACGTTATGCAAATTGGGATCATGTCTCGCCACAAGAACGGTTTGCCCATAAGGCAAACCCAGCCTCAAAAGAGGCTGAGCTGTTGCGATGTTAGAAGGTAGTCCTGCCATGGCTGCTTGGCCGCTTCGCTATCCAGCCACGCGATCACCATGCGCTCGATTTCGTGCATCTTTGGCTCGGGATCACTCGTCTGGAAAAACTCCGATCGGTAGCCCGTCGAGGTTATAGGAAGGGGCTCGTCATCACCCGAACGCACCTCAAGATGATCCATTTCGTCGAAGTATTCCCGCGTGTAGGAAAGCCGAATGTCTCGGCCTTCCCACGTGATGTTGCTGACCTCGGGCATCACCATTCCTCCGCAAGAAGGATGGTCAGGACACGGCACGTCTTAGCCGGATCGAGCGGGTCTTCGCTGCCACGTTCCTTGTCGGGATCGTAGTAGTCAATCTTCCAGAAGACCTTGCCCGCGAGGCTGTGATCGAGCGATCCGAAGTCGTGTTCGCCGTAAGGATCATTGTCCTCAGTGAAGCTGTCGAAGCGCCGCACCTGGGCGATGATGTCGGCCTGTGCCAAGGCAGGCAGGTCAGCAATGCCGCGTGTGAGGTAGACCTCGCCCCCGATGAAACTGCATCGGAAGCGGTCATTGATCTCTGCGAGAGTAGGGCGGGCGATCATCGTGCACCTCCCTGATTTTCGCTGTCCACGGGGACAAGGAAGATCACGCCTTGGCGCTGTGTGAGCTCGATCGGAATGATGTCGAGCTGAAGGATGCCGCCTTGCTTGCCGTTCTTGCGCGGCCAAACTGCGCCGATCTCCTTCGGTCGCGCGAGCTCGTCACGCCCTTGCCGATCTTGCCCTGTGATCCGCGCAAAAGACACGCGGTAGAGCGGTAGGTTGTCTTGGTTTTTGTTTCTCATTGGATTTCTCCTTTTCGTTCTGGGCTGGTTCATTCCAGCCGATGCGGACGAAAGGATCGGATCGCCAAAGCGGAGCGGTCATGGCCAACACGGCGGCGCAGCCGGTGGGGCGGGCAGGCCATTGACCGAGCGATAAGCGGCTTCGCGGCGTATCCGATAGACCGCATCACATTGGCTGGCATGGGCACACACAGAAACGGGAAGGGTAGGGGAAGCCCAGATAGGCAAAAGAAAGACACTCGCCGTTGGGCAGCCCCTTTGAATGGGATCAAAGAGGCAAGACGAGAGTAAGACGCTTTGATCCCCTCAAGCGCTGTCCTCGTCGCCTTCTGGCTCCTGCGGGATCGCTTGACCGGCTCTTCACGCTTCAAAAGCTTTGTTTTCCAGATATAACAGTAACATGGCGAACAATGATCATTGGAAGTATCTCGGTTGGACAATCAAAGGCATTGGCGGGGCTGCCAAGGCAGGTGCATGGGCGTACAGCACAGCACAATCAGCAGAACAGGCTCGTCGACTTGAGCGCGCCATTGCTGATGCATCCAAGCCCCCAGACCCGATGGAGGGTTTCGCCAAAGGCGCCGAGCTCGATCAGTACCGCTATTCAAATGGTGCGCTATATCTGGGACGCATGCATGGAGATCACGGCGTCAATTTCGATGCAGGGATCACAGATGACCGAGGCGTTTTTATAGTCGCGGGCTCGCGCTCAGGTAAGGGCACGAGCTTCTACATCCCCAACTGCATACTCTGGGAAGGGCCGCTCGTGTGTGTCGATCCGAAAGGGGAAGCGGCCAGTATTACAGCCTTGAGACGCGGGACAAGAGAAGCGGCGTTGGGCACCGGCACAAATGTAAGGGAATTCATCGGCCAAGACGTAGCCGTTCTCGATCCACTCGGTGAAGTAAGGGGGCCAGCGCGAGCGTACTGCACAAGCTACAACCCAATGGGCGACATCGACATGACACGTGGCGGCGGGGTCGGTCAGATACGAGCGATTGCAAACGGCATGGTCACTCAGTCCGAGTCTGGTGAAAAAGAAGACGAACATTTTCTCGAAAGCGCCGAGACCATCATCGCCGGTATCATCGAAATGATGATGATGGCCGAAGAAAACCCAAGGCGGCGCAATCTGCCAAACGTCCGCCAAATCGTCCTTGGTGGACGCGATGCCATTCTCTACCACTTGACCCAGATCGAAGAACCAGGCGAGCTCGCGAAAGAAGCCGTCTCGATCATTGAAGACGTGGGCAAGGATGAATGGAGCGCATACCGCTCCACCCTGTCACGTGCTCTGAAGTGGATGATCGAACCAGGGATACGCGAGCAACTGCGCCAATCCGACTTCTCGCTTTGGGATAATGTACAAAAGGGCGGGTCCGTTTTCTTTGTCGTGAAGAGCACGCGGATCGACGAGTTCAAAAGCTGGCTTCGGATCATGATCAACATGGCCCTTGAGGCAAAGACGGCGCTTGGACCGAACCAAACTGGACCCAAGACGCTCTTCATGCTCGATGAGTTCGCATCTCTCGGTAAGATGCGCCTCTTGGAAAAGGCTGTTGCAGAAATGCCTGGCTACGGAATCAAGCTTGTTCCTGTGATTCAGGGCATTGGGCAAATGTCTGTCTACGGCAAGAATTGGGAAACCTTCCTAGACAACACAGCCGCGCTCATCGGGTGGGGCTTCGGACCTGGAAAAGAATCCCCGCAGCTCTTCTCAGACCTTCTTGGCCGATATCTACGCCGCGAAATATCTGTTGGGGACTCGGCGGGCATGGGCGGCACCATGAACCTCACGCATGGCCAATCCATCAATGAGGGCCTGCAAGAGCGCTTTGTGCGCTATCCGAACCAAGTGCGCGAAGAAAGCACCCCTGCCTCGATGCGCTCGTTTGTCATTTCGGCGCACGGAAAACCGTTTACGATCCGGCGCAGGCCCTACTTCGAGGAGTTTGCAGGGCAAGGACTGTTTGACGACCCAGATCACATTAGGGCTTGGGAAGAAAATTTTAGGGGGTTCAGTTCATGAGTGATGACGACCTGGGTGGGGCCTTCTTTATCGCTGCCATCTCACTTGTCTGTTGGCTCTTCTTCTTCCAACTGGTGGATTCAGACCTATCCACACCGAACCGTATTTTCTGGGCTGTCGTCGCCGGAATCTATGTTGCGGCTGGTGATTTTCAGGCCAAGCTATCCACTAAGACCTGGCTTCTAATCCTTCTCGGGACCGGCCTGCTTGGGGCAATCGCCTTCGCGACGAACGGTTACATGCAAATTGGAGAACGCGCTCGGTTTGTGTCAGGCACAGACAATTTGCTTGTGGCAACAGGCTTGGGAATTGCCACTGCTGGATCGCTTGGCGGCCTCTTCTGCGCAACAACAGAATTCTTTTTGAAGTTATCGGCAACCGGTGCGCCCAACCGCTCCCAAATGCCGAGTCAGCCCGTCAAGTCGATCAAACAGCCTGCACGTTCAACCGATGATGCAAAATTCGGCTTTGATCCGTCTCGCTTCGGTAAGAAGGCCAAAAAGGAAGAGCCAAATTCAGCATTAAATGAATCTGAAGCAGAGATGTTAGCCAAGGCAGCGCGTACCGCTCATGAGGTCTTTAGACTAGACGCAAGGCAAGCCGCAAAAATCCAAGCACCTGATGATCCACTTGAGCTGCAAATGTTCATCATGGCGTTAGATGAAATTAATAAGGCTGGGGAGAACAGTCCGAGCAGATCACAAACCATCGCTGAGATTCTAAAGCCAGAATCTGAAAAGTACCGCAGTGCCATCAGACAAGAGCTGGCCAAGCTCGGTGCCATTACGCTAGAGCCCCCTTCCTCCAAACCTTGGGAGCAAGACATGTCACAATGGTCGTGGCTACCAGCCACTGCCAGAACTGGATTTGCACAGGCTCCTGCTCCCAAAGAGAGAACATCTCTCGATGAGCTCGAAGACATGATCGGGCTGGAGCCAGTCAAAGAACAAATTCGGCGTATGCACGCCAAAATTTTGCTCGATCAAAAGCGTGCTACGTCTGGGGCCAAAGCGACCAAACAGTCGATGCATATGGTCTTCACCGGCAACCCCGGCACTGGGAAAACAACGGTTGCCCGTATCGTTGGCCGCATTCTCAAAGACCTTGGTATCTTGGAGCGCCCCACCGTTCACGAAGTCACCCGCACTGATCTTGTTGCCGAGTATGTCGGCCAAACCGCACCTAAGACCGCAGGCGAGATTGAGAAGGCCCTTGGCGGCGTGCTCTTCATCGATGAAGCTTATAGCCTTGCGCCAGCCGATGGTCGAAGAGACTTCGGCTCGGAAGCAATCGATACACTCTTGCGCGAGATGGAAAATCATCGCGACAAGCTTCTCGTGATCGTTGCCGGATACGAAACCGAAATGGACCGCTTCATTGCCTCCAACCCCGGCCTTCAATCACGTTTTAAGAACACGATCCATTTCCCCGACTACACGGCGTCAGAGATGCACCGCATCTTCGAGAAGATAACCGAAGAGGATCACTTCAAACTTACTGAAGATGCTCGCGCCTTGCTACAGCACCACCTTGTCGTCTTGGAACAATCCAAGGGGCTGCATTTCGGAAACGGCAGGGACGTTCGCAATCTATTCGAGGACTGCACGTCCAACCTGGCATTGCGAACGGTTAATCTTCCAAGTGGCGTGAATTCTGTGTTTTCAACGATCACCGCCGCCGACATTCCAAAACCGAAATCACTGGCTGACGCAGACACAGCGCTTTGGAATATCGTCCAAAGTGAAAAATCAAGCGATGATGAACGGTCGGCTGCGCTAAAAAAGCTTAAAAAGGCAAGCAACGCATCTTGGCCCAAGGGGCTGTCACATAGCGGCTAATAGAGCCGCAGCGCCGCCACTGGTGAGTAGCGCCAGTCGGTAGCCATTCTTCTTGCTCCAGTCGCGGAGTTCTTCGCCAAATGCAATCAAGCCTTTGCGCATGCCCTGTTTGCTTGCTGCCCCAATGAGCACCTCCCAACTCTCCGTCTCGTCTTTGGGTGCTGTCGTAAAGACACGCGCATCCCTGATAAGCGAAAGCGTCACGATGCCATTGGGTTCTTCCCTTTGCGCAGCGGATTGGAAGTCCTGCCACGCCTGCAAAGTTGTTTTCGAATTTCTCATCCGAAAATGATCTCACATTTGAAAGCTGCGATGCAAATTTCTAGCGCAAACCCTGCGCTCAAGCAGTTAGCATGCATGCAAGGCGCGTTTCATGAATGTCCAGGGCGGGAAGTATAGGTGCAGCTCACGCTGCACCTTCCACCTGTGCCAGGAGCCAGGTGGATGCCTGGGAAGCCTTAGCAGCGGCGCTGAAGATTGCTTTCTTGTCGCTATTCAGAACGCGCAGCCAGTTCTTGATGTAGCAGGCATGATCGTCACGAGGCTCAGGCGTAATCCTGAGATCAGCGCAGATGAACGCCGCGCCAAGCTCGGCGATGAGCTCTTCCATCGCATAGGATTCATCACCGAAGCGGCCAGTGAGATCACGGGCAAGCCGCTTTTCTGCGCCCGTCCAATGAACTAATTCGTGCGCAAGGGTTGAATAGAAGCCTTCGGCTGGTGTCGTGGTTGCAGTGCCAATGAAACGACGACGCTCGGGCATGCGGATGACGTCCAAGGACGGGATGAAACATGCCTTGTCGCCCCCCTCTTCGATCTGTGCGCCAGTGGCACGCGCAAATTCTTCGGCGCGTTGGATCGGGTCGAAGGTGGGTTCTTCTGGAAGCTCTTCGGCCACCACTTCGAAACCTTCCACTTGGGCGGCGTTGAAGACACGGCTGGCGCGGGCCATCATGCGCTCACCGGCCTCGGCTTCACCGGTTTCTTCATTCACGTCTTCGACTTCGTAGGTCTTGTAGAAGACAACGAGCGAGGATTTTTCTCCTTTGCGTACCTGACAGCCTTTCTCCTGCCACTGGCGATACGTGCCCCAGACATTGGAAGGAAACTCGCAGGCCAAAGCGGATACCCAAAGGCTCAGGACATTGATGCCGTTGTAGGGGTTCTTGGATGCGATGTTGACAGGACGCTCGAAGCAGCCGCCTTTGTTCGTGATCCAGGGAAGCCGGAAGTCTCCGGCGGTTTCGATCGCATCAACGATGCGAGTGGTGATCTCCTGATGGATATCGAATTTCTGTTTCTTGCGGGCCATGAGCTTTCTCCTTTCGCCGTTTGAAAGCCGCGACTGTCGCGGCCTGATGGCGACCGGTGAGGCAGGACCAAACAGCCCTTGCACCCCGAAGGGGCGGGCAAAGCGAAAAGACGGCGCATGCCGTTGCGAGGGCTGAGGGGTTCTGCCAGGGATGCCTAGAAGAAGGCCGTGACTGGCGCGCTCAAAACTCTTGGCGAGAACAGGAGAAGCGTGCCCCGCAAAGCGGACACGAAGAGAAGGATCAAAATCAGGGGATCAGCGGCGCTGACGTTACTTGATGCGGGAAACCGTGGAGCGGGATACCCCAAGAACACGGGCAATCTCGGCATTGTCCTGTCCCTCACGGCGCATCTTGAACACCACCTCGCGCTGATACTGAGACAGTTTGGGGGGTCTGCCTGTAGATTTCCATGCAGAAGTGACCCGGATAGGCGTATAATTTCCATTGAGAATT
>OJHM01000231.1_pt1 | contig 20438 bp, 19 predicted proteins | sample 1595241 | NCBI WGS metagenome assembly OJHM01 (sample SAMN05416781, study PRJEB24817) | seawater metagenome | isolation source: Sea water | place: Canada:Atlantic | collected 2013-11
AATTCGGTGATTACATCACCGGTAGCTGGAAGCATCTGGTGGCGCATCCGCGCAGTGTGGAAACCATTGAGCAGATCGCCGAAGTGCTAAGCCACTTTGACGTGGTGGGTTTGCAGGAAGTGGATGGTGGCAGCCTGCGTTCACGCAACATGAACCAGCTGGTGCACCTGGCCTCCATGGCCGATTTCCCCTTCTGGCATCAGCAGTTGAACCGCAATCTCGGCCGTCTCGGCCAGTTCAGTAACGGCTTTCTCAGCCGCCACCAGCCGTTTGAAATTACCGACCACCGTTTGCCCGGCCTGCCTGGGCGCGGCGCCATTGTGATCAAGTACGGCCACCCGATTCAGCCTTTGGTGGTGGTGGTGGCGCATCTGGCGTTGGGGGAAAAGGTCCGCAATACCCAGTTGTCCTACCTGTCCCGGTTGCTGGCGGATTACAAGTACGTGGTGATGATGGGCGATTTCAATTGTCGCCTGGATCACTTGGAAAATTCGCCGCTGGCCGAGCTGGGCTTACAGACGGTGCAGGCGGACAATCTCAATACCTACCCGAGTTGGGCGCCAGACCGGCATATCGACCACATCTTGTTGTCACCGGATCTGGAAAGTCGCCATACCCGGGTACTCACCGACTGCCTGTTGTCGGATCACCTGCCGCTGGCGACGGAAATCGTTATTCCGGACGAAGTGGTCGCCGCGACCCGGGAATACCGCCTGCCACTGATTGTTTAAAAGAAACATTCCACAGTGGCTTCATCGCGCCCATGACGGCCCATGACGATGTGTCGTTGCACAGAAAACGGTGGCCTGGGAGCTTGTCGGCAAGCGATGTCATCGCCAGCAGGCTGGCTCCCATACGTTTTATCTGAGGTCATGTTGTCATGAACACTTCCGTTTTTGTCTGCTTGATTACCCTGTTGTTGGTATCAGCCGCTGCGCTGGCCGATTGCCCCCGTGTGCCCGACCAGGAAGATGATCGTCGCGCCAATGCAGGGTGTTTGATCGTTGAGGGCGACAAGGTGCTGCTGCTGACCCATCGCCTGAACGGCAAGCTGGGTGTGCCCGGGGGGACGCTGAAAAAAGGGGAGTGGGCGCAGTGCACGGCGTATCGGGAAACCCTGGAGGAAAGCGGGTTGGCGGTGACCGTGGGGGAGCGTGTGCAGGTGATGAAGAACGGCTTTCACTTGTACCGTTGCTACCCGAATGCCATACCGGAAACCCTGACTGTGCCCGTCAGCGGAAAGTGGGAGGTATCGGATCTGGGCTGGTATGCACTGGATCAATTGCAGCAGGATGATTGGCGGTTTCCTTACCAGTTTGATCTGTTTGTGGAGACGGTGCGCCCGCTTTTATCGTCTCCGCAGTCCGCTGAGCCTCGGTAGCGTGTCGCCCAGGAATGCAGCCGGCCATGGTGTCGAATGCTATTCATAAAAAATTATTTTCCCCGCCACCCCGCGTCTTTTCTGAGAAAAAAACCTGCCTGAATTTTTATACCCCATATGGGGGATGTTGCCCTTGCCTTCCCTGAGTAGCGTTGTTCTCAATATCAATCGGGGTGATTGGAGACAACGCTAATGAAGGGAACATTCAGGCTTGCCAGCCTGGTGGTGGCGGTTGCCATCGCAGGTTGTGGCGGCGGCGGCGGTAGCAGTGGCGGCGGAACCGCGCCTGCCACACCAAAATCCAGTGTGGCGGGCGCCGTCACCAAGGGGCCAGTGGCGGGTGCCACGCTGTACTTGTACAGCATGGACGCCGCAGGGCAGAAAACCGGTGATCCGGTGGCGGGGCCCATCGTCACCGAGGCGGACGGTTCCTGGACTGTGCAGGTACCGGATTCCGTGCCTCGTCCATTACTGATCGAATCCAGCGGGGGCACCTATACGGATGAAGCCACCGGCGGTGAAGTCACAGCGGGTAGTCTCAACTCGTTTCTTCCGGACGGGGCGGAGACGGCTGCGGTCACGCCGTTAAGTGAATTGCTGGTCCGCGCCACCCGTGAGCACCTGGAAGACAATGCCGGGGCAAGCCTGGACGAAGGTCTGGATGCCGGGCTGGATGTGCTCGACGATGTGTTGGGTGTGTCGTTTGATCCGTTGACCACGGTGCCCAGCACCACGGGGGATGACGAGGCAGCCAAACAATACGCCGCCGTGCTTGGCGGCTTGTCTACCCAGGCGAAAAATGTCAGCGCGGGGACCGATCCGTTCGAAACCGTACTGGCTCTGGTGGACGATGCCAGTGATGGCGTGGTCGACGGCAAAAAAGACGGGGCAGACATTGCCCTGGGCGACGCAACATTGCCCGCCACCAGCAGCGACGACCTGGTGGATGCGATTGGCGAGTACACGGCCAACCCGGATAACGGGGATTTCGAGGGCGTCACCAGCTTCAAGGTAATGGCAACCAGTGGCGCCAACGGCAGTGTCTCGCCGGCATCGCTGTCCCTGCTGGGCGGTGCTTCCGCGTCTTTCGATATTACGCCGGATACTGGCTATAGCATTGATGCCGTGAACGGCTGTGACGGTGATCTGAGCGGGGCCCGGTTTACCACCGATGCCTTGCAAACGGCCTGCACATTGTCGGTCAGCTTTGCCGTTAATGAGTATGAAGTCACTGCCGCATCCGTTACCGGTGGGGCCATTTTGCCGGTATCGGCTTTTGTCGATCACGGCGATAGTACGCAATTCGAAGTGGCAGCCGATGAAGGTTATGACCTGGTTGGTGTGAGCGGGTGTGATGGCTCACTGACAGGTTCCACCTACACCACGGGGGCTATCACTGCGAGTTGTACGCTGACGCCCAGCTTTGCTCTCAAACAGTATGCGGTGACGACCAGCGTGACAGCGGGCAACGGTAGTTTTGATCCGGCCAGCCTGACGGTCTCCCATGGTCAATCTGACACGCTGACAGTCACCGCGGACATGGGCTCCATGATCAACACCGTCGATGGCGACAGCTGTGAAGTGGCTGTAGGGCAAAACCCGGGTGAATACACCGTGGGCCCGGTCACCAGCGACTGTACCGTGAGCGCCAGCTTCAGCCTGCAGCAGTTTATGGTCAGCACGGCAGTGACCGGCAATGGCATGGTGTCTCCGGGCGGCGCCACCGTTGAGTACGGTTCCGCCACCAGCTTCAACGTCATTGCGGATCCGAACCATCAGGTGGCCAGCGCTATGGGTTGTGGTGGTGCCTTGTCAGAAGGCCTGTTCACTACCGCGATGATTACCGGCAACTGTTCGGTGGCAGTGGTGTTCGAACCGGTGTCCTACACGGTGACGACGCTGGCTGACCATGGCAGCTTCTCGCCGGCCAATCCGTCCGTGGAATATAACCAGACTCAGCCGTTCACCGTGACGCCTGAAGAGGGCTACGAGGTGGTGTCCATTGATGGCTGTGGTGGCGTGCAGGATGGCAACAGTTTCACCACCGGTGCGATCACCGCTGAGTGTTCGGTAACGGCCACTTTCGCGCAAAAGACATACACCCTTACCGCAACGGTAAGCGGCAGTAACGGCATGATCGGGCCTAACACTGTGGAGGATGTGGTGCATGGCAGCATGGAAAGTTTCACGGTGACACCAGAGGAAGGGTATGTGGTGAACGCCATTTCCGGTTGTGAGGGTTCGCTGGAAGGGAATACCTACACAACCGGTGCAATCACAGACGATTGTGCGATTACGGTCAGCTTTGTGGAAGACGGTTCGGGCCCGGTCGCCGCCGTTTGGGATCAATTCATTTGGGATCAAGCCAACTGGCAGTGAGGCCATTGGTCAGGGACAACCTTGAGAGGGTAATGACATGAAAAAAGCACTTCTTATCGGCCTCACGGCCGCCATCTGCAGCCCCGCTGCGCTGGCATCAGACGTGGATAGCGGTAACGTGACCACCTTCACCTCCGGCTCTGCTGCGCAGGCGAGCGAGGTGAATGCGAACTTTGCGGCGCTGATTACCGCGATTAACGATAACAACGATCGCATTGCTGATTTGGAGGCCGCCAACGGTGACGTTACGGCTCTGAGCGATGTCGTGAGTGGCTCTACCTATCAGTTGTTCTTCTCCGGCGGCATCATAGAGCTGGACGAAGGTGGTGGGGGCAACCTGGAGCACTTTGGTGGTAACACGGTGCTTGTTTTTAATAGCGATGGCTCTCTTGGCGAGACATTCAACGAGAGCGGACGTTTTATCAGTCTGGATCAACAATTCTGTGATCAGGAAGGTTTGAACTGCGAGCACTTCGTTGATACCTGGGACGACGTAAATGAGGTCGGTACAGGTAGCTGGGCGGTGTCTGGTCAGGACTTGAACGTGACCTGGGCTGATGGTGATTCTGAAACCTTCAAGCTGTCTGCCAATGGTGAAATTCTGATGGCAGGGGGTGGCAGCCTCGATGAAGACGATGGCACCTCAGGGCTGGAGACGTTCGTTGCTGTGGGCTTGAGATTGGCGCCCCAGCCGTAACGCAGGGAAAGCGAAAAGGAAAAACACCCAGGCCTGCAAAGGTTTGGGCGTTTTTTTATGGGCGGCAATCAGGAGCGCTGGCTTTAATAGCGCGTTTCCGCCATCCCCGAAAATTGTTTGGCCAGATAGGTGGCATAGTTGTCGGTCATCCCTGCCAGGAAATCCAGCGCGCGCATAATGCACTGGTAAATCCGTTCCTGCTCCGGTAGTTGCTCCAGGTCTTCCGGGAAACTGTGTCGGCCAATCAAATCAATAATGCGTTCGTGTCGATAATTTTTTGTGCTATTGCAGGCATGGGATACGGCGGCTTCAATCAAACCATCCAGCAGTGCCCCCATGACTTCAAAGGCGCCAATTTCCAGCTCGATTTTGCGTGGATGCTCGAACACTTTCGAGCGAGAAAGTTGCTTGGCGTTTTCTACCACGTCACGCACTGCCGGCTCACAGTGGCTGATCAGGTCGCCTTCCATGCGCCCCTGCAGTAACCGTTCGTGGTTGGCGACAAAAGCTTCCACCCCCGCTTCGATAAAGCGCTCGATAATCTTGCCGCGCAGCAGGGCGGCTTTGCGGCCATCGCGGATATCCGAATGGATCAGCTCGCGTACTTCCTCGCTATCCGGCAGGGCCGGTTGTAGTAAGGCATACACTTCATCCCAGTGCAGCAGATCCATTTCCAGGCCATCTTCCAGATCAATGATGGCGTAGCAAAAGTCATCGGCGGCTTCCATCAGGTAAGCCAGCGGGTGGCGACAGAAATGCCCCGGGCTGTGTTCCAGTAGCCCGGTGGCCTGGGCGACTTCGCGAAACGCCTCGGCTTCCGAGACAAAGGCGCTGTACTTGCCAGGCTTACTGCTGGCGCTGCCCGCATCGGCGGACAGCCACGGGTATTTCAGAAAGGTGGCCAGGGTGGCATAGGTCAGGCGCATGCCGCCGTCGTACTGGTGGTATTCGCTTTTGGTAATGATGCGAAAGCCTTGGGCGTTACCTTCAAAAAACGTCAGGTCGCTTTGCTGATGGGCAGGCAGCATGTCCAGGAACTGCTGCCCGCGCTCCTGAAACCAGGCGCGAATGGCTCGCTCGCCGGTGTGGCCAAAGGGCGGGTTGCCGATGTCGTGGGCCAGGCAGGCAGACTGGACGATGTCGCCGAAATCCGTGGCGCTGACGGTATTGGGTAACAGCTGACGCTGTTGCAGGCGCTCTCCCACGCGAATACCCAGAGTACGCCCCACACAAGAGACTTCCAGCGAATGGGTTAGACGATTGTGGACGTGATCGTTGGTGGCCAGCGGATGGACTTGGGTCTTGCGCGCCAGTCGCCGGAAGGCACCGGAAAAAATAATTTTGTCGTGGTCGCGCAGAAACGCGGTGCGGCCACTTTCATCCTTGGCGGTGCGTCCGCCCAGGCGAGCCTTGTTCAGCAGTTGATGCCAGTCCATGGGGTTCCCCACTACATGCGTGCACGCAACATGCTACACGCAGGCGCTCCTTGCATGCGACGACTTTGTGCCACACCCTCGAGCTGGCATGCCAATGCATGTTGCATCTCTTGTTGCGAACTTTTCGGAGGCATTTATGAATCTGGATAAACCGCTGCTGATGTTAGTCACCAGTGCATCGCAAATGGGGCAGGGGCAGCAGACGGGCCTGTGGCTGGAAGAGTTTGCGGTGCCGTATTTATTGTTCCAGGAAAACCATATTCCGGTGGTGGTAGCCAGCCCGAAAGGGGGCAAGATCCCGGTGGACCCCAACTCGGTGCCGAATGACAGCGAGAAGGAGGCCTGGGCCGAGGCCATTGCGGCTCTGCAGGATACCCGGGAACTGGAGTCCGTCTGGGAAGATGGCTATTGCGGTGTCTTTGTGCCCGGAGGGCACGGTGCCATGTTCGATATGCCCGATAACCCTCTGGTGGCGGCGGTCATGGAGCGCACCTGGGCACAGGGCGGTTTGCTGGGTGCGGTATGCCATGGCCCGGCGGCACTGGTGGGGTTGCGTAACGAACAGCGTGTGCCATTGGTGCAGCATAAAACCTTGGCTTGCTTTACCAATAGTGAAGAGCGGGACGTCGGCCTGGATGACGTTATGCCGTTTCTGTTGGCGTCCCGGCTTGAAGAGCTGGGCGCGCATTTGGATCTGGCCGACGATTTCACGCCCCATGCGGTCACTGACGGCAAACTGGTCACCGGGCAGAACCCGCAGTCCAGCCGCGTGGTGGCCGAGGCGGTGATCGCACAGCTCTACAGCGAATAACGGCGCGCCTGACGCTAAAGCGCCCTCGCAGATAGCCGGGGCTTGCCGTATTGTTAGGCGCAGCGGTGGCGGTGTGTGCCAGTTGGTGCCCCTTGCCCTGCGGGCGGCGTATTATTCATGTTTGGGTTTTATCGTGAGGAGAGATCATGGGGATCTACGATTACAGTGCCATCACCTTGAGTGGTGAAGAAAAACCCCTGTCCGACTTTCAGGGCAAGGTCTTGCTGATTGTGAACACGGCCAGCAAGTGTGGATTTACCCCGCAGTACAAGGGGCTGGAAGACCTGCATGAAAGTCTTCAACCCAAAGGGCTGGAGATTCTCGGTTTTCCCTGTAACCAGTTTGGCAAGCAGGAACCGGGCGCGGCGGATGAGATCGGCGCCTTCTGCGAAAAAAATTACGGTGTCAGCTTCACCATGTTCGACAAGATCGACGTGAATGGTGACGACGCCCACCCGCTGTATGCTTTCCTGAAAAAGGAAGCACCGGGTGTGCTGGGCAGTAAGGGCATCAAATGGAACTTCACCAAATTCCTGGTGGGCAAGGATGGCAAAGTAGTGAAACGCTATGCGCCCACCGACAAGCCTGAAGCGATTCAGAAAGATATTGAGGCCCTGCTATAGAAAGCCGAGCTGCAAGCTACAAGCCTCAAGTTACAAGGCGCGCCAATTGGCCTTTAGGTTCTGAAAGACCATGCCCGCGCTCGAACCTCGAAGCGCGGGCGGTCAACGCGCCTCACTCTCATGTCTCATTCGCGTTGCAGCTTGAGGCTTGTAGCTTGTCGCTGCCTTCATGCGCCCTTGCGCTTTTCCAGCCTTGCAAAGATCGCCATTCCACCGACCATGGCAGCCACGAAAACGATGCCTTTTAAGCTGCCGGTGCCCAGTGCCACTAACGCGGGCCCCGGACAGAAGCCGGCTAGACCCCAGCCAGTGCCTAACCCCAACGCGCCAAGAATCAAGCGAGCATCCACATCGCGGCGGCTGGGAATCTCCATAGGGTCACTGTTCCAGGCTTGCTGACGGCCACGGGCGGCGGCGAAACCTATAGCGGCGACGACTACGGCGCCACCCATCACCAGGGCCAACGACGGATCCCAGTGTCCGGCTAGGTCCAGAAAGGCCAGCACCTTGGCCGGGTTAGCCATGCCGGCCAGTAGCAGGCCGAGGCCGAATATCAGGCCACTGAGAAAGGCGGTCAACGATGATCGGTTCACAGGCCGACTCCCAGCAAATGACGCACCACGTACACAGTGGCAAAACCGCTGGCCATGAATGCCAGGGTGGCAACCAGTGAACGCGGGGACAGCCGGGAAACGCCGCAGACTCCGTGTCCGCTGGTGCAGCCAGCACCGTAACGGGTACTGATCCCCACCAGCAATCCGGCCACAATCAACAGTGGCCAGTCTGCGTCGATGATCAACGGTGGCAACTCAGCGGCCAGGCTCCATAGCAGCGGGGCGATCACAAGGCCCAATAAAAACGCCACGCGCCAGCGGCGATCGCCCCGGCTCGGGCCCAACAAGCCGCCGAGAATGCCGCTGATGCCGGCAATGCGGCCGTTGGCATGTAGAAACAACAGGGCAGACAGGCCAATCAATGCCCCGCCGGCCAGGGAAGACCAGGGAGTAAAGGCGCCCCAATCGATGTTCATGGGGTGTCGCTGCAGAAGCGCTGGTACAGCACGTTCAGCACGGCCAAGGCATCCAGGTTAGCGACCTGGTAGAACATCTGTTTGCCTTCCCGGCGGCTGCTGACCAGCCCTTCCCGGCGAAGAATGCCCAATTGCTGGGAAAGAGAGGGTTGGTAAACGCCCACCAATGGTTCCAGTTCGCTGACGCTACGTTCGCCTTCAGCGAGGCGGCACAACAGCATCAGGCGGTCTGGGTGGGACAGGGCTTTGAGTAACTGGCTGGCCTGGGCGGCATTGTCGCGCAGGGCATCCGGATCGATAGTGGGCATGGTGCATGGGTCCAACAATATATATTTAAATAAAAAGTATATTTATGTTGGGGCAATCACAAGCACTTTCTTGAATTCTGTTCATTAGGTGTGAACGGCGTCAGCTGATCGCAGCAGTAAACGGCAGCACCCCGTAATAGACCGCGAAGAAATGGCAGATGCTGCCGCCCATGACGAACAGGTGCCAGATGGCGTGGTTAAAGGGAATAAAGCGGTCGGCCAGGTAAAAGATGACGCCCACGGTATAGGTGATGCCGCCGGCCAGGATCAGCCAGAACCCGGTGTCGTTGAGTTTGCTGGTCAGGTCGTTGGAAGCCACCAGGATCAGCCAGCCCATGGCCAGGTAAATGCCCACGCGCATGAGCTTGAAACGGTGCCCGTACAAGGCTTTCAGGGCGATGCCGGTAAGTGCCAGCGCCCAGATCACCGCAAACAGAATCCAGCCGGTCTGGCCGCGCAGGTTGACCAGTAAAAAAGGGGTGTAGGTGCCTGCGATCAAGCCGTAAATCGCGCAGTGGTCCAGCATTTTGAAGACCGCGCGCCATTTCGGGCTGCGCAGGCTGTGATAGAGCGCGCTGGCGCTGTAAAGCAGGATCAGGCTGGCGCCGAAGATGCTGAAACTGACGATTTTCCAGGGGTCGCCCAGCAGGCTTGCCGCCACCACCAGAATCACTGTGCCGGCAATGCTCATGGCGGCACCAATGCCATGGGTCAGGCCATTCAACCATTCTTCCAGAATCGAATAGGGAGGTTCCGGGTTGGGGGCTACGGCCATTGGCACATCTTCTTGCGGGCAATAAGGAAGCCTGCATCATGCCGAGCCGCCGGCCTGACTGTAAAGCGCCAAATCGGACAGATGTGCACATTGCTTTTGCCTATGTGTGAGATAACGGGAATGCGTCGACAAACCGGGAACGGTTGGCGGTGGAGGGCATCTAATCCCCTGTGCAGCGAAACAGGGTGCCAGGGTTGACCGGCCGTAAGGTCTGCCACCATTGAAATACGCATCTTGCGCCCAAAGGTGTCACATGGGCCCGGCAAAACGGGCGTGCTCCCTTGGCACTGCACAAGGAAGGGATTGCACAAGCACACTGAAGGAAGACGGGAAAAGGAGACACTCCATGATTGAACACAACAAGCAGGTCGCGGAAGAACTGAGCAAGTTACTGGCTGAGAGTTACACCCTCTATCTCAAGACCCACAAATACCACTGGAATGTAACTGGCCCCATGTTCCATAGCCTGCACCTGCTGTTCGAACAGCAATATATCGAGCTGGCAGAAGCGGTGGATACCATTGCCGAGCGCATTCGTGCCCTGGGCTGGAAGGCGCCGGGTAGCTACACCGAGTTTGCCAAGTTATCCACGGTCGAGGATGCCACGGGCGACCCGGACGCCTCCGGCATGATCAAGGAGCTGGCCGCAGACCACCGCACCGTGGCGGAGCGCGCCAATCGGGTGTTGAAGCTGGCGGGCGAGCATGAAGATGAAGGCTCTGGCGCGGTGGCCAGCGACCGTATCGAGATTCATGAAAAATCTGCCTGGATGCTGTCTGCGCATCTGGGCTGATAGCGCCCTGGCGCACATTGTTCTTTACTCACTACAAGGGCCGACGCCAGTCGGCCCTTTTTATGGTTGATCCTGCCGCTTGGCGGGGACGTGCTCTGCAACTCTCTTTCAGCTCTGACGTCTTGCCTGAGCCCTGTCCGGTTCGTTCACCGTGTAGAAATAGCGCCGGCGCGCCCATCGTCTGATAAGGTCAAAATTTTGCTGCGGGTGAAAAAGCTTCACCTGATACGCGCGTACCTGTGCGACAATTGGTACTAACAAGTACCGTTTTAGATCGGGGAGAGCACGATGCAACGTTTTTGGGTAACCCTGGGCCTGGCGCTGGCCCTGTGGAGCTGCAGTGATGAGCCGCAGCCGGATGCTCCCATGCCGCAACCGGTGAAACTGCAAACGGTGAACGGCGGCGATGGTACGTTGCGTCACTACCCGGGCAAGGTGGTGGCCACGGAAGGCTCGGAGCTGGCGTTTCGGGTGTCCGGGCAACTGGAGCGGTTGCCGGTGCGCGCTGGCGAGCAGGTCAAAAAGGGCCAGTTGCTGGCGGCGCTGGACCCGGCGGACTTCAACAACCAGCTGGCGGATCGCCAGGCCCAGTACGACCTGGCCGAAAGCCAGTATCAGCGTGGCATCAGTTTGCGAGACCGAGGGGTTATTTCCGAAGCCCAGTTCGATGAAATCGATGCCAAGCGGCGTCAGTCGCAAGCGGCCCTGAGCCTGGCCCGGGACAACGTGAAATACACCCGCCTGAAAGCGCCCTACGGTGGCACCGTGGCGCGCACTGAGGTGGAAAACTACCAGTTCGTGCAGGCCAAACAGCCGATTCTGTACCTGCAGGGCGACAAGAATATTGATATCGAATTTGCTGTGTCCGAGCGCTTCTTCACCAACCTGCGCAAGGACGGCGAAGACTACCAGCCGGATATCCGTTTCGAGGGCGCACCGGGCACCACCTTCAAGGCTAGCTACAAAGAGCATGAAGCCAGCGCCGATGATCGCACCCAGACCTACATCATTACCCTGACCATGCCCAACCCCGAGGGCATTATGGTGTTGCCGGGCATGAGCGTGGATGTGGCCATCGACCTCAGCCAGATCATGCGCGCCACTACCCGCACCCCGGAGGTGCCGGCGGCGGCGGTCTTCAATCCTGATGGCAAGAACGGTGCCCATGTCTGGTTGTTCCAGGACGATGGCACGGTAACGGCCGTGCCGGTGACGTTGGGTGAAGTGGTCGGTGGTGGCGTGCAAATCACCGAGGGGCTGGAGCCCGGTGATCGCATCGTGGTTGCCGGCGTGCACCGTTTGAAGGACGGGCAAACCGTTCGTGAATTGGTAAAAGAACGGGGCCTGTAAATGAACATCGCCGAGTACAGCATCCGCCACAAGGTGGTGAGCTGGTTGTTTACGCTGATCCTGTTGATCGGCGGGGTGGTCAGTTTTTCCCGGCTGGGTCAGCTGGAAGACCCGGAGTTCACCCTTAAAATCGCCATGGTGATCACCAACTACGCGGGCGCGTCGCCCCGGCAGGTGGAAGAGGAAGTGACGCTGCCGGTGGAAAAAGCCATCCAGAGCCTGCCCTATGTAAAGAACGTCACCTCCATTTCCAGCAATGGCCTGTCTCAGGTGCAGGTGGAAATGAAACCCGAGTATCGGGCCAGCCAGCTCAAGCAGATCTGGGATGAGCTGCGCCACAAGATGACCGACTTGCAGGGCCAGCTGCCCCCCGGGGCCGGCACCATTCAGGTGATCGATGATTTCGGTGATGTGTATGGCATTCTGCTGGCGGTGACCGGCGACGGTTATTCCTACCAGGACATGAAAGATTATGCCGACTACCTGACCCGCGAGCTGGTGCTGGTGGAAGGCGTCGGCAAGGTCACCATTGGTGGCCAGCGTCAGGAGCAGGTGTTGGTGGAAATTTCCCGCACCCGACTGGCGTCGCTGGGCATTAGCCCGGACCGTATTTTCGGCTTGCTGCAAACCCAGAATACAGTGAATCCGGCGGGTAAGGTGCGGGTGGGGAATGAGTACATTCGTATTTATCCCACCGGCGAATTTCCTTCTGTGCAATCCATGGGGGATTTGCTGATCTCCGACCCCGGCGCCAGCGAACTGGTGTACCTGCGGGACGTGGCGTCCATCGAGCGCGGCTATGCGGAGGTGCCCAACCACCTGTATCGCTTTAACGGTGGCCCGGCGCTGACCATGGGGATTTCCTTTGCCTCTGGCGTGAATGTGGTGGACGTGGGCGCGCGGGTGGATCAGCGCCTGGCGGAGCTGGAATATCAGCGCCCGGCGGGCATGGCGTTGGCCACGGTCTACAACCAGCCCGAAGAAGTGGATAAATCGGTCAGTGCCTTCATGCTCAATCTGGGTGAGGCGGTGGCCATCGTTATTGCGGTGCTGCTGGTGTTCATGGGGGTGCGTTCCGGGATCTTGATGGGCGGGGTGCTGCTGCTCACCATTCTTGGCACGTTCATTGTCATGAAGATGATGGATATTGAGCTGCAACGGATCTCTCTGGGCGCGCTGATCATTGCCCTGGGGATGCTGGTGGATAACGCGATTGTGGTCACCGAAGGCATTCTGGTGGGCATGAAGCGAGGCCTGTCGAAACTGGATGCGGCGAAAGAAATTGTCCGGCAGACCGTCTGGCCGCTGTTGGGCGCCACGGTGATTGCGATCATGGCGTTCGCGCCCATTGGCCTGTCGGATGATGCCACCGGGGAATACACCAATACCCTGTTCTGGGTGTTGCTGATTTCGTTGATGCTGAGCTGGGTCACCGCCATCACGCTGGTGCCGTTCTTTGCGGACCTGTTTTTCAGTGACAAGGATGTGGGCGGTGACGACGGCGCCGGCGAAGATCCCTACAGCGGCAAGGTGTTTGTGCTCTATCGGCGTCTGTTGGATAAGGCCATTCATCACCGGGTGATTACCCTGAGCGCCATGGGGGCGCTGCTGGTGATTGCGGTTGTCGGCTTCGGTTTCGTCAAGCAGGCGTTCTTCCCGCCGTCCAATACGCCCATGTTTCTGGTGGATTATTGGTTGCCCCAGGGCAGCGATATTCGCGCCACCCAGGAAGCGGCTGCCCGGTTGGAGCAGGAGCTGCTGGAGATGGATAGCGTCGAGCAGGTCACCAGCACCATCGGGCAGGGGGCGCAGCGCTTCATGCTTCCCTACGCGCCGGAAAAGAGTTACCCCAGCTATGCCCAGCTGATTGTAGAAGTGTCGGATCGGGAGCAAATCAATCCGACCCTGGCGGCCACCCGCGAACTGATTCGTGACGAGCACTTGCAGGCGTTTGCGAAAGTGAAGCGCCTGATGATCGGCCCCAGCCCGGCCGCGTCCATCGAAGCCCGATTCAGTGGCCCGGACCCGAAAGCGCTGCGGGCACTGGGCCTGAAAGCCCAGGCCATCATGCGTGACGACGGCGGTCTGGAAAGCATCCGGCATGACTGGCGTCAGCAGGAAAAAGTGATTCGTCCCCAGTTTCAGGAAGCCCAGGCACGGCGGGCCGGGATTACCCGTGAAGACCTGGATAACACCCTGGCACTGAACTTCAGTGGCCGCGATGTGGGCCTGTATCGTGATGGCAGCAAGCTGCTGCCGATCGTGGCGCGTCCGCCGGATAATGAGCGCCTGAGTGCAGACAACCTGAACGATGTGCAGGTCTGGTCGCCGGCCTATGCCACCTACATTCCCATCAGCCAAGTGGTCTCGGACTTCAAGACCGAATGGGAAAACGCGCTGATCATGCGTCGCGACCGCAAGCGCACACTCACTGTGCAGGCCGAACCGGATGTGCTCGGAGAAGAAACCGCGGACCAGGTGCTGCGGCGCATCCGCCCGGCTATCGAGGCGCTGGAGCTGCCGGTGGGCTATTCGCTGCACTGGGGCGGTGAATACGAAGCGTCCAAGGATGCCCAGGCCGCCGTGTTCGGCAGCCTGCCCATGGGCTACCTGTTCATGTTCATCATCACCATTTTGTTGTTCGACGCGCTGCGCTCACCGCTGGTGATCTGGGCCACGGTGCCGCTGGCCATTATTGGCGTCACCTTCGGGTTGCTGGTGCTCAACTCGCCCTTTGGCTTCATGGCCCTGTTGGGCTTTTTGAGCTTGTCTGGCATGTTGGTGAAAAACGGCATTGTGCTGGTGGAGCAGATCAAGCTGGACCGGGAAACCATGGCACCGTTCGATGCGGTGGTGTCGGCCTCCATCTCGCGGGTGCGGCCGGTGTGCATGGCGGCGGTGACCACCATTCTTGGCATGATCCCGCTGTTGTTCGATGCCTTCTTCGAATCCATGGCCGTGGTGATCATGTTTGGCCTGGGTTTTGCCACCGTGCTCACGCTAGTGGTGGTGCCGGTGCTGTATACCCTGGCCTACGGCATCAAGCCGGGTGCGGATCAGCATGTGTGAATAACGGAACACGCTCCACGCAACATGCCCCACGCGGCGTGTTGCATGGGGCCTGATGCGTGTTGCGTCTGCGTAGGTGCCTCCTTCCTTCCTCTCTGCCACAATGTGCCCGCCTGAGATTATTGACGATCTCCAACTGATGACCCCAAGGAGTGCCGATGTTGCTGGCCATTGCCGCCGTGATTGGTGGGCTGATACTGCTGGTATGGAGTGCGGACAAGTTTGTTGAAGGGGCGGCGGGTACCGCCGCTCACGCCGGTATGCCGCCGTTGCTGATCGGTATGCTAATTGTCGGCTTTGGCACCTCGGCACCGGAAATGGTGGTGTCCGCCCTGGCCGCGCTGGAGGGTAATCCGTCGCTGGCGCTGGGTAATGCCTACGGCTCCAACATTTCCAATATCGCTCTGATTCTCGGGGTGGTGGCGGTGATGAGCCCGATTCTGGTGAACTCCGCCATCCTCAAGAAAGAGCTGCCGATTCTGGTTCTGGTGACCCTGCTGTCCGGGTATCAGCTCCTCGACGGGGAAATCTCCCGCCTAGATTCCTGGGTGCTGCTTGCGGTGCTGGCCGTGCTAATGGGCTGGTCGATTTTTGCCGCCATGACGGGTAAGGGCGAAGTGCTGGCCGGGGACGTTGAAACCGAGATGGCGGACCATCCGTTGCCCCTGAAAAAGTCCCTGTTCTGGCTGGTGGTGGGTCTGATCCTGTTGGTCGTCAGTTCCCGGGCGCTGGTGTGGGGGGCGGTATTCATTGCTCAATCGCTGGGTGTTAGCGACCTGATCATTGGCCTGACCATCGTGGCGATTGGCACCTCCCTGCCAGAGCTGGCCTCCAGCATTGCCGCGGTGCGCAAGGGCGAGCACGATATCGCCTTTGGTAACGTGCTAGGCTCGAATTTGTTCAACACCCTGGCGGTGGTCGGTATTGCGGGTGCCATTAAACCCATGTCAGTGGAGGCGGTGGTGTTGCAACGGGACTGGTCGCTGATGATGGGGCTGACCTTGGTGCTGTTCGTCATGGGCTTTGGCCTGTGGGGCCGCAAAGGGCAGATTACCCGAGCGAACGGTATCGGGTTGTTGGTGGTCTATGTGGCCTATATGGCGTATCTGGGTTCTACCATGCTGACCGCGGGCTGATTGACGCCTGTGCGTCGACGAACATTCCAATAACGAGACTCTGGGAAGCGGCAGGATGCGGGACACGGGATTGTCGGAAAAACTGGAGCAGCGCGCCTTCCTGTTCGCGTTGGTGGCGGTCAGCGCGGTCTTTGCCCTGCTGATTCAGCCTTTCTTCGCGCCCATTTTCTGGGCTTGTGCCATCAGCGTTATTTTTTATCCTTTCCACAAGAAGCTGCTGGCTCGCTGGCCCCAGCGTCGCAATTTGGTGGCGTTGTTCACGCTGTTGCTGTGTGTGGTGCTGGTGGTGATCCCGGTACTGGCGGTGGCCACGTCGTTCGTGACGGAAGGCGTGGGCCTGTTCCAGAAAGTGCAGAGCGGTGAGATCGATCTGGCCAGTTACGTGGACAAGATCAAGCACGCCTTCCCGGGGCTGCAGTCGCTGGCTGAGCGATTTGATGTGGACCTGGAGAAAATCAAGGAACAGGCGGTCCAAGCATTCACCGGTGCGGGCCAGTTCCTCGCCAAGCGAGCGCTGGCGGTGGGGCAGAACACCTTCCAGTTCTTCCTCAACCTGGGCTTGATGCTGTACCTGGCGTTTTTCCTGATCCGCGATGGCGACTCCATGGTGGCCATGTTGATCCGCGCCCTGCCATTGGGCGATGAGCGTGAAAAATTGCTGTTTGCCAAGTTCGCCGAAGTCACCCGCGCCACCATCAAGGGCAACCTGCTGGTAGCGATTACCCAGGGCGCGCTGGGTGGTTTGATCTTCTGGTGGCTGGGCATCCCCGGGGCCCTGCTGTGGGGCGTAGTGATGGCCGTGCTATCGCTGATCCCGGCGGTGGGCGCGGGTTTGATCTGGTTCCCCGTGGCGCTGTATCTCTACGCCGTTGGCGACATGACCGAAGCCACTATTCTGATTCTGTTCGGGGTGTTCGTTATCGGCCTGGTGGATAACATTTTGCGCCCGATTCTGGTGGGCCGCGATACCAAGCTGCCAGATTATGTGGTGCTGTTTTCCACCCTGGGCGGGCTGGCCATGTTCGGGATCACCGGTTTTGCGGTGGGGCCGTTGCTGGCTGCCCTGTTCGTGGCGTTCTGGGGTATCTTTATCCGTGAATTTAACGAGGAAAGTGTGCCTGCGTTACTGGCTGACAGTGAGCCGGGTGAGGCACCTTCCGGGAGTGAGTAACGATGATTTTTCTGCGATTGGTGCTGGCGGCCTCAGTGGCCGGGTTGTCCGCTTTTGGTTGTGACGAAGACGAAGACGGCGGCCTTTTTTCCTCCAGCGACAGTGCCCAGCTGTACTTCCATAACCAACTCACCCAGGTGGGCGGGGGCAGTGAAGACGATATAACCGTAGATTTGTTCGTGGATGATCAGACCATAGCGCTGGAAAGTGGCGTGGCCTACACCACGCGGGGCAACGTGAGCTCCAACAGTCTGGAGCTGGACGACGACAGTGAGTCCATAGCGTTCGATGCCCGCGGCATCAGCTCCGGCAGCACCTTGGTCAGTGGTCCGATCAACCGCACGCTCACCGGTGGCAATCGCTACTCAGTGGTGCTGATGGGAGATACCACCCTGGATAACCGTCAGTTGAAGACATTCAGCCACCAGACAATGGATGTGGGCAGCGGCCAGATTCGGGTGCGTTTCATCAATACCCTGTCGCGCCTGTCCGGCGACGAGCTGAGTATCACCGCAAGCGGTGGTGCACCCGGTGGCCAGGCACTGGTCAGCGGCCTTGAATATGCCGATGGCAGTAGCTATGTCTCGTTGAGCGCCGGCGGCAGCCTGGCAGTAACCATCAATAATGAAACCCAGGGCGTGATCATCGATGATGTGAGCTGCAGTGTCAGCAGCGGCCGCAGCTACGATGCGATCATCGCCTATACGGAGTTCGACAGTGACGACGACCAGATTTCCCTGTACTGCCAGCCGTTCTAGTCACTGAACGGAGGAACGTTTCACTACGAAAAACCTCTGAACTGCCAACCAATACCAAAAGACAGGGCATCGGTATGATTACGATGCCCTTTTTCGCGTTTGTCTCGGGAGAAGTTATGCGAATGATCGGGATGCTGGCGGTGGCCAGCGCAGTAGTGCTGTCCGGCTGTGGCGGTGATGATGATGACGTGGAAGATTTGCTGCGCGAGCCTGCTACGTTGTATTTCCATAATCAGTTAACGGATTTTACCGCCCCGGATGCGGCAAGCATTCGCGTGGACCTGGTGACCGACAAGGCGTCAGATCCGTTGTTTGAGGATGTGGGGTATTCCACTGATGAGCAAGGCGGTATGAACCTGAAGCTGGCGGCTGGTACCGAAACCGTCAACTTTCAGCCACGCAGAAGCACTATGGATTTGCCGGACAAAGATATATCGCTGGCAGCGGGGGAGAATTACACCCTTGTCCTGATGGGCGATGTGGCAGATAGTTCTCCGCAACTGAACGCTTTCCGCCAGGAGACCCCTTCTGTGATGGCATCAAACGTCGGGGTGCGCTTTATTCATGCCATGAGTCAGCAGGCAGGCATTGTTTTCTCTATCGGCACAATTCCTGATCTGCAGTATGGCAAAGCCACAGACTATTTTTCGGATACCCCCAATGGTAGCAGCCGTCTGGAAGTACAAGTAAAGGATGCGGCGGACGACAGCCTTATCGAGACGGTCTCCTGTCCGGTTCAAGCCGGCAAGGTCTACGATGCCATCATTACCCACAAAGGGTTTGCTGATCCCGACATGGCGATGTTCTGTCAGCAGGTTGAGGGTAGCTAAACGGACACTGTCCTTCCGTAGGTCGGCTTAGGGCGTAGCCGTACGCCGACAACCCATCTTGTTATTTACCTCATCGCTGAATGTCGGATTACGCCTTTCAGGCTCTCTGTGCCCTTGGGTGAATTCGACTTACCGGGGAGGGCGGTTTACCCGGCGCTTATTTCAATCGCACCGACGGATCCAGTTTGGGCGCCGTCAGCGGTGCCCCCTGATAACTTGAGACATCGGCAAAGCGATCGTTGGGCCATTGCTGCCAGTCGATCACCGCCTGATTCAGCCGTTCTTGATCACGACCAACAAAATTCCACCACAGCAGCACCGGCTGCCCCAGCGGTTCTCCGCCCAGCAGCATGACGCGGCTACCGGCGGAAAGCGTCAGAGTCAGGGTGTCGCGGCCCTGTCCCAGATAATAAAGCTCACCGCTCTGCAGTGCTTCCCCTTCCAGCTCGGCGTTGCCTTCGTTGATACACAGGCCCAGTTCGAACGCAGCTGGAATCGGCAGGGTAAGTTGGCAAGCTTGTGTGGCGATGATGTCGGCACCGACTAATGGAGAAAAGACCTGGGCTGGCGAGCGACGTCCAGCTAGCTCGCCCACTACCAGAGTAATATCTGCGCCATCCTGCTGCCACTGGGGCAGTTCGGTGTGGTGGTCAAAGGCCGGCGAAGTGTCTTCATGCTCGGCGGGCAGGGCGATCCAGAATTGCAGGCCGTGCATCGGCCCGCTAAATCCCGGTGGGCTTTCTTCGGAATGGCAGATGCCATGGCCGGTGGTCATCAAATTCAGCTGACCGGGGGCGATAACCTGCTCGTAACCCAGGCTGTCCTTGTGCAGTAGCGTCCCCTCAAACAACCAGGTCACGGTTTGTAGGCCGATATGTGGGTGAGTGCCCACGTCTACGGCGTTATCGACATTCAGATCGGTGGGGCCGATATGATCGAGAAAACACCAGGGGCCAATGAGCCGTTGAGAGCGGCTGGGCAAATGTCGGATGATCGGTAAGCCGCTACCGAGAATGCTCTTGCGCGAATTGACCTGCTTGAGGGTAGACCGGCTGGCAAGGTTAGGGCATTCCACCATCTCGCCGCTGGCGTGAGTGTTGCTCATGGCTGTCTCCGTGGCATAGTCCAGATGCGGGGCACGCGCCTTGAGTATGAAACCCGATGGGAACAATGGAAAGTGAGTGAGAGGAGATTCGATATGGCCACCGTTAGCCTGCATAGTCGCCATCATTACGGTCAGCAGATCAGTGCTCGTCAGCACCACCTCAGTGCGGATGAAGACGTGAAGATGGGAGGGCAAGACAGCGGCCCCAACCCTTATGAGTTGCTGTTGTCCGGTCTCGGGGCCTGTACTTCAATCACCCTGCGCATGTATGCGGAGCGCAAGGGATGGGAATTGGGCGATATCGACGTTCGTCTGCATTTTTATCGTGATGAGAATGGCAGCGAGCACATTGAGCGTGCCTTGACTTGCAGCGCGCCGCTTGGCGATGAGCAACGAGAGCGCTTGCTCGAGATCGCCGCGAAAACCCCGGTAACCAAATCCATTCGCCAGGGCGTAGCCATTACCAGCGCTTGGGAAAAAGCTCGTCGCGACAGTGAATAATGAGGCCGTGCCGCTTCATCGCTGGTTTGGGGGAAGGCAACTCCCCCATGCCTGCACGCTAACCCGCAAAGAGTGGGAAATAAGCAGCGATGTGGCCGGGCTTTTGGCATACTCGCGCCTCCATGAATCAGCGGAGGTCCTTGTATGTTCAAGGTCAACGAATACTTCGATGCCAAGGTGGCATCCATCGCCTTTCAAACCGAATCCAAGCCGGCCACCGTCGGTGTCATGGCGCCGGGGGATTACGAATTCGGCACCAGTGAGTACGAAACCATGACCGTGACC
>OJHM01000260.1_pt1 | contig 18836 bp, 25 predicted proteins | sample 1595241 | NCBI WGS metagenome assembly OJHM01 (sample SAMN05416781, study PRJEB24817) | seawater metagenome | isolation source: Sea water | place: Canada:Atlantic | collected 2013-11
GTCCAACTGGAGCTGTTGCCATGATGATCATGGAAACCTCATCACGCAGACCGCCACTGGAGCCGGTACTGCCGCTGATCAATGTGGTCTTCCTGCTGCTGATCTTCTTCATGCTGGCCGGGCAACTGGCCAAGCGCCCCACCGTGGCGGTGGAAGCGCCCATGAGTCAGACCGCCAACGGCGAAGAAGCGCGGGACAAGCTGCTGCTAGTGATGCAGAACGATGGGCAATGGTTTGCCGAAGACAGCGCCGAGCCGCTGAGCGAAGAAGCATTACTGGCCCTGCTCGGCGACAAGCCCGAAGAAGCCGAAGTGCGCCTGCTGGCCGACGCAGGGGTGACCATGCAAGCTCTGCGTGGCCGACTGGAAACCCTGCAAGGCATGGGCGTGGAACAGGTTCGCCTGGTCACCCAGAGCGATGCCGCCGCAGACAACAAGAGCGAGGTGTCGCCATGAAACCCCGCAACCTTACCGCCTGGATCGTTTCCATTCTGGTTCACGTCAGCGTGCTGGTTACCGTGGGTGCCATGACCCTGGCCGGTGGCCGGCCAGCTAAACCCGGCGTTAGCGAAATTGCCATCAACCTGTCGGCGCCACCCGCCCCGAAAGCGGCAGCGCCGGCACCGCAACCCAAGGCCCAGCCTGCGCCGCAGCCGAAACCCAAGCCAAAACCAAAACCTAAGCCTAAGCCTAAGCCTAAGCCAAAACCGGTGGCCAAGCCGACACCCGAACCCAAACCAGAACCGGTTCCCGAGCCGCAGGTAGCAGAAACCAAGCCCACGGAAACCCCGGATGAGAATGTCAACGAAGAGGCCTCTACCCAGCCGCTAACCCAGGGCGCCAAAGGCATGGCCGGTGACCCAGGTAAAGGGGTGCATCAATCCGGCGACACCGAAAATGCACTCAACAAGTACCTGGCCAAGGTCCGCGACACCATTGATTACAACAAGCAGTACCCGCATCGCGCCAAAATGCGGCGCCAGCAAGGTACCGTGAAAGTGTCTTTCGTGATCAATGCCTCCGGCCGCGCTGAACAGGTAGAAATCACCGCAAGTTCCGGCAGCCGTATCCTCGACCGGGCCACCAAGGAGCTGGTGTCACGCCTGCGCTTTGATGCCCCCCCCAAGGAACTGGATAGCAGCAGTGTGCCTGTGCGTGTCATTGCACCGGTGGACTACGACCTGAGCAACAGCTGAACCGGGCGGCGCCCTTTCACCGCCCACAGTTGATCCCCTCCCCGCCAGTCATTACTGTTTAATGATCCAACGTGAAACCGCTGGCGGGTCAGCGTGCGTTTCCATCCTGCCTGCGCCACGTCTTCTTTCGAGCTACCAAGGAAAGGTCTGTGAGCCCATTAACTCTGGCATTACTTCTCAGCCTGGCCGCCGGCCTTAGCATGGCAGCTGGTGCCTTGATCGGCGTGCAGCAGCATATCGCCAGAAGCTGGCTGGAGCAGGAAGTCCGTCACGGCGTCATCGCCTTCGGTGGTGGGGCTCTGCTGGCAGCCGTGGCCCTGGTGTTGGTACCCGAAGCCGTCAAACACCACAGCCCGTTTTCTGCCACCGTGCTGTTTGTCAGTGGCGGACTGGTGTTTATGCTGATCGACCGGGCGCTGGCAAAGCGCGGCGGTGCCATGTCGCAGTTGCTGGCCATGCTGTTGGATTTTGTCCCCGAAGCCATCGCCCTGGGCGCCGCACTGGCCACCGGTGGCAACCAGGCCTACCTGCTCGCTTTCCTTATCGGCATGCAGAACATGCCCGAAGGGTTCAACGCTTACCGGGAAATCTACAACAGTAACGGCAATACCCTATCCAAAAGCCGCATCGTGCTGGCCTTTGCCGGCATGGCATTGCTGGGGCCATTAAGCGCCTGGTTGGGGTTCGAGATATTGGTGGAGCAACCGTTCATTCTCGGCGGCATCATGCTGTTTGCCAGTGGCGGGATTCTTTACCTCACCTTCCAGGACATTGCCCCGCAAGTGCCATTGGAAAAACACTGGATGCCCGCTCAAGGTGCCGTAGCCGGCTTTGCACTGGGGCTAGTGGGGCATCTTTTGGTGCAATAACAGCAGCGACCAGGACTGAGCTACTAGCTTCGAATGCCGTACGGACTTGGAAGCTCACGGCACGTAGCTAGTAGCTAGTAGCTAGTAGCTGATTTTACTCCCCCCAGCGTTTCACCAGGGTTTGTTCCAGCCCGAGATGATCCAGCAGCCGTGCCACCATAAAGTCCACCAGATCCTCCACGCTTTGTGGCTGGTGATAGAAGCCCGGTGCGGCCGGCATAATGGTGACCCCAAGGCGGGAAAGCTTGAGCATGTTTTCCAGATGAATCGCGGAAAACGGCGATTCACGGGGCACCAAAATCAGTTTTCGCCCTTCCTTGATGGCCACATCGGCAGCCCGCTCAATCAGGTTGTCGCTGGCACCTGTGGCAATGGCCGACAAGGTGCCGGTGGAACAGGGGCACACCACCATGGCAGCCGGCGCCCCACTGCCCGAAGCCACCGGGGCGGTCCATTGCTCCAGCCCGCACACGATCAGCCGGCCCTTGTCTGTCTTTACCCAGTCGCGCAGTGCCTGCTCGGCCTGCCCTGTACCCGCGGGGAGTTTCAGGTCGGTTTCCGTCCCAATCACAACCCGCGCGGCCTTGGACAGCAACACAAATACCTCGCAGTTCGCTTCCAGCAAGCATTGCAGCAAGCGCAAGCCGTAAGGCGCGCCGGAGGCACCGGTAAAGGCAAGCGTAACCCGTTGTGTCATGACCCCATCCCGACGCCTCTGGCCATCATCGCGGCCAGAATCGGCATCAATATCAGCAAATGAATTTCCGCCACCAGCACGCCGCGCAGGTTGCGCTGCAGCTTGTCATCAATCTCCGGCACGTGGCCAGCCTTCACTGATTTACGCCAGCCCAGCAGCACCTTGGTGGGGTACAGGCTCAGCAAGGCGATCAGCACAAACAGCGTGACCTTACCGTGGAACCAAGGGTTGGCCAGGTAAAAGTCCCAGCCTTTTTCGGTCCAGCCAGCGCGGGCCAGCCCACTGATCAACACCACCAACGCCGATAAGCCATAGCCGATATCCAGCCACAGTAACGTGCGAATGTTTCGCTCATTGATACCGGTGCGCCACAACAACAGCTCGCCATACAGACACGCAAACAACATCAAAATGCTGAGGTAATGCACCGATGCCCAGAGTACTGACCAGAACATAAAGCCTCCTTGAAACTCGCATCACGCTACAACCCGTTGCCGCGTATGGCGTGATGCGTGCAGCGTTTATTCAGCCAACGCATCCAGCAGCTTCTGGTGAATACCGCCGAATCCACCGTTGCTCATCACCACCACGCTCAGCGGCTCACCTTTGTGGTTGACCACTTTGGCAATAATATCATCCAGCGATTCACTGACTGATGCGGGCACTGGCGCCTCGCTCAACACCGAATCCAGCGACCAGTCCAAGCCCGGCGGCTGATACCAGATTACCTCATCGGCACAACCGGTGCTGCCCGCCAATGCCGCCTTGTGGCTCCCCAATCGCATGGTATTGGAACGCGGTTCGATGATAGCGAGAATCTTGCCTTCACCGACCTGGCGGCGCAGCCCATCCAGAGTGGTGGCAATCGCCGTGGGGTGGTGCGCAAAATCGTCGTAAACCCGCACGCCATCCACCTCGCCGCGTAGCTCCATGCGCCGTTTCACACCCACAAATTCCGATAACGCCGCGGCCCCATCGGCCAGGGTCACGCCCACATGCCGTGCCGCCAGCAATGCCGCCATGCCATTGTTGACGCTGTGGCGACCCGTCTGGCCCCAACGCACCTGAGCCACTGGCTGGCCGTTTTCCAACACCGTAAAGACCGAGCCGTCGTTCTGATCCAGCCGATAACCCAGCGCCTCTTCTTCCCCAAAACGCTCCACTTCGCTCCAGCATCCCTTGTCCAGCGTCTCCTCCAGCGCGGTCTCGCCATGGGGCAGAATCAACCGGCCGGTGGACGGAACAGTGCGAATCAGGTGATGAAACTGGGTCTGGATCGCCGCCAAATCCGCAAAGATATCCGCGTGATCGAACTCCAGATTATTGAGAATCACGGTACGCGGGCGGTAGTGAACAAACTTGCTCCGCTTGTCGAAGAAGGCGGTATCGTATTCGTCCGCTTCCACCACAAAAAAAGGCGTTTCGCCCAATCGCGCTGATACCCCGAAATTGCCGGGCACACCGCCAATCAGGTAGCCGGGGTTCAAACCGGCATACTCAAGAATCCAGGCCAGCATGGAGCTGGTGGTGGTTTTGCCGTGGGTCCCGGACACGGCCAACACCCAACGCCCAGGAAGCACCACTTCCTCCAATAGCTGCGCCCCGGAGGTATAGGCCAGGCCACGGTCCAGTACCGCCTCCACCGCTGGATTACCCCGACTCAAGGCATTACCGATCACCACCAGATCCGGTGCTGGTTCCAGCTGGGCCGGATCGTAACCCTGGGTCAGGGTAATCCCTGCCGCTTCCAACTGATCACTCATGGGCGGATAGACGTTCTGGTCACTGCCAGTGACCTGATGCCCCTGGGCCTTGGCCAACTGCGCCAGCGACCCCATGAAGGTGCCGCAAATACCGAGAATATGAATATGCATGGGAAGGAACTGCCAACATTAAGATTCCCTGCACCATAACGGCAAGGGCCACCAAGGTGAAGAGGCTAGTTTCCCTGATTCCCACCAAGACTATTCCCGAGGGTCTCCTGCACCGATCAGCACCCGGTTTTGCAGCGAATTATTGAGCAGAGAAGACGGCGACATACCCAGCATGTTCTGGAATACATGGGACAAGTGTGAGGAGTCAGAAAACCCGGCCGTCAGCGCCGCATCCGTGAGCGAGCTGCCCATGGACATCATAGAGGACGTCACGAACAAACGGTGCCATAGCCGGTAACGCCGAATAGGAATACCCGTGGCTTCCTTGAACACGCGCTGCAGACGCGCCCCAGACAAGCCCACCTGGCTGGCAAGATCATCGTTGGAATAATTTTGCGCCGGATCAGAACGGATCAGTTCAATAATGTGCGCAATACGCGCATCCGGCACGAACCCGGCAACCTCTGTACTGGCAGCGGGGAAAAGCAGGTCCGCCAACTGCCCATACACCTCGTCAGCGCCCAAACTGTGCAGATAGGCCCGTTTCAGCACCGCCAGCTGTCGCTCCTGTAATGCAGAATTACAGTAGAAACCGGGGCTGCACCCTTGCATCAAACGCTGATGGAACAGGTAATCCCGGCCTAACGGGTCCAGAAAACAGCAACCTATTTGGTTACCCTGCGAATCAGCCGTGAACGAGATACCCGCAGGCATGAGGAACGTCCGAGCACGAAATTTTTCGCCGCCCACATCAAGCAACACCTCGTCTTCCAGGCCAAACAAAAGCGTATGTGCGCCTGCTGAAAAGGTAATCCGGTTTCCAAGATAGCCCACGTAGAGCGTTCTCAAGCGCCACAAATACAGCGTCGATGGCGGCATGTCGGGCTGTGTATCCACATTATTATTTTTGTCTTTCATATTTTTATTCTCGACTGAAAAACAGCCTTTTTAGAGATACTGCACTGGAACAACCGCGCCTGTGAATCCCGTCACAGTGCGTAAAAATCCGCCTTCGATCACGCCCCGTTCTTACAAGTCAGTATCACCAAACCTTCATATAGTCCAGTCGTCGACAAACAAAACCAGCAGCCATGGCGCCGGCTGCAATCTAATAAATAGGAGAAAATCATGTCGATCACAGCCCGTGGCCTACTCATGGCCATCGTTCTGGTATTAAGCACCAGCCAGGCTTACGCCTGGTCCTGGTTCGGGAAAGACACACGCTACGCCGACACCCGCTACCCCATCGTTCTGGTGGGCGGCATCATCGCCTTCGATGATATTGCCGGCATCGATTACTTCTACGGCATCGCCGATGACATGCGCGACTACGGCGCTGATGTGTACGAAAGCAACGTCAGTGCGCTGCAAAGCAACGAATACCGTGGTGAAGAACTGATTATCCAGATCGAAAACTATCTGGCCGTTACCGGGGCGCAAAAAGTGAACCTGATCGCCCACTCCCAAGGCGCGCCAACAGCGCGCTATGTGGCGGCGGTTCGCCCTGACCTGGTGGCATCGGTCACGTCTGTGCACGGTGAAAACCGGGGCACCCGGGTTGCCGATGTCATTCGTGGCGTATTGCCGGAAGGCAGCGTGTCGGAAGATCTCGCCGACATGATTGCCGGCGGTTTCGGTGCTTTGTGGGAAATGGCGTCCGGCGCCCCTAATGCGGACGACCAGTCCGCCAAGGCGGTGCTGGCCGATTCCACCACCGAAGGCATGGCCGCATTCAATCAGCGTTACCCCCAGGCGATGCCCACCACCGCCTGCGGCACCAGTGGCCAGCATGCCGTCAACGGGGTGCGCTACTGGTCCTGGGGCGGCACCGGCGTGCACACCAACCTGCTGGATCCGTTCGACAGCCTGCTGGTCACCGTGACCCAGTTTGCCTTCCCGTCCGGGGTCAAGCATGACGGCGTACTGCCTCTGTGCGGCATGTACCTGGGCAAACCCATTCGCCACAACTACCGCCACAACCACGCGGATGCCATTCGTCAGTTGTTCGGCCTAATGGGCTGGGAAACCGACCCGAAAACCCTCTACCGCAACCAGGCTAACCGCCTGAAAAACGCCGGGCTGTAATACGCCCACCCCGCAGGGCTTCAGTGCCCTGCGGGGCAACCCGATTGAGACAAGACCATGACACGAACACTTGCACTTCTGGCCACCGTTTTTGTGCTGGCTGCTGGTGTGTTCTGGGGATTAAAACGCATCCCGGTCCCGCACCACGCACCCCATGCGCAGCATCAGCCCGATACGCTAACCCATCGCGACCATGAACCCGACAAGGAACACACAGGCTCCGCAAGCCCAGCCCAGCCCCTGTCTGATGCACTGGCCGGTAGCTCCCTGGCAAACACCCAGGTTCCCGGCGCCCTGATCACCGATGCCCAGGGACACCTGCTCCCGGACAGCAACACCAAGGCGATCATGGATTACTTCCTTTCACTCAGCGGGGAAATGCCGGACAGCGCAATCCGCAAGCTGCTAACGCAATGGGCGCAACAAAACGCAGGAGCCATCGCCGCCGATGAACTGCTGACCCTGCTTGATCGCTACCACCAGTACCGCACCGAATTCGCCAGCGGCGACTATGCCGCCCAGTATGCCGGCGAGGGCGATAGCGATATCCGCCATAAACTGGCACTGCGCCAACAACTGCGCGCAGACACCTTCGGCGCCGATACCGCCAGCGCCCTGTTCGCCGCAGAAGACCGGTACGACCGTTTCAGCCTGGAACGCCACCGCATCATGACCTCAGCCCATTCAGACCAGCAAAAAGCCGACGACCTGCTGGCCCTGAGATCCACCCTCCCGGAACCACTGGCAGCGCAATACCAGCAGCAATACGACCTGCAACAGCTGCCCGCCCAGGAACAGGCCATGAAGCACAAAGGTGCCAATGCCGCCGACCTGTATGCAGTGCGCCAACAACAATTCGGCGATGCTGCCGCCCTGCGCCTGCAAACACTGGATCAACAACGCCAAGCCTGGAACAGCCGGTATCAGGATTATGCACAGCAACGAGATCGGATAGAGAACGCTGCTCTCAACGACGAGGACAAACAGGGGCAGCTGACCGCCCTGCGAAGCCGCCTCTTCAGCGCCAGCGAACAACAGCGGGCAGCCGCCCTGGATCGTATGAATTAATGGGGAGGTTATCGGAGTGGGCCTTTGCTCTAATCCGTCGTTGGAACGCAGGATGCCAACCGTCAGGGCAGATGCGATCAGGCTCCGCTCTGACCGGTCACCACCTCGGGCAGCAACAGCACCACCCCGGCATAGCTGGCTACCAATAATGTCATCGCCACCGCCAGGCCGAGGAACGGCCCCACATTGAGGGAGCGGTGGTAAATAAAGCTCTGCGCCGCCAGCTGCCAGCTCACCAGCACAAGGTACAGCAACTCGATACCGCTAAGCGACTGGCTCACGCTCGCATTGATGGCCAGTAGCGGCAGGCTTAGCAGGGTCAACACCACATCCACACCCACCAGCGACAGGGCAGTCTGTAACCAGCGCCCCTGCAGGCCCTTGAATGCCAGCAACAGACCGGTACCCGCCAGCACCACCAACAATGACAACAGCTGGCTGCTCACCAGCACGCTGATGGGCAAGGCCGTCTGCAGGCTACCCACCAGCAGCTGCAACATAAACCAGCCCGCCAACACCAGTGCAAGCAAGGACGGGGAATGGGGGGCATTTTCCGGGCTGGCACGGAATATGGCCAACCGCCAAAACAGGGTTATCAATACAGTCATGGATCCTCCGGCCCGCTATTCTTTCAGAGCCGGGGGGAAACAGCTACCGGCTGCGAGCGTCTAGCTACGAGAAAAACATAAAATGCACAAGACGCAAGATCTCTCCCTTTGCCATTCTCGCTGGCACAGTAGACAAGAATCATGGCTCATTCATCCCGCGTTTCGCAGCTAGCTCGTCTTGGCCTCGTCCGACAACATCGGGTGTGTTTCATGCCCTGCTTCGCTAGAATGCACGCAAATTGAATCAAGGGGTCTCACATGGCGCGTAAAAATGCTTTCTACGCTCAGTCCGGCGGCGTCACCGCCGTCATCAATGCTTCTGCCGCCGGCGTCATCGAAGCCGCCCGGGAAAACAAAGATGTGATCGGCAAGGTCTACGCCGGCCGGAACGGCATCATCGGCGCACTCACCGAAGAGCTGATCGACACCAGCAAAGAAAGCAAAAGCGCCATTGAAGCGCTCAAGCACACCCCCGGTGGCGCCTTCGGCTCCTGCCGCTACAAGCTGAAAGACCTGAAGACCTCCCAGCGCGAATACGAACGCCTGATCGAAGTCTTCAAAGCTCACAACATCGGCTACTTTTTCTACAACGGTGGTGGCGACTCCGCCGATACCTGCCTGAAAGTGTCCCAGCTGTCCGAAAAAATGGGCTACCCGATCCAGGCCATCCACGTCCCCAAGACCGTGGATAACGACCTGCCCTTTACCGACGTGAGCCCGGGTTTCGGTTCCGTGGCCAAGTACACCGCCGTGAGCTGCCGCGAGGCTGCCCTGGACGTGGCCAGCATGTGCGCCACCTCCACCAAGGTATTCGTGATGGAAGTCATGGGCCGTCACGCGGGCTGGATTGCGGCCTCCGCCGGCCTCGCCAAAGAAGACGCCGACGATGCTCCGCACCTGATCCTGTTCCCGGAAATTGCTTTCGACAAGGCAGCCTTCATGAAGAAGGTCGACGCTACCGTCAAGAAAGCCGGTTACTGTGTGATCGTGGTCTCCGAAGGCGCCCGCTACAAAGACGGTACCTTCCTGGCCGATGCGGGCAACACAGACGCCTTTGGCCACAAGCAGCTAGGCGGCGTTGCACCGGTCATTGCACAAATGGTGAAAGACGAGCTGGGCTACAAATACCACTGGGCGGTGAGCGATTACCTGCAGCGGGCCGCACGGCACATCGCCTCCGCCACCGACGTGGAGCAGGCCTACGCCGTGGGCCGCGCCGCCGTGGAATTTGCTGTGGCCGGCAAGAACGCCGTGATGCCCACCGTGGTGCGCAAAGACACCAAGAAATACAGCTGGACCATCGGCGAAGCGCCACTCAAGAAAGTCGCCAACGTGGAAAAGAAAATGCCACGCAAGTACATCACCAAGGATGGCTTCGGCATCACCCCCGCTGGCCGCGAATACTTGGCACCGCTGATCGGTGGCGAATCCTACCCACCTTACAAAAACGGCCTGCCGCAGTTCGCCAAGCTGAAACTGGCCCCGGTGGCCAAGAAGCTGAACGACGCCTTCGAGGTATAAGCCACCCCGAAACAACAAACGCTCCGCATTGCGGGGCGTTTTTGTTTTACTCCGAACTCACGCCTTCAACCCCATTAGTCCCCCATCGCCTCCATGTCCATCCACATCATTTCCCATACATGCCCGTCCGGATCCGCCAGGTTGCGGTTATACATAAACCCCAGGTCCTGAACCGGGTTGATGTCGGCGGTGCCGCCGTTATCCACAGCGGCCGTATTCACGGCATCCACCGCATCACGGCTGTCAAAAGAAAGCGCCAGCATCACTTCACTGGAAGAGGAAGGCGGTATCGGCCGATCGGTAAAGCTGCGCCACTTTTCGTGGGTCAGCAGCATGACATGAATCGCTTCACTCCAGACCATACAAGCAGCCGTATCGTCCGTGAATTGGGGATTGTTCTCAAAGCCCAAAGCAGAGTAAAAGTTCATAGCCACCGTCAAATCCACCACGGGCAGATTCACAAAGATCATTCGAGTCATGGCGCTGTCTCCTTGATTATTCACTAGTATGATGTGCTGTCATTATCTAATCGACTGGGCCAGGACAATTTCGACAGCCTGATGACTATTTTTTTGTGCTCGATCATCCACCCATCAACACGCATAGTCATACTGCCCGAACACAGCGTTATGGCTAAACCGGTAATCTTTCCCTGCCTTGATGGCTTTCAGAAAAGCGGACTCCTGCTTCAGTGTCACCGGCGCAAGCAACTGATCCGCACCGCCACCGCGATACTGAGACTTGCCCATCGCCTGCGTATCGATCACAAACCGGGACATGTTGCTCCAGTTGTGCAACGCGAAGTCGAACTCGTGCCAGTGGATGGAACAGTTCCCGCCAATGGCTTTTTTCAAGGCCACCTCCGCGCTTTCAAAGCGCGGGGCTTCGGCGAATACAAACGCAAGCATCTTGAGGATTTTTTGTTGCTGAATTTCTTCTTCCACTTCTGGATACCCTCGGTGTAGAACTTCAGAAAGTCCTGACCGGCAATCAGGTTAAGCGTGTGCTCAAAGTTGACCTTGCTCAGCTCCAGCGGAAGCCGGTTGTTATAGCGAACAATGTGGTCCGGCAAGGGGAGTTTGTTGATAATCAGCAAATAATAATTCTTGGTATTCATGCCCAGGGTGTTAACCACAGGCTTTCCCCCCCGGGCAACGCTTCGCGATACGAATATCCATCATGGCATTGTCGTTGCCTAATCGCGGGCGAATTTCGTCAGTGACGAAATCAACGATGGCGTCGAGGGAGTAGGTTTTTCCTGGTCCACCGTAAAGTCATAGCGGCAGGTGGCGGCACTGGCCGTGGTCGAAGCCCCCAGGGCGAAGATTATCGACAAAATACGATATAGCATGATCCCTCCATTTTTTTGGTTTCCCTTCCCGCAGCAGAAGTAAGAGGGCTCAATCCACATAAGGAGAGCTCCATCCCTCTATCGCACCGCCCGGCTCACTACCCGGCACCAGCATGTTCAGGCATCATGGCCGCATCATCCCTCTCTGGAGAATCGTCATGTCCGCAAAGCGACTTTTTCTCGGATTCACCCTGCTGATAGTGGCATCCCTTCTTTCCCTGCCCGCCACCGCGGCGGACAAGCGCATCGGCATTCTGGTGTATGACAATGTGCTCACCAGCGATGTAACCGCACCTGCCGAAGTCTTTGGGGTCGCCACTCGTAAATCCTGGTTTTCAGATTATGAAGTGCAACTGATCAGCGTGGATCGCAAGGACATCATCACCACCGAAGAGGGGCTTCGGCTGCCGGTGGATGCCACCATTTATGATGCTCTGGAACTGGATGCATTGATCGTCACCAGCTCCTACGAGATGGACCGACTGTTCGAGAATGACGACCTGACGGCGTTTCTGAAAGACCAGGCCAGCAAGGTCACCTGGTTGGCGAGCAATTGTTCCGGCGCGTTCCTTTATGCACACGCGGGCCTGCTCAATGGCTACCGTGCCACCACCTGGGCGGGCGGCGAAAAGCAGCTGCAGAAAGAGTTTCCGGACATTAACGTGATAGTGGACCGCAATGTGGTAGTAGACCGAAACCGGATTTCCAGTAATGGCGGCCTGCCGTCTTACCAGGGTGCGCTGGTGTTGCTCGCCATGATGAGCAGCCCGGGCAAAGCCAAAGGCGTCTTTGAAACGATTCAACTGAACCGGCTGATCCCTTGGTCAGAAGTAGCCCGCTACCTGCCTGACGAGTAATCAGCGGAGAGAATGCGGTAGGCAGGCCCCTTAAGGGTGCTTGATGGTAGCGCGAAACCCGCGCTACCCATCATTCAAAATATGCTGGGGAAGAGCAACTTGGCGGACAGGCGCAGCTGACTTTTCGGACTATTGATCGCCTCGTCGTAGAAGTTGTATTCATATTCAAGGCCAAGCTGTACCGGCACTTTGCCAAATTTTTTCAGCTTCGACAGTTTTGCCCCCAGGGGCAAACTGGAAAATTCACTGGCGTCCCAATCATAGGTAATCGACATATCTGACGTACCCACAGACCAACCGCCGCCCAGAGAGTAACTGACAATAGGCTGAACGATACTCAGGTTGACGTCTGCGCGGTCATCATCGCCGGCCACGGTAAAGATGTTCTGATTGAACACCCCCCAAATGCCTTTATCCGCCTGGGCAATAAAACCCAATGCCGGGCCTACACCCCATTTTTCCGTCCCCCGCTTTTCTCCGCCCGTGGGCAGCAAACCAACCACCCCGGCGCCCCAGCGGCCCCAGTCCGACTCAAACGTTGCCAAATCGAATATTGTGGTGTCGGACACACCTTCATCCAGAAAAGGACTATCGGTAATCACCGGAATCGTCACACGAAAAATATGCTGCTGACTGCCCCACTGAAAAGGCACAGCAGAGCGGAGCTGAATTTGATTGGCGTCTTCACCGCTGAGATTGTGGTAATCGCTGGTATATAAATCGTTAACCTGCACGTTCATCAGCGCTGCCGTCGGATCATTAGCCGCCTGGCTCAGACTCTGTTCTGCAAAAGCCGGCACGCAGAACGCGATAAAACCACCCACTACTATTGCTCTTTTCATCCTTCACCCCTGATCGCTGCCTAATGTGACTCCCACTAACTCAGCATACCCTTCGGCAGATCGAATACACCAGCCCTCATGGTGCAAGGAAGCAAACCCTGACAGCACACTGTTTTAACGCGCGATACGGCAACCGACGGCCAGCAAATATCCAGCGATCATTCCTGTCCATGATCGGCCCTTCACGATACGCCCCACAGAATCCATCGCGCCAGTGTTCACGTAACCGCGTCTTGCCAGACAAATATTAAACAAAATGGTTGAATAAAAACTCAACTCTCTATACGCTCAACCTTATGGTTAAACAAATAGAGACACACCTCGATGCCGTTTTTGCTGCCCTCGCCGACCCCACACGTCGAGCCATGCTGCAACAACTGGAACAAGGCCCCAACAGCGTGGGCGCACTAGCCGAGCCCTTTGCCATGTCGTTCGCTGGGGCGTCCAAACATGTGAAAGTGCTGGAAAAGGCCGGGCTGGTTACCCGGGAGGTACAGGGCCGCACTCATTTATGCCGACTGAATGCAGCGCCGATGGCGGAGGCAGACGCCTGGTTACAACGCTACCGGGTGTTCTGGAATACCAATCTGGATGCCCTGGAAAAAGCATTGAAAGACGGCGATTGAACCGATCAAGACAAGGACGCACATGAAGGAGAGCGCCATGGATAGGGATGTACAATTTACCGATATCACCACCCTGGTGGTGGAACGCACCCTGCCCGGCCCAATTGAACGGGTATGGGCCTACCTGACAGATTCGGATAAACGTGCCCGCTGGCTGGCCGGTGGCCCTATGGGACAGTTTGTTGGTGGCAGTGTGGCATTACACTTTCGTCATATGGACCTCTCCGATGACAAAACGCCCGCCCCCGATAAATATGCACGAGGGGAGAAAGAGGAAAATAATCACATCGTGGCCGGCACAGTGACACGGTTCGAACCACCCAACGTTCTGGCTTACACTTGGGGGCAGAAAAATAGTGAGGTCACCTTCGAGCTAACCACGCAGGGCAGCCAGGTTCATCTGTTGCTGACCCATCGAGATCTCACCCCCGATATCGACAACCGCACCAGTGTTGCCAGCGGCTGGCATGCGCACTTGGCGACATTAATCGAAGAACTAAGCGATTCGCCCCGTTCGGCATTCTGGCCACGACACGCCACATTGGAGGCCCATTACCGGGCCGTCCTGCGCACAGAAGGCATCGCCGATGAGTAGCCCATTAACCTTTCAATTGATGTTTCAGGGCCAGGCCAGTGACGCACTGGCTCTGTACGAAGCAACCCTCCCAGGGTTCCAGCTGATACAGAAAACACACTATGGTCCCGACGACATGGGTGACGACGGACAGATCAAGGAGGGACGCTTCAGTATTGGCGGCGTGCAGGTGCACTGTTTCGACAGCCCGATTCCCCACGACTTTGACTTCACCCCATCCATCTCACTGTGTCTGTCACTGAACAGCCGCGAGGCGGTGAGTGAAACCTTTGCAGAACTCTCCGATGGCGGCAGCGTGCTTATGCCGCTGGACTGCTATGATTTCAACACCTGGTTTGGCTGGGTGAAAGACCGTTTCGGGGTGTCGTGGCAACTCTCATTAGCGTAAGGCCGCCGCGCAAGCCGGGTTAAGCACCCGGGTTACGCGGCCAGTTGCGCTCACCTTCACGCTTTGGGAGTAAATTCCTCCACATCAGGAAGCGTGTATTCCCGGTTAAGGACAGACTCACCAGGGCGGTAAACTCGCATCAGCAGATTCCAGCCCTGGGTGATATCAATACGGTTAGCTTGCTCACCGCAGTGCTGTTGCGAACCGTAGTAAACCGTCACGGTGCCATCGTCATTCAACGCAGCCGTACGATCGTTGATGGTTGCATTATCAGACTTCATGAAAGCATCGCTGCCATACACCGTAATGGACCAAAACGCCTTGTTTTCAGGAATGCCATAGGTTGCCACATAGCATTTGTCCGGGTCCGACGGCCCCTGGTAATTGATGTACACAGACTCTTCTTCAGGGAAAAGCCCCCAGGCGCCCGCCACGGCCAGGTGCCGGGTCTCATCGTTCGCCTTGCCTTTCACATCCATCCAGTCAGCCGGATACTGTTCGAATTCCACGAATTCCTTTTCGTAGTCTGCGCGCAGTGCAAACATGCTATCCCAATCCCAGTTCGGCGGATTGAAATCATCGGCGCTGGTGGTTTCGATCTTGAACTGATCAAGCAAACCATTAACCCGCTCAACTTCCTGTTTGCTGTAATCGTTAAGCTGAACACGGGGGACCGCCGCCACATATTTGGTAGTGCCATCCGGGATCTTGTGTCGGCCGGCTTCGGTAATCACGTCTACCACGTAGTGGTCATTATCAATGAGATAGAGAGAAAAATAGCGGTCATCGGGCATTTCCGGCACGGTGACCCAGGCACCGCCTTCCGTGTCGATGACACTGCCGCCGTAAAGCGTATCTCGGTTCATCCGCACCACAGGCTGTTCATCGGTGGGAGTGGGTTTGCGGATCAAATAGAAGGCATTGATCTTGTCGCCCGCCCGTTTTTTGAAAACCGACATACGGCCATCCATCTCCGCACGAATATAGTTATCTGCGGTAACCGCCCGCTTTTCCGTCTCACCCGCTTCCTGCGTTTTCACTGTGTCATTCTGCTTTTTGCTTTCAGGCTGGGAATCATTACAACCAGATAACAGCGCACCGATTACCAAAACGCTCAAACCGGTTAGTTTGCGATAGCTTTCCATGTCTCACCCTCTCACTGACGCACTCAGAATTACTGCTCTTCGCAGCGTACCGACTTTCCCTGCATCAAACGACCTTTCCACGCTCTCAATCCCGATCTTGCTTATTCGCCCCCCGGGCGTGCTCAAGCAAATCCTCGACATACTCCTGCTCTTCATGCAGGTCATTCACGCTAACCGGAGCATGCGGCAGGATCTGATTCAGGATCACCGCCACCAGCCCGCAAAGGCTAATGCCCTGCAGGGTAAAGTCACCGTTGCCCATGACCATGCCGCCAATACCAAAGATCAAGGTAACCGCAACGATCACCAGGTTGCGCTGGGCATGCAGATCCACCTGTGCCTTGATCAGGGTATTCATGCCCACACTGGCGATAGAGCCAAACATAAGAATCAGGATGCCGCCCATCACCGGGGTCGGAATGCTCTGCAGCAACAGGCCGAACTTGCCAATGAACGCCAGCAAAATGGCAAAGATAGCCGTCCAGGTCATGACCACCGGGTTGAACACCCGGGTGAGCATGACCGCGCCGGTGACTTCGGAATAGGTGGTATTGGGCGGGCCGCCAAACAGGGCCGCCACCATGCTGGCCACACCATCGCCAGTGAGCGTGCGATGCAGGCCGGGTTTGCGGATGTAGTCCTTCCCCGTCACGTTACTGATGGCCAGCACATCGCCCACATGCTCAATGGCCGGCGCCAGCGCTACCGGCACCATGAACAGGATGGCAGGCCAGTAAAACGTGGGCGCAATAAACGTCGGCACCGACAGCCAGCCCGCCTGATTCACCCCGGAAAAATCCACCATGCCCATGGCCAGCGCGGTAAAGTACCCCGCCACCACGCCACACAGGATCGGCAGCAACCGAAACAGACCATGCCCCAGCGTCGCCACCAGCATGGTCGTCAGCAGCGACACCATGGAAACCAGCAGGGCATCCCCGTAAGGGAACATCTGCATCTCGCCATTACCGGACATACCCATGGCGAAGTTCACCGCCGTGGGCGCCAGGCTAAGCCCGATCACCATGATGATGGGGCCGGTGACCACCGGCGGCATCAGGCGGTGCAGAAAGCCTGGACCACGCCACTTCACCAACGCCCCCAGAATCACATAGACCACGGCGGTACAGAACAACGCCCCCATGGTGGCCGGCACGCCCCACTGCTGCACCCCATGAGAAATCGGTGCCACAAAGACAAACGAGGACGCCAGGAAAACAGGAATCGAGCGACGAGTAATCCACTGGAACAACAACGTGCCCAGCCCCGCTGTAAACAGTGCCACGCTGGGATCCAGCCCGGTCAGTAACGGCATCAACACCATGGCCCCAAAAGCCACAAACAGCATCTGCGCGCCGATGAGAATGATCTTCCAGTTCCAGAATCCGCCAGCCTGGCTCATGGAGTGCTCCTGTTGGCAATAATCGGGGAATGCCCCTTACTTGGTTCCGAAAATCTTGTCGCCGGCATCTCCCAGCCCCGGCATGATATAACCGTCCTCATTCAGCCCCTGATCCACCGAAGCCGTATACAGTGAGACATCCGGGTGCGCCTCCTGAACCTTGCGAATGCCTTCCGGCGCCGCCACCAACACCAGGGCACGAATCTGGGTGCAGCCGGCTTTTTTCAGCATATCGATACAAGCCAGCATAGAACCGCCAGTGGCCAGCATCGGGTCAATCACCAGCGCCATGCGCTCGCCGATATCGTGGGCCAGCTTTTCGAAATAGGCCACTGGCTCCAGGGTAGCTTCATCCCGATACACGCCCACCACACTCACCTTGGCACTGGGAATCAGCTCCAGCACGCCATCCAGCATACCCAGCCCAGCCCGCAGAATCGGCACCACGGTGATTTTCTTGCCCTTGATGCGCTGGGCCGGCGCCTTGCCCATCCAGGTCTCTACCTGATAATCCTCCAGCTCCAGGTCACTGGTCGCCTCGTAGGTCAGCAAGCTACCCACTTCTGCCGTGAGCTGGCGAAAGCTGCGCGTACTCAGGCTGTTCTGGCGTAGCAGACCCAGTTTGTGTTGCACCAGAGGATGACGAATTTCGTGGACGCTCATGATCATTAACTCCTTGCTACAGGCGAAACGGGGCACGGATAACTCCGGCAATGGCGATATTGTGACGGCTACAGCGAAAATGTCACCGGTGCACACGCTGTCCCGCACCGGACCTATCGCCGGCGAAGAGCGAGTGCTAACGTCAACAAAAGAAAAACAGGGAGAAATCGTGAACAAAGCCCTTGCCGAAATGAGCCGAAAAGCGTTTGTTTATGAATGTGCCAGCCGCTCTCTAGCAGCCAGCTTTTCCAACCCCACGACCAAGCCGTCCATCGCCAGCATGGTGCGCGACGCCGAGAAGCTGTGGGAGGAACTGCAGGAATGGGAAAATCGACAGGAGTCACCATCATGAAACGTTATTTGATCGCACCACTGTTTGCCGTACTGGCCTTGCTATCTACGTCGCTATGGGCTGCCGACAGCATGTCTGTGGCGCAACTGAAACAGGATATGCAGGCCGGAAAAGGCCCGATCATCATTGATGTGCGCGAAGAGGACGAATATCTGGCCGGGCATATCCCTGGCGCCATCATGGTGCCCGCCAAGCAGATGGAGCACCATCTGGACATGATGGAACAATACCGCAAGGAACAGATCGTCCTGTATTGCGAGTCCGGGCGCCGTGCCAGTGCAGCCGCCACCGTGCTGGAGAACGCCGGTTTCAAGCATGTGAAACTGCTGCAGGGGGATTATCCCGGCTGGAAAGCCGCACAATAAGCATCGATTGGCCCGCTAAAGCGCTACCAGTCGCCCCTAAACGCCTATGGAATAAGGATATTCCTATTCCATAGGCGCGTTCGACCTTCGGCGATTAGCCGCAGCCCGCCGCCATTGCTATAATCCGCGCCCACCCCCACCCTGTTGAGAAGGACAGACCATGGATTTTGCTAAGGTTCCCGTCGGGAAAGACGTTCCCGAAGACATCTACGTGGCCATCGAGATTCCGGCCAATGCTGACCCGATCAAGTATGAGATCGACAAGGACAGCAACGCCATATTCGTAGACCGCTTCATGGCAACCCCCATGTTCTATCCGGCCAACTACGGCTA
>OJHM01000266.1_pt1 | contig 18348 bp, 15 predicted proteins | sample 1595241 | NCBI WGS metagenome assembly OJHM01 (sample SAMN05416781, study PRJEB24817) | seawater metagenome | isolation source: Sea water | place: Canada:Atlantic | collected 2013-11
CCGCGCGCATCTGAACTGCCCTCCCGATGTGGGGGTGCTGGAATTTATCGACACCTTGCCAGTCAACGAACAGGCGGCGGCTCATGGCGTGGTGCTGGAGTATGAGCGGGCCGGTGCAGAGCGCGCGGTGTGGATGCCGGGGGCTCAGCAATGTCTGGCCCGACTGGAATGCAGCGGCATTCCCGCCGCCATTCTGACCCGTAATGCGCGCCAGGTTGCCCGCCTCACCCTGGATCGCCTGCAAGGTGCCATCGACTGCCTGCTGGCCCGGGAAGATGCGCCGCCCAAACCGGCCCCGGATGGGTTGTTGATGATCGCGCAAACCTGGCAATTAGCCCCCGCGCGCCTGGCCTACGTGGGCGACTTTAAATACGACCTGCTGGCCGCACAGAACGCGGGTATGTGCGGCATTTACTACGACCCGAATCACACCGGCCTGCATAGTCATCTGGCGGATAGGGTGATCCATCATTTTGATGAGTTGCTTGCCTGACGCGGGCAGGGCCTGCCTTCCTCTGGTGCGGAACCTTTTATGGGTTACCCACGGTAACGGTTTCCTTTTTTGCTTGGGTACTAGCCGAAAAAACGCTTTTCCAGCCTCGCATGTGACGTTTTTCACCTTGGTCCAACCTTGTTACATTTTACATACTGGAGCGAATGTAAAGCTTCAGATAGGCTCGAGAGAGCTGAATAAAAATACACCAGAACAATAACCCCCCCGGGAGAGAGGGACCATGGATATACTCCAGCTGCTGGTCAGCGGGGTCGCAAACGGCTGCATCTACGGGTTGCTGGCGTTGGGCTTTGTGCTGATCTACAAAGCGTCGGAAGCGGTCAACTTTGCCCAGGGTGACATGATGATGCTGGGTGCCTTTCTGGGTATCACCTTCATCAATGCCGAATATGCCGACCTGCCATTCCTGATCGGCATTACCTTGGCGGCCCTGATTTTAGGGCTCTTTGGTTACCTGCTGGATCGCCTGGTACTGCGCGCTATTTTTGGCCAGCCGCAGTTCGCCATGGTGATTCTTACCATCGCACTGGGCTTTTTGCTGCGTTTCGCCGCAGGCGTTATTTGGGGTCACGATCCGGCGTCCTTGCAAACGCCCTTTGTCGGCCGGGTCTGGGAAATTGGTGAGCTGATTATCCCGGTGGTGGATGCGGTGATCATCATTACCACCGTGGCCCTCACCTCCATCCTCTATTTCTTCTTTGCTCGCACCCGCCTCGGTGTGGCCATGCAGGCCAGCAGCCAGAACCAGATGGCGGCTTACTACATGGGCATCCCGGTGAAACGGATCAACGCGATTGTCTGGGCCTTGTCCGGGGTGGTCGCCGCTATTGCCGGCGTCATGTTTGCCGCCAAAGGTGCAGTGGAGCCGTCGGTGGGGCTGTTGTTTGGTATCAAGGCCTTCGCCGCTGCGGTGATCGGTGGGCTGGGATCCTTACCTGGTGCGTTGCTGGGCGGATTGTTGGTGGGCATCGTGGAACCGTTCGCGGGTCGTTACCTGCCTTCTGGCGTCGGTCAGATCGCTCCCTATGTGCTGATGTTGCTGGTGCTGATTCTGCGCCCCGGTGGCCTGTTCGCACAGATCAGCCAGAAGAAGGTGTAGGCCATGAGTAACCGTTTTAAAAGCCGTTACGACGACGATATCAATTTGTTTGAAGGGCGCTGGCACCTGGCTCAATACGCGATCCTGGCGGGGTTGTTGCTGGCGGCCCCCTGGGTGCTCGGCAGCTACTATCTGGGTGAATTGACCGCTGTTCTGGTGTGGTCGCTGGCGGGCCTGGGGCTGATGCTGATCAGTGGCCATACCGGGCAGGTGAGCCTGGGGCATGCGGCCTTTATGGCCATCGGCGCCTTTACCAATCTGGCACTGATGCAGCGTGGCTGGCATTTCATTCCAGCACTGCTGGCCAGCGCGGTGACCTCCGGGGTAGCCGGGGCCATCATTGCGCGCCCTATTCTGCGCATGAGCGGTATTTATCTGGCCATCGCGACTCTGGCGCTGAGCATCATTCTTGAAGATGTGGCGATCATGGCCGAGCCGATAACCGGTGGGGTGGCCGGGGTGTTTGCGCCGCCCATCGAGCTGTTTGGCCTGGAGGTGGACCGTTACGGCACGCCCAAGGCGTTCTACTACATCTGTTTGGCGGTGCTGGTTGTGGTGACGCTGGGCTATTTGAACCTGCTACGCAGCGGCTCCGGGCGTTCTTTCCTGGCGGTGCGCGACAGTGAAGTGTCTGCCCGTGCCCTGGGGGTGAATGTGACCCGGGCCAAAACCCTGGCGTTTAGCCTGTCCTGTGCCATCACCGGCCTGGCGGGGGCGCTTTATGGGCATCTTGCCCAGGCGGTGAACTATGAAAGTTTCCTGGTGCTGATCTCCATCACCCTGCTGTTGCAGGTGGTGATCGGCGGGCTGGGCTCGGTTCATGGGGCCTTTTTCGGTGCCATCGTGGTGGTGTTGCTGCCCCAGGTGATTGCCATTGCCCGGGATTATCTGGATAACGCGGCCGGTATCAAGATCGCGGCCTACCCGGGCATGGACACGGCCCTGTTCGCCTTGTTGATCCTGCTCATGGTGATTTATGAGCCGCGGGGGTTGTACGGCGTCTGGTTCAAGGTGCGTACCTGGCTGCAGCTGTTCCCGCTGTATCGCAAGGGCATGTTCCGCCGTACCCGAACCTACCTGAAAACGGAGCGCCAGCGATGAGTCTGTTACAGGTCAAGGATCTCTCCATCTCCTTCGGGGGTGTTAAAGCCGTGGATGGTGTCAGCTTCGACGTGGAAGCCGGCGAAGTTTTTACCCTGGTTGGCCCTAACGGGGCAGGCAAATCCACCATCTTCAATCTGATCAGCCGCCTGTATGAACCCAGTGCCGGGCAGATCGTTTTTGACGGTCAGGATATTACCCGTCTGCCGGCCCATGACGTGGCCGGGCTGGGGATCGCCCGTACCTTCCAGAACATTGAACTGTTTGATCACTCTTCGGTACTGCAGAACCTGCTGATTGGTCGTCACTGTCGTCGCAATACGCGCTGGTTCGAAGAGCTGTTGTTCCTGCCCAAAGTGCGGCGCAGCGAGCGGGAGCATCGCCTGCTGGTGGAGGGAGTGATCGACTTTCTCGACCTGGCGCCCTATCGGGACAAGCTGATTGCCGGCTTGCCCTACGGGGTGCGCAAGGTGGTGGAAATTGCCCGGGCGCTGTCCAGTGAACCGAAACTGATTCTGCTTGATGAGCCGGCCTCCGGCCTCAGTGTGGAAGAAACCCAGAACATGGCCTGGTGGATCGAGGACATGCAGAAAGATCTGGGCCTCACCGTGCTGATGGTGGAGCACGACATGAGCCTGGTGTCACGGGTATCCGACCGGGTGCTGGCGGTGGCAGAAGGGCACCCGCTGGCCATGGGCACTGCTGCGCAAGTGCAGGCGGACCCGAAAGTCATTGAAGCCTATCTGGGCTCGGAGGCCACATCATGAGTGACGCGGCGAAAAAAAATCTGAGTGCCCAGCCCCTGTTGCAGGTCAAGAACCTGGAAGCGTTTTACGGGCCAGTGATGGCCCTGCGTGGGGTGTCCATTGATGTCCATGAAGGTTCGGTGGTCGCCATCCTCGGTGCCAACGGTGCCGGCAAGACCACCCTGATGAAAACCATTTCCGGGGCGCTGGCGCCGCGCAAGGGCAGTGTCACCCTGGCCGGTGAAAATATTGAAGGCAGCGAACCGGACAAGCTGGTGCACAAGGGCATTGCCCATGTACCGGAAGGCCGTGAGGTATTCCCGTTTCTGAGTGTTGAAGAAAACCTGCTCATGGGGGCCTACACCCGCCGTGACAAAGCCGGGATTCGTCAGGACATGACCATGGTCTATGACTACTTTCCGATTCTTCATGAGCGCCGGACGCAGACCGCCGGCACGCTTTCCGGTGGGCAGCAACAGATGCTGGCCATCGGTCGTGGGCTTATGTCGCGGCCATCAGTGATGCTCCTTGATGAGCCGTCACTGGGGTTGTCGCCACTGCTGGTACAGGAAATTTTCGCCATCGTTCGTCGCCTCAACAAGGAGCAGGGCGTCACCCTGTTACTGGTAGAGCAGAACGCCCAGGTGGCGCTGAATACGGCGGACCATGGTTATGTGCTGGAAACCGGCCGTATCGTGATGGATGGCAGTGCGCAGGACCTGCTCGCCAGTGACGATATCCGCGAGTTCTATCTGGGCCAGTCGGCAGGGGATGACCGACCGGAAAAACGCTGGAAACGAAAGAAGACCTGGCGCTGATGATGACTGAAAATAATACAACACCCACTCAGCTCCACGGTTGCGACACCGTGGTCAAACTCTGGCGCAAGCAATGCCTGGAGCGGGGCAATAGTATTGCCCACCGCGAAAAGGAACTGGGCATTTGGCAGAGCCATACTTGGCTGGATTATTACGAAAAAGCCCGTGCCATTGGCGTTGCGCTCTTGTCTCTGGGGCTGGAGCGCGGTCAGCCGGTATCGATTCTCAGTGAAGACAACAAGGAATGGCTGTACTGCGATCTGGGTATCGCTGGCGCCGGGGGCATTAGTAACGGTGTCTATACTACCGACAGCCCCGAGCAGTTGGCGTACCTGGTCAACGACAGTGAATCTGCCTTCCTGTTTGTGGAAAACGATGAGCAACTGGACAAGTTTCTGACCGTCCGTGATCAAGTGCCCACGCTGAAAAAAGTCATTGTCTACGACCGCAAGGGGCTACGGGATTTTGATGATCCCATGGTTATGTTTCTGGATGAGCTTTATGCCCTGGGCGAACAGAACCCGGATGCAGAAGCGCAGTTCAGTGCCTGTATTTCCCAGAGCCAGCCCGATGACATCCGCATGCTGATCTATACCTCCGGCACCACCGGGGCGCCCAAGGGGGCCATGATCAGTCATCATAATGTGCTGTTCCAGCTCGCCGCCGGTGAGCAGGTGCTGGATGCCCATGAAGACGATGACCAGCTTTGCTTTCTGCCCCTGTGTCATATTCTGGAACGGCTGGTGTCCGTGGAGTTGCCCATCTACAAGGGCTGCACGGTGAACTTTGCGGAAAGCCCGGAAACCGTGTTCGAGAACCTGCGCGAAGTGTCGCCGAATACGTTTGCCGCCGTGCCGCGCCTGTGGGAAAAAATTTACAGCTCCATGATGACCCTGCGTGATGAAGCTACCGGGTTCGGGCGTTGGTGTTTTGATCGTGCGGTGGCCGCCGGGGAAGCCTGGCATTGTGATCGCAAGCGCAATCCGTTGTCTGCGCTGCAATACCAGTTCTGGAATCTGCTGGTGCTACGTAATGTCCGCGATCTGATTGGCATGAACCGCCTGCGCCGGGGCACCACCGGCGCGGCCCCCATTGCCCCTGAACAGATTCGCTGGTTCCAGTCGCTGGGCGTGCCTTTGTTTGAAGGGTACGGCATGACCGAGACCACCGGCGTGGCTTCCCTGAACAGTATCAAGCGGGAGAAGGTCGGCACGGTGGGCGAAGCGTTGCCGGGCACCGAGGTACGTATTGCCGAGAACGGCGAAGTGCTGGTGCGTGGCGGCCACGTTTTTGCCGGCTACTGGCGTAAACCGGAAAAAACCGCAGAAGACATCCGTGATGGCTGGCTGCATACCGGGGATGTAGGGCGCCTGGAAGATGGCATGCTCACCATCACAGGCCGGCTCAAGGACATTATTATCACGGCGGGGGGCAAGAATATTACCCCGGCGGAAATCGAAAGCCGGATGAAATTCTCCCCCTATATTTCCGATGCCGTGGTGATTGGTGACAAGCGGAAATACCTCTCCTGCCTGATCATGATCGATCAGGAAAATGTGGAGAAATACGCCCAGGATCGCCAGGTACCATTTTCTAATTTCGCTTCCCTGTGCCGAGCCAAAGAAGTGCTGGATCTCATCGACAGCATTGTTCAGGACGTGAATAAACAGTTCGCCCAGGTGGAACAAATCAAGTATTTCCGCCTGATCGATGTGCTGCTCACCGCCGAGGATGAGGAGCTGACCGCCACCATGAAGCTAAAGCGTTCCTTCGTGGAGAAAAAACACAAGCACCTGATTGATTCCATGTATTGATGGTACGAGAGGAGAGTGCATCATGAAGAAGCTTTGTCTGACGGCCCTGGCCGCCATAGCCCTTGTGGGCTGCAGTGACAACAAGGATGAAGAAAATGCCGCGGCCGAATCCGTGCGTGGCGTCACCGACACTGAAATTCGCCTGGGGGGCATGCATGACTTGTCTGGCGTGTTTGCTGCCTTCTCATCGCCGGCGGTGCAGGTGGCCAACGACATGTTTGCGCAAGTGAATGCCGAGGGTGGTATCCACGGCCGAAAGATCCGTTACATTGTTGAAGACCATGCCTACCAGGTGCCCAAGGCGACTCAGGCCATCAACAAACTGGTCAGTCGTGATGAAGTCTTCGCCATGGTCATGAGCTTGGGGACGCCCCACAACCTGGCGGCGTTTCCGATCATGGACCGCAACAACGTGCCCAGCATTCTTCCCCTGGCGCTTTCCAAGCCCATGGAAGAGCAGGGTGACTTCCGCTATCGCTACGTGTTCGGCCCCAGCTATTACGACGGCGTTCTCCAGGGCGTCAACAAACTGGTGGAAACCGATGGCATCGAAAACCTCTGTGTGATGTATATCCCCTCTGACTTTGGCGAGGAAGTGAACCAGGCGGCGACCGATGCCGCTGCCGGCAATGATGCCCTGAACCTGCTGGAAAGCTCTTCCCACCGCCCTGACGAAAGTGATTTCACCGGCACCTTGGCGCGCCTGCGCGATGCGGGCTGTGAGCTGGTGGCGGTCGCGTTGCCGGTGCGCCCGATCATCACCGTGGTGGCCACGGCCAAGCAGATGGGTTGGGATGACGCCAAGTTCATCGTGTCCCAGGCGGGTTTTCACTCTGCCGTTGCCGCTGCGCCGGGTGGTGTTACCGAGGGCTTGTATGGCGTCGCCTCCTGGGAAGATATCGTCAGCCGCATGCAGCATGTGCCGGAAACCCAGGCTTGGGCGGACAAGTACCAGGAACAATATGGTGAGTTGCCCAGCGGCGGTGCCGTTCTGGGGCGCGTTGGTGCCATGGTCATGATCAACGCCCTGCGCGATGCGGGCCCGGACCTGACCACCGAATCCTTCCTGGATGCCATGGAGTCGCTCAAATTCACTGACAAGGTAACGGGTGTGGATACCCAGATGAGCGAGACCAATCACCGTGCTGGTAGCGGAATTATCCTGTCTCAGGTTAAAGACGGGATATGGCAGCCCGTTGCCGAAATGGAATAACCCTGGCAGTTTGAGCAATCGAGGCCATCGTTCCTGAAAAGGGGCGGTGGCCCTGTATTTAGGCCACCTCCCTTCGTAAACCCTCTCCGCTTTTTAGATAGCCGGTCCCGCCTTGGCGGCAGGCTCTTGTCTTTTATTCATGTGATGATTCGCATCGTGTCGACCACCACGGTAAATTAGCCCCTTCTTGGCAGGCTTTTCAGTAACCTGTTTGAGGGGGGATCATGAATAATCCGGAATCTGACCGGTCGCGGGAAAACGAGCGACTGGAGACCCGCATCACCGCCGAAGCGCTCCGTCAGGTGCTTAGTCTCTCGCGTCGTTTGACCTGGTCCAGGTTGGCGGTGGTGCTGCCGGTCGCGATAGTGCACTACAACGCGGTGTCGTTGTTATGGCTATCCCTATGGGTGGCGTTGATGCTTGTTGGCATCCTTTTTCAGGAATATACCGGCCAACGCTTTCGCAACGAAGAGAGCGACTACAGCCGCCTGCGCGATTGGCAGAAAATATCGCTTATCAGTCGTCTGTATCTGGGCGTTCTCTGGGGCGCTGCCATTTATGGGTTTTATCAGGTGGATACGCCTGCACTGCAGATTTTCCTGGTGACAATCGCGCTGGTGTTGGGCATTGGCAACATTATCCCTGCGCATTATAGCCTGCCCTTGTATCACGTTTATGCGGGGCCGATTTTCCTAGCGTTAATTCTGGTATTCATTGGCCAGGACGAGCCTTTGTACTGGGTGTTGGCGCTGATGATGGTCTGGGTCTTTCTGGCCGGTGCCCGGTTTGCTCGAATGCTCAACCGGTCTTTACGTGAGCAAATTCGACTGCGCTTTGAAAGTGATGACTTGTCTGCGGCTCTGGCCAGGAAAACGGAAGAGGCAGAACGCGCCACCCAGGCTAAATCCCGCTTCCTGGCGGCGGCGAGCCATGATCTTCGTCAGCCCTTGCACGCCTTGTCGTTGTTTGTGGATGTGCTTCACGAAGCGGAATCAGATCAGGAGAGAGCGCGTGTTTTCCCTCGCGTGTTGCTGTCTCTGGACGTGTTGCGCAAGTTGTTTGATGCCCTGCTGGATGTGTCCAGGTTGGATGCCAATGTGGTGAAGCCGGATGTGTCGCACTTTGATATTCAGGGATTGCTTAATGAGCTGCTCACTGAATTTCAGCCTGTTGCCGCTGAAAAAAACCTGACTTTGCGTGTCCATAGCGCATCTTTTATCGCCATGACCGACCGCGTCCTGCTCGCGCGAATTTTGCGAAACTTGATCAGTAATGCGGTGCGTTATACCCGCGTCGGTGGTGTGTTGGTCAGTGCTCGGCTGTGCTCTGAGGCATTGCTGATTCAGGTCTGGGATACCGGCGCGGGCATCGATGAAGCAGACCACGATGCCGTGTTTCACGAGTTTCATCAGTTGGACAATGCAGAGCGCGACCGTAATCAGGGCCTGGGGCTGGGTCTGGCACTGGTTCGACGCCTCAGCGACTTGCTGGAGCTTCCTGTCTCACTGTCGTCGGTGCCGGGGAAAGGGAGTGTGTTTGCCTTGCGCGTGCCATTGGGCAGCCTTAGTCGGGCACAGAATGCGCAGGGCAGTGGCGCGTTGTTGCGTAGTTGGGACCTGGCCGGCCGCCGCATTCTGGTTATCGACGACGAGGCGGAAATCCTCAACGCCATGGACACGCTGCTGGGTAAATGGGGCTGCGAGGTTCGCGTGGCCTCAAGTCTGGAGAATGCGCTCACACTATTAAAGGCGCAGGCATTCAAACCGGAGCTGGTGTTGTCTGATTTGCGTTTGCGTAATGGGCAGTCGGGTGTAGCGGCCATTGATCAGGTTCGCGAGGTTTGCGGGGAGCAAGTGAATGGCGTTCTGATTACCGGTGATACCGATGGCCGGGAGCTTCAGGGCGCAGCAGAGAGCGGCTATGAAATACTGCAAAAACCCCTGCGCCCGGCCCAGCTGCGCATGATGATCCATAATGCCCTGCCAAAGATGTGACTTGATCACGGGCAAGTTTGCCTGGCGTTCAGCGTGTTGCTCTCAACGCCTTATTCAGGGAGTAGCCCCCGGGCAATGGCACTTTGTACGCAGGTGGTGCGGTTGTTGGCGTTCAGGAGGACGAACAGGGCGCTCACATGGGATTTCACTGTGTGTTCAGTAAGAAACAGGGTGCTGCCGATCTGCTTGTTGGAGTAGCCCCGAGCCATCAGTTGCAACACATCATACTGGCGCCGGGTAATGCCACTCACTTTCAGTGCAGAATTGGTCTCTGCTTCCGCTGGCGGCCGGCGGGTACTTAGTCGGTTGATCTGTTGTTCAATGTGGCTGGGCAAATAAATATCGCCGGCCAGTACCGCGTTCAGCGCCTCCAGCATTTGTTGGCTGCCGTAGCTTTTGGGAATAAAGCCCAGGGCGCCGAGTTCCAGAGCTGAACGTATTTTTACCGCGTCATCCTCCCCGGACACCACAACCACTGGCAGTCGCAATTTTCGTTCTTTCAGGCTTTGCAGCAATGCAATGCCGTCCATGCCCGGCATACACAGATCAATCAATGCCAGATCCAGGTCGCCAGGACTTTCCAGCGCCTGGATGGCCTTTTCCACATTGTTGGCTTCGGTGATCTGTATCTCCTCATCCAGTTTTTCCAGAATATGGCGAATGCCATCCAGAAAAAGCTGATGATCATCAACAACAAGAACACGCATCATGGCTCCGGACAATCCTGTTTCTACGCATTGAATACACATGCAACTCCGGGCATTTAAACACAGCTGGGGAAATCGAGATTCATACTAACGAGGGAAGATGTACCAACCTGATCACTCCACCATAGCGGGACAAGGGGAAACCGAACAGTCGGCACTCGCTCAGTAAAGCGGTTGTCACGTTGTCAGAGATCGGGAGTTGAATGATGAAAGCTGGAAACGGATTACTCGCCATGTCGGTGTTGGTGCTGGCTGCCTGTGGTGGTGGCGGTGGAAGCAGTGGTGGCGGAAGTGCTGGTGGCGGCACCGGTGGAGGTGGTGGCACACCTCCTGCTGCGTTCAAGGCAAGTTCTACCAGCCCCGCTGATGGCGCCACGTTACAGGCGGATTTTCCGCTGTCCGTGCGACTGGGTGAAGCGGTGGACCCGACTACGGTGGATGCTTTGAGCTTCTCGGTAACCGCCGGGGTTAACCCGGTGCTGGGCAGCTTTTCCTACAGTGATGACAGTCAGATCATTGTCTTCACGCCGGACACGGATCTGGCGGATGGCACTGATTATACGGTGACACTGAACCCGGAGATTCTCAGCGCATCGGGCGAGCCGCTGGAGCAAACCAGCTGGACATTTACCGCGTCAGCGGTGGCGAATTATGCTTGTACCATTACCGCGCCTCCGGCATCGCTGGGTGTGGATGCGTACTACACTAAATATTGTGATGCGGACGGCATTCCCGTTCTCGGTGGTGCATTGCTGTCGGATGCTGCCTTGCAAAAAGCGTGGTCACAAGCGCGTTATATGCTGAAAATGCGACAGGATCTGTTGGCTGAAATGGTCAATCAGGGCACCCGAATTGCCATCGTCTCCAAGGATGAAGGCATCACTGATCTTCCGGAGTATGCGGATCTCGATACCACCAACCCGTTGCCGGGCGGGCAGCTCTGGGACGACCGCTCACGGGGCTTTGGTGCAACGCCATTCCGGCCTGTTTCCAGTGGAGCGGAAGAAAATGTGCTATGCATGGGGTATCCGGATGACCGCTACAACGGGGAAAGCATTTTTGTCCACGAATTCGCTCACTCTATTCACCTGGTGGGGCTGAATTTTGTCGAGCCCGGTTTCGAGGCGGAGCTGGAAGCCGCCTATGATGCGGCCATGCTGGCGGGCACCTACGACAATACCTATGCAACGGAAAGTTACATCGAATACTGGGCTGAAGGAGTGCAGAACTGGTTCAACCTGAATCTGGAAGCGATACCTGCCGACGGTATTCACAATGAGATCAACACCCGCGCGGAGCTGAAAGCCAGCGACCCCACCTTGCATGAGCTCATTTCCCGGGTTTTTCCCGAGAACTGGGGCGCAGATGTGTGTGTATATCCGGCTCCCTGAGAGCTTCTTCTCTTTTCAGGAACGCAGCGCCTTGGGGCAGACAAACACACAATGGCGTTCCGAAGGCCCTCACTGGCAACCCGGTGAGGGCCTTTTTTTGCGAAAATGCTTGTTCCGGGTTTAGGAATGCCTGAGGTACGAACACGCAGGATCAACGCACCGATGGACGCGAGGGCGTTTTACTCTGCCGCAACATGGCCCAGTGCCGCACTGCGGTGCCGGGTATCTCTTCCTCATGGACCACGTCAAAACCGAACCGCTGATACAGGGAGACATTGTTCGGGTTATGGGTATCCAGGTAGCAGGGCAGGCCCTGCTCATCCAACTGATCTAGCGAGGGTTGTAACAGCGGCGTGGAGAGCCCACGGCCCTGTTGCGACGGATCAATACCGAGTAGTAGCAGGTACGCGTGGGGTGCGGTGAGTACACGGTGGTGTACAGCCTGCATGGCATCGGCGGCCTGCATCTGGCGTTTTATCGCGCCGGGACCTTGCTTGAGCAGGGCGCGCACCGCCCCGAAGCGCAGCATATCGGCCACACTGTGTTGCAAGGCTGACGATGGTAGCCAGACAGCGGCACCATCCTGCGGCTGTGGTGTGGTGTGTACCTGGCCGTTCTGGTTGGCATGAGCCACCAGAAACCGGAAGGTAGGGTACGCCAGCGCTTCACGTTGCGACGGGGTCGGGAAGAAGTAGACAAACAGGGGGTCGTGAAAAAAGGCCCGGCTGAACATGTGGGCGATGTCGTTGAGGGGCGGTTGTGTCGTTGTCATGGAAGGTATCCGGCTGCGTCATGGAGGAGCATACCGGAAAAAGCAGGTTCATCGCGGAATTGAGTGATGAGCCGGTTTCAGGGTGGCTCTCATTATCCCGACATTGGCAATGCTGGACGCCGGATGCCCGACGGCTGACGCTTAGTCAAAATCGGAAAACGAAGTTTCCATGCCATGTTCGTAAAGTGAATGATCCCGTCATTCCATGAATCATCGCCCCCTGAGCATTCCTCAAAAGACGTAGTGACATAGCGATAACCTCGCAGACTATATGCGGCATCAGGCATCAGGCATCAGGCATCAGGCGTGGAGAGCGTGGCAACCTGTGAGCTATTCACTCTAATCCGCAGTTAACCAAAGCACTGGCCCGGTGCAGCCAGTTGTGTGCACCGGGCCTGACAGGTCAGGTTCAGGAATGTGTGGCCTGGCTTTGGCTCCCTTCGTAGGGTTCACCGCCGCCGGGGAAGGCCAGGCGCAGGTTGTTCAGCCAAGTGGTGCCAAATTGGCGAAACAGGGAGGCGCTGTTGTACGGGATGCCGTAGCGGTCGGCCAGCGCTCGCACCCGTGGTGCCACTTCCGGGTAACGGTTACTGCACAGGTCCGGGAACAGGTGGTGTTCGATCTGGTGCGACAGGTTGCCGGAGAGAATATGGAACAGCTTGCCGCCTTCGATATTGCACGAGCCCAGCATTTGCCGCAGATACCAGCGCGCGCGGGTTTCTCCCTCCACCTGTTCCAGGGTGAAGTTGTGCGCGCCGGCCGGGAAGTGCCCGCAGAAAATAATGGTGAATGCCCAGATGTTGCGGATCAGGTTGGACACGGCATTGGCGCCAGCCACCAGGGCAAACACCAGTAGCGGCGAAAAGGGCACATAGAGCGAAATGGGGATCGCCACCAGGGCGGCGGCCAGCGGCCAGGCAATGTAATCCTTGGCGACCTGACGCCAGATTTTATAGCCGATGCGTTTGAGCAACGGTTTGAAATCGGCAAGCTTGTTCTTGCCTTTCAAGTGATCATCAATGGCCTGCTCATGCAGGGCCACGCCTTCTTCAAACAGCAGCATCAGCATAATGAAATACACCGGCTGCAACAGGTAGGCGGGTTTCCATTTCTGCATGGGCGTAACGCGCATAATGCCGTAGCCCACATCCAGGTCTTTTTCCAGCACATTGGTCCAGGTGTGATGCACCACATTGTGGGAGTGCATCCAGCGGTCCGAGGGACTCATGGTGTCCCACTCCCAGGTATTGGACTGGATCTCCGGGTCTTTCATCCAGTCCCACTGGGCGTGCAGCACATTGTGGGCAATCTCCATGTTTTCCAGAATCTTGGCGATGCCCAGCATGAACGTCCCTAGCGCTATGATGCCGATCATCACCGGCCAGCTGGCCAACGCGTGGCCCCAGGCGGGGATGAAAAATAGCGAGAGGTAGATAATAAAACGTGCGCTCACCGCCATGGTGCGCTGCGTCTTGATCACCTTGAGAATATAGGCGCGGTCCTTTTCGCCGCGGGAATCGAACACCTCGTCACGAATGGCATCCAGTTCGTGGCCAAATTCCTCGATTTGCTCGTCAGTCAGGTCGACCGGGTATTGGTGGGTTTTCATGACTGTTTCCTCACAGGTCCAGTTCGCAGTCGCCGGCGGCGGCGCAGATGCAGGTTTGCACAATGCTGCCGGCTTCGTTCAGCATTTCGCCGGTGCGCAAATCGCGCACACAGCCGGATACCAGGGTGGTGTTGCAGGTGTGGCAGATACCCATGCGGCAACCATGGGGCGGGTTCATGCCCGCGTCCTCGGCGACCTTCAGCAGTGGTGTATCGCTGTCGGCCTCGGCGTCCACGCCGCTTTGCGCAAAGCGCACCCGGCCGCCCACCGCATCGGCGGGGATCTCGGTGAAGGGCGCGCGGAATCGCTCAATGTGCAGCTGACGGCTGCAGCCGGCCTCTGCGAAGCATTGCTCCAGGGCCTCCAGTAGCGCGGGCGGGCCGCAGGCGTACACGTCGCGGGTTTTCCAGTCCGGGCATAGCTGTTCCAGTTGGGTGGTGGAAAAGCGGGGGTTGCCTTGCTCGCTTTGTTCACGGGTGTAAATAAGGTTGAGTTGGTAGCGAGCGTGTTGCTTCGCCATCTCTTTCAGGTCTTTGCCCAGTACCACATCGAATTCATGGGGCGCGTAGTGAATATGGCAGGTGTTGGGCAAGCGGCCCTGGGCGATCAGGCTGCGCAACATGCTGATGGCCGGGGTGATACCGCTGCCAGCAGTAATGAACAGGGGCTGAATCGGCTGGGCGTCCGGTAGGTAAAAATCACCCTGGGGCAGGCCGATGGGCAGGTAATCGCCCACTTTGATATTGCGCACAATGTGGTGCGAAATCGTGCCCTTGTCGATGGCTTTCACGGTGATGGTAAAGCAGTCGTCATCCCGCTCCGGTGGTGACGAAATGGTGTAGGTGCGGGTGTAATGCTTGCCATTGGCCGGGATGCCAATGCGCACATGCTGGCCGGCCCGGTGGCCGCGCCAGTTCAGCCCGGGGCGCAAGGTCAGGGTGCGGGCGTCGCGGGTTTCATCCCACACCTTCACCACGCGGGCCTGCATCTTGTGGGTGGTCCACAGGGGATTGACCAGCTCCAGGTAGTGGGAGGTGCGTAGCGGCCAGGCAAAATAATCCGTGATGGTACTCAGTCGAGACCAGATAGAGGGTGATGCACCTGGCTCTGGCTGGGTGGGTTGACGCATAACGGTTCCTCTTTCGTTGTCATTATTCGAGGTTGTCGCTACCCCGCCATTGCACATTCGGTTGCAAGCGGGGGCATGGTGTGAACAGCCGCTTTCAGCGCTGTCACCTTTCGTTTTTGTCCAGCATGTTCCGGGGTGATCGGCCCCGGTGACGCTTGAGTATCCTCTTCTATGAAGCTCTTAGGCTAATGGCGGTAACCGAATCTGTACGCAAAGCCTGCGTAGAAAAACAATCATCATACCGCCGTAAATGAACATGTGTACACATTGGTGTTCAGCGTAAATCTACCAGCGCCATCCTGTCCAGCTTTTCCTGATGAGCGAGGTGACATGTTGCTGGAGGAGGGCCTGGCAAGGGGCGGGCGAGGGCGCCGGAAGTGGAACGGAAGAGCTAAATTCCTATGCAAAAGTAAGAGAATGCTTACAGACGCAGGTTGTCAATCTGGTGATAATTTGATCACCTGCTAAGCGGAATTACTGAGTTGTCTGCTCCGTATCGATTCTGATTTCAGGGCTGGTGTTCGCCGAAGGTAATAGAAGGACGCGTTTGCTCCTTGCCCGAAACGCAATATCGTGAAATCCAATGCTGCTGCTGATTCCTCGTTTGCCCCGGTCCTGCCGGGGTTTTTATTGCCTGCTGGAAAGTGGCCAGGGCGCGAGAATTCCCGCATTTTTCTGCAATACCAACCTCGCACCAGACATGTCGACGTCCGCTTTTTTTGATAGATTTCGTGGACTCCCGTTCGACACCTCAACCACAGGAAGACTCCATGACCCACACCAAGCAACAATGGCTGCAAGCGTTCACGGGCGGATTCATCGCCACCTTGCTGTTTCACCAAGGTGTATTGGCGTTGTTTTGGTTGGCAGGCCTGGTTCCGGCGGCGCCCTGGAACATGACGCCGGCACCACCGCTTGCCATTCCTCAGGTGTTGTCGTTGGCGTTCTGGGGCGGCGTTTGGGGGCTGCCGATTTGGTGGTTGATTCGCCGTTGGCAGGGCGCCCGTTATTGGGCCGGGGCCGTGGTGTTGGGCGCCATCGGCCCCACCCTGGTGGCCATGTTGTTGGTCTTTCCCATGAAAGGGCTGGAGGTGAATGCGACCAAGGTCGTCGGCGGGCTGATCGTCAATGCGGCCTGGGGGTTGGGGTTGGCCATCTGGATGCAACTCAACCGGTCACGGTGGAATAGCTGATCGCGCTGGACGAGGTCTGAGCCGGCACTTGGATGCCACCACCACGGGGTGAAGTCGTTGTCCCATGGTGGCGAATAAATGGCTCGAACAGCCCTAGCCAATCTGCCACTGCATCGTGGTAGCGTTAGCCCTCTTTAAAAACGGCGGGAGCCAAGCATGCCCAGTAATACCCATACCGTGATGATCACCGGCGCGTCAGGCTACATTGCCGGGTGGATCGTCAAACTCCTGCTGGAAGCGGGCCACACCGTGCATGCCACGGTCAGGGACCCGAACAAAGCCGCCAGCGTGGCGCACCTGAATGCCATTGCCGAGAAAACCCCCGGTACTTTGAAACTATTCAAGGCCGATTTGCTCGACGCCGATAGCTTTGACGCCGCCATGCAGGGCTGCGATATCCTCATGCACACCGCCTCGCCGTTTGTTCTGGATGGCTTTACCGATGCCAACGAAGCGCTGGTGCGCCCGGCGGTGGAAGGCACCCGCAATGTGCTGAATGCCGCACTGCGCTGCGACACGCTCAAGCGTGTGGTGCTGACCAGCAGCGTGGCCTCAGTCTACGGTGACGCCACCGACATGAAAGGCAAAAAGGCGTTCACCGAAGCGGACTGGAATACCACCAGCAGCGTTAATCACAATCCGTACCAGTACTCCAAGGTGGCCGCCGAGCGGGAAGCCTGGAGAATCCATGATAATCAGGATACCGATGCCGAAAACCGCTGGGATCTGGTCACTATCAACCCGGGGATGGTGTATGGCCCGTCACTGACCAACGCCAGCAACTCTGCCAGCATTGGCACCCTGTTGGACATGGGCCGTGGCAAGCTGAAAACCGGTGTGCCGGCGCTGGAATACGGCATGGTGGACGTGCGCGAAGTGGCTGAAGCGCATCTGCTGGGCGCGTTTACCCAGGAAGCCGAAGGCCGCTATATCCTGGTCAGCGATTCCGTTTCCATGCTGGATATTGCCGGCATCCTGCGCAAACAGTTCGGTCGCAAATATCCCTTCCCGATGATGAAAGTGCCCAAGCCCGTGGTATGGGCCGTGGGCCCGTTTATGGGCCCGGTCACTCGCAAGTTCATTAGCCGCAACGTGGGCTATCCATTGCGCTTCGATAACAGCCGCAGTAAAAATCTTGGCGTGAACTATCGGTCAGTGGACGATACCTTGAAGGATCACTTCGAGCAGGTGTTGGCGGATGGGCTGGTGCGGCGACGGTAAACCCTAAAGGGTTAATGTCGCGAGTCATTCAGGCTCGCATGGCGAATTGCCTGCCATCCTTGGCACGCACTTTCGTCATGCGAGTACTGCCATACATGTAAGTATTGCCCCTGCGATGTTGGCGGCAGCCTGAATCAGCCCAGAGCGTAATCCGCTTGCGGTATTTCGCGGGTAGCGCTCTGCAGTTGCTCCACCAAAGCATCCACTGCCTGCTCGGCCTGCCGGATAGACGCGGCCAGCCGCTCCCCGCCTTCTTCCTGATGTTCAACCGCAATGTAGTGAATGCGGGTGATGCCGATAAACTCCAGCACGGTCGCCAGGCCTGGTTCTAGGTGATTCAGGTGGGCCAGATCGCCACCGGGGTTGAAGCCCGCGCCGCCCCGTGACGACAGGATCACCGCGTGCCGAGGGCGATCAGCCAGCAGCGGAGTGAAAGGGGCCTCCGGCCGGGTTTCGTCATAGTCCACCGTGCGGCCCATACGCACTATCTGATCCACCCACGCCTTGAGCGCAGCGGGCATACCGAAGTTATATAGCGGCGCGCCAATCACCAGCACATCTGCCGCAATCAGTTCCTCAATTAAGCGGTCGCTTTCGGCTAGCACGCCTGCCATCCAGGGCTGCTGATTGGCGGCTGGTGTAAAGGCTGCTTCAATCCAGGGTTGGTCGATAATGGCTGGAGGGGTGCCACCCAGATCCCGCTGGGTGACGGATGTGTTGGCAGAGGCTGCTTGCCAGCGGCTGATGAAGCGTTGTGTCAGGCGGCGGCTGATGGAGCCGTGAGCGTCTTGACCAGCAAGGCCGGGGCGGGCGCTGGCATCCAGTTGCAGAAGGTGTGTCATGGCTGGCTCCTTGTTTTGTGAGTTGAACTCATTCATCGTTAAGCACGAGATAAGCCTATTTCCTCTTGGTGAGGCGCCACAAACGATCATTATTTTCCATCATAGATGAGTTTTATTCAGCCATGAGCCATCGCCGGTTACCGTCTCTTTCTGCCTTGCGCGCTTTTGAAGCCGCCGCCCGCCAT
>OJHM01000269.1_pt1 | contig 18269 bp, 20 predicted proteins | sample 1595241 | NCBI WGS metagenome assembly OJHM01 (sample SAMN05416781, study PRJEB24817) | seawater metagenome | isolation source: Sea water | place: Canada:Atlantic | collected 2013-11
GCTATGGCGGTGAAGTGCGCCAGTATCAGGTCAACGTGAACCCCACCCGGTTGCTGGCCTACGACCTGAGCCTGCAACAGGTCATGGATGCCATCGCCGCCAACAACCGCAACGCCGGTGGCTGGTATCTGGATCGCGGCGCCGAGCAATTGGTGATTCGCGGCATGGGCTGGGTCGGCAGCGGCGAGCAGGGTCTCAATGACATTGGCGCCATTCCGTTGAAAGAAGTGGATGGCACCCAGGTGCGCGTCAGCGATGTGGCCAAGGTGGAATTCGGCGGCGAGATTCGTCAGGGCGCGCTTACCATGACCCGCCGCGATGCTAACGGCGAACCGGAAGCCCTGGGTGAAGTGGTAGCCGGCATCGTGCTCAAGCGCATGGGCGCCAATACCAAGGCCACCATCGATGGCATCAAGGCTCGTGAAGCGCGGATCCAGCAGGCCCTGCCGGACGGTGTGCAGTTCGAGGTGTTCTACGACCAGGCAGATCTGGTGGAAAAAGCCGTCAGCACCGTGGTCACCGCCTTGCTGCTGGCCTTCGTGTTTATCGTCATCGTGCTGGCCCTGTTCCTGATGAACCTGCGGGCCACGGCGTTGGTGTTGCTGTCCATTCCGCTTTCCATTGGTCTGGCCTTGTTGGCGATGGCAAGCCTGGGCATGTCCGCCAACCTGATGTCGCTGGGTGGTCTGGCCGTGGCCATCGGCATGCTGGTGGATGGCTCCGTGGTGATGGTGGAAAACATCTTCAAACACCTGAGCCAGAAAGAGGGCGGTCACGATCAACAAGGCGGCATCGCCTTGAGGGTAAAAGACGCAGCCCAGGAAGTGGCGCGGCCGGTGTTCTTTGCCGCCGGCATTATCCTGGTGGTGTTCCTGCCCCTGTTCGCGTTCGAAGGGGTGGAAGCGAAAATGTTCGTGCCCATGGCCATCAGCATCATGCTCGCCATGACCGCCGCCGTACTGGTGGCGCTGATCGTGGTGCCGGCACTGGCCGGGTTCCTGTTCCGCAATGGCGTGGAAGAAAAGCCCAACAAGCTGATGCGCTGGCTGGAAGCCCGCTATCGCACCCTGCTGGGCAAAGCCATGCAGGCCCGTAAAGTGGTGGTCGGTGGCGCGGTGGGTTTGTTTGCCCTGGCACTGGCAACCACGCCGTTTATTGGCACTGAATTCGTGCCGGTGCTGGAAGAGGGGACGTTGGCGTTACGGGTAACGCTGGCCCCATCCTCCAGCCTCGATACTGCGTTGGACGTGGGGCAAAAACTGGAGAAGGAAATCATGACCTTCCCGGAAGTCACCTACGCGCTTAGCCGGGTAGGGCGTGCCGAAATCGGTGGCGACCCGGAACCGGTGAGCAACGTGGAAATCTATATCGGCCTCAAGCCTGTGGATGAATGGGAGAGCGCGAGCAACCGGCTTGAGTTACAGGAAAAGATCCAGAAGAAACTGGAAAAGCACCCCGGCCTGCTGCTCAACTTTTCTCAGCCCATCGCCATGCGCGTGGACGAACTGCTCTCCGGGGTTAAAGCCCAACTCGCCATCAAACTGTTCGGCCCGGATCTCGACGTGCTGCAGGAAAAAGGCGAAGCCATCACCCAGGCCGTGAAAGAAGTAGACGGTGCCACCGACGTGCAACTGGAACAGATCGCGGGTGAAGCCCAGCTGGTCGTCACCCCGGACCGCAACGCCCTCAGTCGCTACGGCCTGAGTGTGGATCAGGTCATGGACCTAGTCAGCAATGGTCTCGGTGGCGGAAGCGCCGGGCAGGTGATCAACGGCAACGAACGCTACGACATCTACGTGCGCCTGGAGCAAAACGCCCGCAAGGATGCCGAAGCCATCCGCAACCTGCGCCTCAAAGCGGCAGACGGTGCCTGGGTGCGGCTTATGGATGTGGCGGACGTGTCTCTGGTCTCCGGCCCGCCCCAGATCAGCCGCGACGACGTGCAACGCCGCGTGGTCATCCAGGCCAATGTGGCCGGTCGTGACATGGGCTCAGTGGTGGCCGACATCCAGCAGGCCATCGACAGCGAAGTCGACCTGCCCGCCGGCTACAGCGTGGACATCGGCGGCCAGTACGAAAACCAGCAGCGCGCCCAGCAACGTCTGGCCATGGTGGTACCCGTGGCTGTGGGCCTGATTGCCCTGCTGCTCTACTTCGCCTTCGGCTCCGTGGCCCAGGCTGTCCTCATCCTGGTCAACGTGCCACTGGCCCTCATCGGCGGCATCCTCGCCCTGGCCCTCAGCGGCCAGTACCTGTCCGTGCCTAGCTCCGTGGGCTTTATCACCCTGTTCGGCGTGGCGGTGCTTAACGGCGTGGTGATGGTGGAAGCCATCAATCTTCGGCTGCGCGATGGCGAAGCGCTGGAGACGGCGATCTTCGAAGGGGCGGTGTCACGGTTGCGCCCGGTGTTGATGACCGCGCTGACTTCCATGCTGGGGTTAATTCCCATGTTGCTGGCGACTGGTGTGGGCAGTGAAGTGCAGCGGCCGTTGGCGGTGGTTATTGTCGGTGGGCTGGTGTCGGCCACGGCGTTGACGCTGTTGGTGTTGCCTAGTCTTTATGGGGTGTTTTCGAGGGAGAAGGTGGAGGAGTTACAGCGCTGAGAAAGGGATGGTCGTTTGGACAGTGTTATTGGTCTGGGCAAAAGGAGAGGTCAAGATATTGAATCATGCGACCAGTTATGGGTTTGTAACGTACTGAGAATTATGGTTTTCTCTTTCGTTATGCAAATTATTAATCTGTGATATGAAGCCGGCGCGTTCATTGGATATTCGCGCCGGCTTCCTAATACCTGTTAAATGCCAAGGGAAGCTATGTGCAATTGCAAAGAACAACCCGCTTTAATTGATATCAGCAACAATCACTCTGATTTCAAATCAAAGCTAAACCAACTGGATGTTGGTAATTGGGTTTTGTTAATGCGATGCCCCGATTGTAAGCAACTCTACAAAGTCGATGAGTGGGATAAATATCAAACCTGCTATGCAGTAAAAATACCCTCATCCGAAAACTGGGAAGCATTTGATAGTGAATCAATCATAAAAGAGCAAATGGTTCAAAATCGCGGCGGTCTTACCAACGAATCATGCATGTGGTCAGGCTGTGACATCAAGCAAGTAAAAGGCAGTGCTTACTGCGTTAACCATCTCTATTCTGGTGGAACTCGTGCGTAAGCATTTAACAAGGCAAGGCAAAATCGCCCTGCGGGCTGGACGCGCTAACGCGCGCCTTTGCTTGCGGCGTTATGCGTAAAAAGCATCGAGATCGACTATGGCGAATAATTGGAATATCCCAGCAGATTTAGAAAAGGAAGTCCGAGAGCGAGACAAATCCTGCGTTTATTGTGGCAATGAATTTTTATCCCACAAAGAATCAGCTAAGGCATCAGCCAGCTGGGAGCACATCATTAATGATTCTTCAATAATAAAAAGAGAAAATATTTGCCTCTGCTGTCGTGGCTGCAATGCCAGCAAAGGTCAAAAGCAGCTATCTGTTTGGTTGCAAACTAATTACTGTAAAGAGCGTGGCATTACTCCAGATTCGGTCGCCCCAATAATTAAGCAGGCAATCGAGAATGGTCAGTAGTGTCACGCATAACAAGGCGGTGTTGTCGCCTTCGGCTGGGACAGCCAAAAGCGTGCTTCGCACTGGCTGCCCTAAACCTTGGCGTTAGCCATCATAGGATGACGAATGAAAGCAAGGTTCTTGCCTCCAAGAGAAAATTGCTCGGGTAATTTACTTTGGAATAAAAGTATATTTAGCGATTCAAAATCAAAGGTTGAAATCTCATTAGGGAAGTTAAGAGAAATAGGTTATTGGGCAAGCGCCTTCCCTGAAGGTGATGGTGTAACGTTCAATTTCACTGATGAGAGCTCAAAAAAAACAACGATGAAATGTTCGATGACTTTCGTTCGGCGTTTGATTGGGTCGATATTGAGAAGGCGAAGTCAAAAGACTCCAACACCGAATTAGCAGAATTAGAGGATGAAGGCGAAACGTTAGAATGCATAGTTATCGTTCCTCTAGATAAAATATACATTCAAAAGACTCTGGTGTTGGGCAAGTATACTTTTGTTTGTAGAAAACAATTTGATGAAGAGCCCTATGAAAGGTTGGCTGATTTTGAGGGAGAATACCTCCAGTTTGAAGTAAGCCTAAACTACAAAGATCTTTTAAGGCTGAACAAAAGCATTAATCAAAACGACCATGTCATAAATAAATGTTTGTCGCTTTCAGAACATGCTATGGATATTGTGAGATTTGCTCATAGTTCTTTCATTACTCGTGAGTTTAAACAAAATAAAGGACACGCATGAATTGGAATATCTCTTACGTTTTCCTGGTCTGATCGCTGATAGTTAGTCCTCGCTCACGTCGCTAGTCTTTGGTTCATGGAAAGCAAGGAGGCTGCCATGACTCGAGCGCGTTATTCGCAAGTGTCTCTTGATGAAACCCCGTATTACCACTGTATCTGCCGCTGTGTGCGGCGGGCTTTTCTGTGTGGCAAGGACCATTATTCCGGGCAGAACTATGAGCATCGCCGTGAGTGGGTGGTGGAGCGGTTGGCGGTACTGGTCGAAGTATTCGCCATCGACCTGTGTGCCTATGCTGTGATGTCGAATCACTATCATGTCGTGCTGAAAGTGGATCGTGAGCGAGCAGCGGGCTGGTCAGACAGGGAGGTGGCGGAGCGTTGGATGCAGCTGTTCTCCGGACACTTACTGGTTAAACGCTGGTTGAGGGGTGGCACCATTGAGGCGGAAACGATGAAAGCGCTGGAAATCGTTGCCGACTGGCGCGCGCGGCTGTTCGACCTTGGCTGGTTTATGAAATGCCTGAACGAATATCTGGCACGTCGCGCCAATGAGGAAGATTGCTGCAAGGGCCGGTTCTGGGAAAGCCGTTACAAATGTCAGGCCTTGCTGGATGAGCAGGCGCTACTCAGTTGCATGGCCTATGTGGACCTGAATCCCGTTAGAGCGGGCATGGCAGCGATGGCGGAAGATTCTGATTACACCTCTGTGCAGCAGCGTAGTGAGGAAGTAGCGGCCGGGAACAAGGTTCCTAAAAAGCCCAAACTTTTGCCATTTGTTGAGGCGGGCAATGTTGAAAATGATGATGTTGCATCGTTGTGTCGATTCCGGTTGATGGATTACCTTCAGCTTGTGGATGCGACAGGACGTGCTGTTCGGACAGATAAGCGTGGGGCGATTTCTGGTCACGCGGCGGATGTGCTTGAGAGGCTTGGCATTGATCAGCAAGCCTGGCTTCGCCATATGACGCCCAGAAAGCAGCGTCGCCCTGTGGCTTTGGGCGCGTTGGTCAGAGTGAAGGCCTTTGCCGAGGCGACAGGGCGTGCCTGGGTGGCTGGACAAAGTACTTGGTTTGTTTGAGCCCGTGTCTTGATGTGGGTATAAATTTAGTTCATCGCGAAATTGAGTGATGAGCAGATTTCGGGATTTTCCTCATTATCCAAGCGGAAAGCGCTCGACGCCCGATGGTTGATGCTTTCATTCAACACCTGAAAAAGTCCGTGGCGTCTATTCGTAATGAAATTTATGCGTGTCCCGGATTGGCCATTTCCCGCCAGCCTTAGGGTGAGGGCGAGTCAGCCGCATGCTTGCGCTCAGGTACCCTCCCTCTGACCCTAATCCGGCGTTAGCGAACCCGCGACCGCCCGCGAATCATATCCACCGCTTTTTCCGCGATCATCATGGCCGGTGCGTTCGTGTTGCCGCCAATCAGTGTCGGCATGATGGAGGCGTCGATGACGCGCAGGCCTTCGATGCCGTGAACGCGCAGTTGCGGATCAACCACGGCAGTGTCGTCGGTGCCCATCTTGCAGGAACCCACCGGGTGGTAAACGGTGTCGGTGCGCTGGCGGATAACCTCGCGGATGTCGTCATCGCTGTTCACGTTTTCGGTGAACATGTCCTTTTTCATCCAGCGCTTGAGTGACGGGGCTTCCATGATGGCCCGGGTGATCTTGTAGCCGGCGACCATGTCTTCCATGTCTTGTGGGTCCTCAAGGAACGCCGGGTCGATGAGCGGCAGGTCGTCCGGATTGGCGCTGGCCAGTTGTACGCTACCACGGCTGCGAGGGCGCAACAGGCAGACATGGCAGGAGTAGCCCTGGGTGTAATGTTTTTTGCGGCCATGATCGTCCACCAGGGCGGTAACCATGTGCAGCTGGAGGTCCGGCGCGGAAAGGGTCGGTTGTGTTTTCAGGAAGGCGCCGGCTTCCGCAAAGTTGGATGTCCACAGTCCACGGCGCTCTTTGCGGTAGGTGCGCATGGCCAGCAAGGCTCGCCACATGCCACCCGGTGAGAGGCCAAAGGTGGCGGTGCTGTCGGTGGTATAACCGAAGATGAAGTCCGGGTGATCCTGCAGGTTCTTGCCGACACCAGGCAGGTGGTGCACCACGGGAATGCCATGCCGCTTGAGTTCCTCGGAATCGCCCACTCCGGACAACATCAGCAGCTGGGGAGACTGGAAGGCCCCGGCGGATAACAGCACCTCTTTGCGAGCGCGAACGGTACGCAGCTGTTTGCCCTGCTTGAATTCCACGCCAACGGCGCGCTTTCCCTCGAACACAATACGCTGGACCTGAGCCAGGGTTTCCACGGTCAGGTTGCTGCGATCCAGGTGGGGGAACAGGTAGGCCCGGGCGCTGCTCCAGCGCTCGCCATCTTTCTGGGTGACCTGATAGACCCCGGCGCCTTCCTGCTCGGCGCCGTTGAAGTCATCGGTAATGGGAATGTCGCATTCTCTGGCGGCATCCAGAAAGTAGCCCTGGAAAGGGTTGCCGGTGCGGCTGTCGCTCACCCAGAGCGGCCCATCGGTGCCGTGGTACTCGTTGTCGATGCGTTCATTGTGCTCATTGAGCCGGAAGTAGGGCAGCACATCCTGATAGGACCAGCCGTCATTGCCCTGAGCCGCCCAGTGGTCGTAATCCTCGCGGTGGCCGCGGATGTAGACCATGGCGTTGATGGCTGACGAGCCGCCCAGGCATTTACCTCGGGGCTGAAAGCCCTGCCGACCATTCAGCCCTTTCTGTGGGACGGTCTCCATGACCCAGTTATTGATGGGTTTGGCGAGCATGGCCACGGCGCCGGAGGGGACATTGACGAGCAAGCCGTCCCCCTGGCCGCCTGCTTCCAGCAAGCAGACACGGGTGTTCGGGTCTTCACTCAGCCGTCCGGCCAGGGCGCACCCTGCGGAACCGCCACCGATAATGAGATAATCGAATTCGTTTTCCACGATAGCTTCCCTGTTATTGTTTGTTTTCGCGATGCGGAACGGCGGCAGCGCTTGCCTTGCCGGTTTTCGCCAGCGTAGTGTCCTGGCCAGAATGAACAGAGCGGGTAGCGCGACATTCATCACAAGGCCTAGAGCAGGTTAGCACCGGTTTTTTGTGGCAGTAAGTACTGTTTTTGTCAGTGCCTGGCAGGTAGCGTCAGGGCGTTGGGCGGGTTCTTTTGATGGGCGGTAGAAACATTATGATTAATACCAAGATTCACAAGGCGGTTTACGGTTTGGCTGAAACAATGATGGAAGCCGACAGAAAGGGCCATAAAGGCGATTTTGACTCGCTTTATGCGCAGCTGCAGGCGATTTGTGTCGACAACGAAAAAACCGATAAAGATCACCCTGAGCAATGGGAAACCCTGGCTGATTTTACTGAAGAGCTGGAAGTGGCGCTGGGTCTGTACGAAAAGGCCCTGGGTAAAGCCCGTGAGAGGAATGCCAAGGACTATCTCTCGTCGATCGCGTTTTCCATGGCCAACTTGCAAATGGAAGCAGGTCAAGATGATGCGGCGATAAAGAGCCTCAAGGATGCGAAGGTGAGTGCGAACAAGATTGAGGATAAAGAGCTGAAAGCAGACATTGATGCATTGTTGGAGCGCTTGCTGAATCGTTAATGCCGACCACGCCTCGGATGAGGCGTGTCGATGACGCCCAGCATTAACGCCGCGCTTATGCGCGGCGTTTTTTTGTGCTGTCGGCGGTGTTGGCCACAGTGCCTGCACGCACCTTGCTGGACACATAATTGGCGGGCGGCTCTTCGTACAGGCTCTGGTAACTGAGATTGACGATGGACTCCGACGTCTTCGGCAGCAGGTAGTACATGGCCAGTGCGCCTTTGCCAAAGATGCCCAGTTTGCGTTTGTCCTGGGTGGTGATCATATCCAGCATCCAGTTTACGGCGGTTTCCGGCGACATCACCGGCATGTATTTGTAGATCTTGGTCGGTGCAATCATCGGGGTGCGCACCAGCGGGTAGTTCAGCGAAGAGAAGCGCACGTTGGTGTGGGCGTACTCATTGGCGGCCACCCAGGTCCAGCCTTCCAGTGCCCATTTGGACGCCAGGTACGCGGAGAACCGCGCCGGGTTGGCCTGCACGCCCACGGTGGAAACGTTAATGATGTGGCCCTCGTTGCGCGCTTCCATGCCGGGCAACAGATTCATGGCCAGGCGGATCGACGCTAAATAGTTCAGCTGCATGGTCCGTTCATAATCGTGGAAGCGGCCCACGGTGAACTTGATGGAGCGGCGGATGGAGCGACCGGCATTGTTGATTAGAACATCTACCCGGCCATGGTCTTGCAGGGCTTGCTCGCAGACGCGATCACATTCTTCCAGGTTGGACAGGTCGCCGGGGTACACGCACGCCTTACCGCCGCGCTGATGAATGCTGCCAGCGATGGCTTCCAGTTTCTCTCTGTTGCGGGCCACCAGCAGCACCGTGGCGCCGGCATCGGCCAGCTTGTCTGCCACCAGAGCGCCAATGCCGGAACTGGCACCGGTAAGCAGAATGACCTTGCCGTTGACTCGCTGCTGTAGCGCTTTGCTGGGCGCAACGGCACGCTTGAGATGCCAGGCCCAGTGATCCCGCAGCCGGTTCACATAGGGCAGGACTTTGGGGGTTCTGAATTTCACGGCATTCGACATGGTGGGCTCTCGGCTTGATTCAACAGGGTGACTAATGCATCCAGTGTAACCTGAGCATATACTCGGAAATACTCGGGTTTACCCGTTCGCCACGTGGAGCGCTGCATGGGGCAGATTCGCTGGAAAGTCTCTGATTTTGCTGTCAAAAAAGAGCCGAAGCAGGCCCGCTCGAAGGCCTCGGTGGAGGCCATGGTGCAGGCATGTGCTCGGATTCTGGAGAGCCGGGGCTATGCCGGGTTAAGCACCAATGCCATTGCGGCGGTGGCGGGGGTTAGCATCGGGTCGGTGTATGAGTATTTTCCTGGCAAGGATGCCATTGTGGCGCGTTTGGCGGAGGGTATGCTGCGGGACGTGACCACCCTGCTGCAGGGGCGCTTGGCGCTGACAGACAGTCGCAATGATTTGAACAGTGCCATGCGGCATTTGCTGGGCGCGGTCTACGCGCTGATGTGCAAAAACCGGACGCTGCTGCGGGTGCTGGTTTTTCAGGTGCCGTACCTGCATCAGTTGCCGGCCACCAAGCAATTGGAAATCGAGTTGCAGCAAGTGCTGATGACCGGACTGCAACATACTCGACAGGAGTATTCGCTGAGTGCCCGGCAGCACACCTTGTACCTGATGACCACCTCCGTGGCTGGTACGCTGATGCACTTGGTGTTGGTGGCGCCGCCGGCCCTGGACCCTGACGGGATACTGGATGCGCTGGCGGGAAAAATGGCAGCCTGGCTGGTTGAGGGTTGAATCTTTCCTCGCCCGTAACATATTAATAATGACCGACTGAATAAAACCGGGAGCCCGATGAAGACAGTGCTGATCCTCGTGGACGTGCAGAATGTGTACTACACAACACGGCAGGCTTTTAGCCGCCGATTCGATTACAACCAATTCTGGTCGGAAGTGACGTCAGAGGGGCAGGTGGTAAAAGCGATCGCGTATGCCATCGACCGGGGCGATAAAAAACAGCGTGAGTTTCAGAATATTCTTCGCGCTATCGGTTTCGAGGTGAAGCTGAAGCCGTTTATACAGCGCGCCGATGGCTCCGCCAAAGGCGACTGGGATGTGGGCATCGCGATTGATGCGCTGGAATATGCGGCGCAGGTAGATACCGTTGTGCTGGTGTCCGGTGACGGAGATTTTGATCTGCTGGTGGATACATTGCGTGTGGGTAAAGGCAAGCACGTGGACGTTTATGGCGTTGCGCCCCTGACGGCGGATTCATTGGTCCAGGCGGCAAGCCGGTTTATTCCCATCGAGGGTGGTCTTTTATTGTAAGGGCGTTTTTTTGTCGGCGTAGTGGTCGCCGTGGGCAATTTGCTACCCTGTGCCGTCAACATGCCAGGAGCCACCAATGTCAGACGCCCCCCTTGAAGCTTTATCCGACATGATCACCGAGGCGCATACGCGCATTCAGCAAACCTACAAGCATATGAATCCGGTGGTGGGTGTGCGTCGTGGCATGCGTGATGTGGGCATCCCTGCCGACGCCATGACCATTGACTGCCTGCAGACACGGAATCGCATTGTGCTGATCCTGCACGATGAGCAGCCCGGTGTATTGCTGTATCAATTCGGCACTATCGATGTGGACGCAGAGGATGACTTCAAGCGCATGAGCCTGGCCGAGGTAAGCGCGGAGACGTTATTTACGTGGATGAAAGACTACTTTTCCGCCTGAGCCAGCAGGCCAGCGCCAGCGTTATTCCCCCAGCGAGAGAAATGGCACCAGCGTTACCAGCAGCAACACCGTGACCGCGATCAACACACCCAGCGCGCGCCCGGGCTGATCACGCAGGCGGCTCCCTAGCGTCGGTGCGGTGCCATCGCGCTGGGCTTCTTCAAACCGCTCCTTTTCCCGCCGGGTGCGCTGCGCTTGATAGTCTTCCATCAACGCCTTGGCGCGCTCACGGTCGTCAGGGTTAGTGAGCCAGATGCCCCCGGACGAAATGCCCCACAGGCTCGGCGTGGTTTCGTAGAACAGTATCTGCTGCTCGTTCAACAGAGTGCGCACTTCCTCGGCTTCGTCGTCCGGTACCTGGCGCAAATTCAGCAGTAGTGTGGTCATGTCGTGTCACCGGTTGGTCGAGCGGGGTGGTTCCTGTTTATGTCGGTGGCCATTATCGCACTTTCTGCACACTTTTTTGTGGGGCGTTATGGGTCGGGTGTTAATGCATCAGGAAATGGGTCAGCCAGCCACCGAGATAAAGGCCGATGCCGAACACACCATGATTCAGCAGGCTCTGCAGTCGGGCCTTGTTCGGTGCCGGGGAGCGAGATGCGGCAAGGCCGGCGCCCATGCCCGGCTGCATCAGCAGGAAGGGAGCCGCAACGGTGGCAATGCCGACGAGCAGCGCGGCACCTAGCGTGGGCTGGCTGATCCAGGCGATGCCTTGCCAGGCGAGTAACAGGCCGGCGAAAGCGATGCCGGTCAGATAATGCGCCAGCCAACCGATACCGGCCTCCGCCGGTTTTGCCGGCGCGGCTCCGATGGCGCTGTGACGAAACCGCCCTTGCGGCATATAGGCCAGCCAGCGCCCGACCATTGCATAGTTGGGTGGGGCGATGCCGAACAGCGACTGGCGTATCCCACTCCAGATATCCATGACGACCGTCGCGCAGATTCCGATGATTATCGTACTAATAAGAACGTGCTGGAGGATTTCCATAATAGTGGCCCTTGCGTGTGCAAGGGTGTAGCGTACGACTTCAAGCTGACTTGAGGTCAAGAGGTGATGGATATTTCCGAAGTGGTCAGTCGGTCCGGGTTTCCGGCCTCCACCTTGCGCTATTACGAAGAGAAGGGGTTGATCGTTTCCACCGGGCGCAGTGGGTTGAAACGGTTGTTTGCGCCGTCGGTGCTGGATCAGTTGGCGTTGATCGCCTTGGGTCGCGCGGCGGGCTTTTCTCTCGACGATATGGGCGCCATGTTTGATGAGCGAGGTGAGCCGAGTATTGATCGGCAGGCCCTGCTTAACCGTGCAGATACACTGGATGACACTATTCGCAAATTGTCAGCCATGCGTGACGGTTTGCGCCACGCAGCAAAATGTCAGGCACCCAGTCATTTGGAGTGCCCACAGTTTCGTCGCCTGATGGCGGTGGCATCAGCGCGGGTGAAAGGCGAAAAATCCCGTGGTGATGGGCGTCAACGCGTGTCGTCGTCATGAGACGATGGTAAGGGTTGGGCAGTATGGAGTGTTGTTTGTGGTGTTATCCCTGTGAGTAATAAAGCAGCGGAGTGAGGAGCATGGATAGAGAGAAGAAAGTAGCTCGCAGGATGCAGTATTCCAGCAACCGTGGAGGCGCCCGCCATACGGTGCGTTATGTGGAAAGTTCGGCGCCACCGGACGGGGAATGCCAGCTTTGTGTCGGTTCATTGGCGGACAAGGTGTCAGTCACATTCAACGGGCCGCTGAACGACAGCCGACCTCTGCCCATGCAAGTGCCCGTGCGTTGAAGGCGAATGCCCATTTTGGCGTTTGCCTTGCTACCAGAAATAAAAGACCGCACCCACGGCCACCGATGTGAGTGATCGCTCGTCGATGATGGGGCTATCGATGATCCCTTCTCCGAGGTAATCCTCTTTGACCACTGCCAACAGATGCCAGTGTTTGCCCGGTGTCCAGATTCCGGTCAACGCCGCCTGATAGTTCAGTGAGCTGTGCTCGCCATAGGCGGGTCGTCCCGGTGCGATCTCGTCATCGGCCACACCGTAAAAATGTTCGACCAGCCGACCGTCCTGCCAGACCAGGCCCAATGACGGAGCAAAGGTGAAGTCGCCCCAGTTGAAGCCACGGCTGACGGTCAGGTTGGCTTCGGTGCCGTCGCTTTCGCCTCCCACGTCTCTTAGTGCATTGGCTGCTACCTGAAACAGGGCATGTTGGTATTGATAGGATACGCCGGCAAAGGCAGTGCGGTGGGTGGTGTCTATGCCGTTGAGTTCGCCGTTGTCGGCAAAGCCTGATGTCACTTCATAGAAACGGGGTGTCAGCAGTAACCCGAAAACGCTGTTGTCATTTTTGAAAAGATCGAGCCCCGCATCCAGGCCTTCTACGCTGAAGCGTTTATAGCGAATGGAGAAATAAGGCAGCCCTTCGTCCTGACTATCGACACCGACAAAAGGGCGCTCGGTGATCGACGTGGTGGCGCCGATACCAAAGTGGCTGGTGTCATCCAGTGGTGCCCGGGACAGGGGGGTGTTGATGGCCGTGGGCGCGGCGGTGGCCGCCGTGGTGATGAAAGAAAAAAACAGCCCGCAGGCAATGCGTTTCCGTGCCGGTGACGGTGCGGTGTTCAGTGGGGGCATGGTAACTCCAGGGTGGCATTGTTGGGCGCGTTGCTATCTTGAGGTGGCTATTGTGGAAGCAGGCCGCCCACGGCTTGTACGGGGCGTGGGTCGGTCAGCTGGCTGACCCAGGCCACCAGCCGGTGCGTTTCTGCCCTTTATCGGGTGGGGCGGAAAGTGAGAGAGACAGCGAGGATGTGGGCATGGGCTGGCTTTGCCAGTGCAGCACCACGAAATCATGTTTCAGGGTTTTTCCCTTGTTTTCGCCCCGACGGACGGAAGACGCCAACCCGGTGCCGATCCAGGCTACATTCAGGTTGGCGTTATCGGGCAGGGCGCCGTCGAAGGTGGCGCGCAGGCTGTTGTTGTCATAGGTGACGGAAAGGTTGCCCACGTCACTGTGAGACAGTGCCTGTTGCCACTGGCTGCGGTGATGGAAAAAACCGCGCCATTCCTTGCCATTGATAAAGAACCCTGGCGTGTAAACGCGCCCGGCTTCGTGCAACTGCGCATAGCGTCGTTGTCGGTTACTGTAATCCGGGCTGGCATAGGGATCGGCCCAACCGATGTAATCCCAGTAGTCCACATGAAACGCCAGTGGGATAAAGGTGGTGAACAGGGTCTCCTGCTGCCCCAGTGAAGACAGGAAGCGGTCGGCCGGTGGGCAGCTGCTGCAACCTTCTGAGGTGAAAAGCTCCACCAGGGACACTTTTGGTTCACCGCTATTGAGTGTCAGTGGTGGGCTGCCGGCATGCAGTGCCGCAGAAAAAAGCAGCAGCGGTAGATAGAGCCATGCGCGCATAACGAAGCCTCGTGCGTGTTCATGTATCGCTTGGATGCGCAAGGGGCGTGTTCGTTACAGGGGGTGGCAGGGTAGAATGCGGGAACGGTAGTGTCAGCTATCTGCCCCCGGAAAATTCACGGCAGGGCTGCACGTATTCACGATGAGCGAGAATCAGTATGGATGAAATGGAACAGGCGGAAGACGAATTCGCCAAGAAGGCAATGGTCGAAGCCGTTGAAAACCAGATTGCTGATGGGCACCCCCGTGAGGCGGGTATGGTCATGATGGCATTGACAAAGAATGGCCTTGACCACGATGAGGCGCTGGAAAAAATGGCGGATGTATTGGCCAGCCATGTGGCCATGACCATGAAAAACGAGACCCCCTTTGATATTAATACCTATGCCCGGGATCTTCTGCAGTTAGCCAAGGACTGATGCTGGGGCGCTTCGTTTTGCGTTCTGGTTGGTGAAAAGGCGGTGCCCCTTGTGCTTTAGGGGCGCCGCCTTTTTTGCTTTCTAGCTGTAGGCGCCAGCCGAGTATGTCAGCTCATAGCTGTGGCTGTAGATTTCCAGAATGTTGCCGAACGGGTCTTCCATGTAGACCATGCGATACGGCTTTTCACCAGGGAAATATTCCCGCACGGGCATGCGCTGTTTGCCGCCGGCGGCAACAATTTTTTCTGCCAGGCCTTCCACGTCAGGGTCCTGTACGCAGAAGTGAAACACGCCGGTTTTCCAGTATTCGAAATTATTTTCCGGCTTTTCCGCGTTGTTAAACTGAAAAATTTCTACGCCGATACGGTCGCCGGTGGACAGGTGTGCGATGCGTAAAGATGACCAGCCTGCACCAAATACGTCGGTACACATTACGCCGACGGCGCTGTCGTCTTCACTGATGGTGGTAGGGGGCATGATCAGATACCAACCAAGCACCTCTGTGTAGAATTTTACGGCAGCGTCCAGGTCAGTGACAGACAAGCCGATGTGGGAGAAATTGCGTGGGTAAGTCTGGCTCATGGTGGCTCCTCATGGTTGGCCGGTGGTTGCCGGCAGTGGGCATGGGAGAAAGCGTAAGCGGCCTATGGTATAAGTTAAAAAGATCTCCGCTTATTGGATTGATAAGATATATTTATGATAAATCCGCAATGGTTACGTTCATTCGTGGTGCTGGCAGAGCGGGGCAGCTTCACCCGCACGGCGGACCAACTGGGGCTCACCCAGGCGGCGGTTAGCCAGCATATTCGCCACCTTGAGGCGCAGCTGGGACCGTTGTTGATTCGCCGTCCCCGTCGGGTCGAGCTGACGCCGGCGGGGCAGGCGCTGCTGAGTTATTGCGATGACATGGAGCAGGCGGAAAAGCGTCTGAATTTGCGGTTGTCCGGGGCGGATGATCGGCAGGGTGAAATCAGCCTGATTACGCCGGGCAGCATTGGGTTGTCGCTGTATCCGTTGCTGCTGGATTTGCAGGCATCGCATCCGGGGTTGTCGGTGCGCCATCGCTTTGCGCCGGATCAGGATGTGCTGGAGGCTGTGCGCAACAACCATTTTGAGTTGGGGCTGGTTACCCTCAAGCCGGGTGATCCGCGCCTGGTGGCGTGCCACTTTGCCGATGAGCCCCTGGACCTGGTGGTGCCCGCCACAGCCACAGTGAGCCACTGGGACGACCTTGAAAGCCTGGGGTTCATTGATCACCCGGATGGGCATGCGATGGCATCGCGTCTTTTGAGTCGGGTGTTTCCCGGTAATCGTGGTATTCGCAGCATTCCCTGCAAGGGGTTTGTTAACCAGGTTGGCTTGATTCTGGAACCCGTGGCGCGTGGCTTCGGCTTTACTGTGATTCCCCGTTATGCCCGGGAAGCGTATTTACACCAGGAGGCGGTTCGGGTGGTGGCCCTGGAGCCCCAGGTGGTGGACTCCCTGTGGCTGATTTATCGCGCGGAATGGGCGTTATCGGCCCGGGCGCGGTTTGTGGCAGAAGCGTTAAAAAAACAGCTGACCGGGGAGGCGCTGGCGCTGGTGTAGGAAGACAGAGAAGGGGGGCGCTACGAATACCTCCCCATCCACCAGCCGCCCTGTGCAATGCGTCATCCATCATGCTTCTTGCGTCAACGTCGACTTGTGTCGAGTGCATATTGGCTGCTCACTCCACTATAGTCAGTAGGTGTTCTTTCTTCGCCAGGAGTTGCGCCATGTCATCCCAGCCCTACGCCGATATCGGCCACAACATTACCCGAATCGACACCGCCATGATGCGTGAAGGGTTGGCGGCCTGCTATCTGCTCCAGGGAGAGAATGAATACGCCATCATCGAGACCGGCACGCACAATACCGTGCCGATCATTCTTGCCCTGCTGGCGCAGCGGGATATCGAACATGAACAGGTGAAATTTGTTATCCCCACCCATGTGCATCTGGATCACGCTGGCGGGGTGGGCGGTTTGATGCAGGCGCTGCCGGCAGCGACGTTGCTGGTACACCCCCGTGGCGCCAGACACATGATTGACCCCTCGAAGCTCAAGGCCGGCGCTACGGCAGTGTATGGTGAAGAGGCCTTTGCAAACGTTTATGGCGATGTGATTCCTGTGGACGCGCAGCGCGTGCGAGAAATGCATGACGCAGACCATGTGATGGTTGGCGATCGGCGTCTGGATTTTTACGATACGCCGGGTCATGCCCGTCACCATTTCTGTGTTTACGATCCGCGATCTGCCGGCATCTTTACCGGGGATACCTTTGGGCTGTCTTACCCGCCCCTGACAACCGATAACGGCCCCTTCATTTTACCGACCACCACCCCGGTGCAGTTCGACCCCGAGGCGCTGAAAGCGTCGATTCGCAAGTTATTGGCGCTGAATCCCGAGCGCATGTTCCTGACGCACTATGGGGCCATCGACGCGCCTCAGGAGCCTGGCGAGCGCTTGCTGACCATGGTGGATGATTACGTGGCTCTGGCAAAAAAAGCCGCTCCCGGTGATGAGACCACGTTGTTGCAGCGGGTGGAATCTGCCATGCAGAGCTACCTGTTTACCAAGGCTCGCGACCATGGCATTTCGCTCTCGGATGATGCGCTACAGGATGCGCTCGGGTTTGATATCAACCTGAACAGCCAGGGATTGATGGTGTGGCTGCAGCAGCAAAAAGGGTAAGCCCCGGCGAACCAAACCCGGCAAGCTGCGTCCAACGGTTTTTCCAGGGAGAACAACGATGACAATCATTCGATGCAGTGCGTTATGCGGGTTGCTGTTGGTCAGCGTGGCCCAGGCCGAACAGGTAACCCCGCTGCCGCAGCTGGAAGCCTATACGGTGCCGGATGCCTGGCTGCAGCCCATGTCGCCACTGCAGGTTGCCGATAACGTCTGGCAGATTGGTACCAATGAACTGACCTCGTTGTTACTGAAAACCCGCGACGGTGCCATCCTTATCGATGGAGGAATGCCCCAGAGTGCCGAGCATCTGCTGGCTAACATGAAAGCCGTGGGCGTGGCGCCACAGACGCTGAAGTGGATTCTTGTCAGTCATGGCCACGGCGACCATGCCGGTTCGCTGGCGACGATCAAGCAGGCTACCGGCGCCCGGCTGGTGGCCAACGCTGAAACAGCCATGCTGATGGCCGACGGTGGCGCCCACGATATTCATTTTGGTGATGACATTCTTTATCCGCCAGTGCGGGTGGACCGCCAGATTCAGGACGGCGAACAGGTCTCTCTGGGCAATCTCACACTCACCGCCCATTTTATTCCGGGCCATACTCCCGGCAGCATGGCCTGGACCTGGCAAGGTAGGCGAGACGCAGAAAGGGTGGATATAGCCTACGTGGACAGCCTGACAGCGCCGGGCTATCAGCTGGTGGATAATCCGCGCTATCCCCATATTGTTGACGACTTTACCGGTACCTTTAAAACGGTGAAGGCGCTGCCTTGCGACCTGTTGCTGACGCCACATCCCGATGCCAGTGGTTGGGACTATACCGATGTCACCCAGTCGACCCGGATTGATTGTGCCGACTATGCACAAAAAGCGGAAAAAACGCTGCGCGCACAACTCAAGGCCCAGCAAGCCGATTGATTCATTCAGCTGAAAGAATTCATCGGTTGATTGCCCTTGTTCACATCGGGGTGGCTGGCCATAGTGGCTGCAATAGTCACTGCACTCATTCTGTTTGGAGCCAACATGTCTGACGATACCTATACGCCGCCCCGGGTCTGGAAATGGGACAAGGAAAGCGGTGGCAAGTTTGCCAATATTAATC
>OJHM01000271.1_pt1 | contig 18163 bp, 17 predicted proteins | sample 1595241 | NCBI WGS metagenome assembly OJHM01 (sample SAMN05416781, study PRJEB24817) | seawater metagenome | isolation source: Sea water | place: Canada:Atlantic | collected 2013-11
GCTCATTGGGGCAGGATGTGGAGCGGCAGGTGATGTTGCGTGCGGTGCGCTGGCATCTGGAAGATCGGGTGATCGTGGATGGCAACAAGACGGTGGTGTTTGTTAAGTAACGCTGGACGCAAGATGCCTAATGCTTGACGCCAAGGACAACGGTCGCACGCTGTCAGGCATCAGGCATCAGGCATCAGGCATCAGGCATCAGGCATCAGTTGGTATAACGCAGGCCGATGCCCATGGTGCCGTAACTTTCAGATTCAAGCTGGGTCTGCTGGTAGTCGGCCGTCAGTGACAGATTCTTGAGTAGAGGAATCGCCAGGCCGATACCCAGGTAGGGCGCAATGCCGTTCTGGCTGTCGCTCACCGGCGCATCATTCACGGTAGTGACGGTGTTGCCGCTGCTATCGAGCAATACTCGGTCCTGCCGATTTTCCAGCTTGAAATCGTAGATATAGCCGCCACCGCGAAGATACAGCCAATAAGGAGACTGCCACAGAGCGCCCACGGTGAAGCCGTTCAGCTCCAGTGAATCTTCTTCCTGTACCCTGACTGAATTTGCGCCGGCGCCTTGTTCGGAGACATCCGGCGCGCGAGTAAACTGGCTGTCATTGGAGACTTCGCTTTGGCTGACAAAACCGCCTTCCAGCCCAAAGCGGCTGTTTTTGCCCAGCTCAACGCTGTTAAGCCACAGTCCAATCTTGATATTCAATCCGTCCGCCGTATCGAACCCGTACGGATCCATATCCGCGCGGATCATCTGGGCTTCAGCGTAGAAGTCCACATCCGGTGGGGCCAGTTCTTCGTCAGCGTGGGCGAGGGGAATCAAGGCACAGAGGCCCAGAGTCAGCGGCAATGTTATTTTCATTATTGATCCAGCCGTTGTGATAAGGACAATGGGCCACATTGTAACCAGCGCGAGACCTTCATGCACAGTGACTTGTTGAATTCCCAGTCCGAGACCTTGCTGGCCCTGTGCCGGCCGGGTTTTGAAACGGACCTGGCTGCCGAACTGAATTTCCATGCGGCAGACCAGATGGTGGCAGGCTACCCCCGCGCCACCGCTAACAGTGGGTACGTGCTGTGGCACAGCCAGCAAGGCTCGCTGGCCGACCTGCAGGATAGTGGGCTGATCTTTGCGCGCACCCTGAGTGTTTGTGAAGGCGAGTTTTCCAACATCGGTGATGACCGTATTACCGCCCTGTGGCCTTTGCTGGAACAGGCGGCGCCGTTTTCTGAGCTATACTTGGAGCACCCGGATACCAATGAAGGACGGGAATTGCAGCGATTTCTACGTGGTTTCCGCAAGGCGCTGGAACCCCGCTTGAAGAAAGCCGGCTTGCTGCGGCCAAAAGCGAAACAGCGGATTCACCTTTTCTTTAGTGATTCCCACAACGGCTGGGTCAGCACCAGTCCCAGCGCCATAACGCTGGTGGAAGGGGGCGTGCGGCGCCTGAGGCTGCCGGCAGAAGCACCGAGTCGTTCTGCGTTGAAAGTGGAAGAAGCCCTGATTCGCTTCTTCGGCAGTGCCAATGCACTGAACGCCAGAACGGCGGTGGATTTGGGCGCCGCTCCGGGCGGCTGGAGCTGGCAGCTGGCCCGGCGGGGCATTCGTGTGCAGGCGGTGGATCACGGCAAGATGGATCCCCGTTTGCTGGATGAATACCCGGTACAGCATGTGTCCGGCGACGCCTTTACTTGGCGCCCGCGCAGCAAGGTGGATCTGGTGGTGTGCGATGTGGTGGACAAGCCCGCCCGTACGTTGCAGCACATGGAAAAGTGGCTCACCCAGGGCTGGGCCAGTGCCGCACTGTTCAACCTGAAATTACCGATGAAACGCCGCTTCCAGGAAACCCGGCAGCTGCTGGAAAAACTCACCACTGCCATGGAGCGCATGGAGCATTTAGGTGAACCGGTGATCAAGGCGGCGCACCTGTATTACGACCGGGAAGAAATCACCGTCTGGGCCAGCTTCCACCGGGATTACTGACGGTGGATGCCGGGCGCGGCCGAACCGTTCCCTTGTTTGCTACGCTGGGCATGTTGTATTTCGCTCAGGGCCTGCCGGCAGGGCTACTGGGGAAATCCATGCCCGCACTGGCCCGTGATGCGGGGCTGTCGCCGGAATGGATTGGCTTGCTGGCGTTACCGGCCTTGCCGTGGGCGCTGAAGTTTATCTGGGCTCCCTGGGTAGATCGCTGGGGCAGCGGCCGCCCCAATCACCGAAAACGCTGGATTCTGCTCTGCCTGAGCGGGGTCGTGGCAGTACTGGCCGTGGCCGCCATGCTGTCTCAAGCCTGGTTGTTCGGCGCCGGTTTTGCCGTGCTGATCGTGATGCTGTTTTTGCTCAACTTGTTCAGTGCCACCCAGGATATTGCCACCGACGGTCTGGCCGCCCGGCTGCTGACGCCGTCACTGCGGGGCCTGGGTAACAGCGTTCAGGTCAGCGGGTACAAGGTCGGGATGATTCTGGGCAGTGGTGCACTTTTGATTCTGGTGGGGCAGTGGGGATGGCAGGCCACGCTGTTTACCATCATCGCCATGCTGCTGGTGGTGGCGGTAACCGCTTGGCGGTTTGATGAACCGCGGGAGCCTGTCCGGCAGCGTAAACCGGTGACAGCAAAATGGTGGCTGCGGCAGCTGGCGCTGTTCTGGCTCCGCCCCGGGCTGGGCGTCTGGCTGGTGATCCTGCTCGGCTACAAGGTGGGGGATGGTTTCGGCACCCGCATGATCAAACCTTTCCTGGTCGACAGGCACTGGACCCTGGCCGAAATCGGCACCCTGGATTTGGTCACGTCACTGGTCGGGCTGGCAGGAGCCGGAGTGGCAGGGCTTCTGATGATGCGCCTGAACCGCAGGCTGGCGTTGTTCGGTGCGGTGGGTGCCTTTACTCTGGCCAGTGGTTTCAGCGTGGCCTGGCTGGGCTATGCGTCGCATTTCTTGTTGGCTGCTATGCTCAGTGCGGCAGTGATCGTCTTGGCGGCTTTCTGGACCCCGCCGATTCAGCCGGAATGGGCGGAAACCGGCAGGTCCTGACGGGTGCTGAAGACCACATCGGTGGCATTGCCACCTTCGCTCATTTTCAGCAGAGCGGGCAGGGCGCGGAACACTTCCAGCGTCAGGGTTTTGCCCGTCAGGTTGGCGTGGGCCAGTGATTGTTGGCCTGGGCCGGTGACAGTGAGTATCGGGATGCCTTTTTCCATCTCCAGTGTTCCCTCAATGGCCGGCACCACGCGCTCCAGCCCCGGTCCCAGAGTCACGTTTCCTCCACTGTAGGCGAGATTGCCGCGGATGGTCCTGATCTCGGTCCCCGCGAATGAAAGCTGTGGCAGTGAAACGTCGAGCTGACCATCGGCCTGACCCTGCGGGAAAAAATCATTGAGCAAGGCGATCGGGATACGGGCCTGCCACTGTTCGAAGCGCCAGTCCCCCCAGTCCGCACCGACCCATCCTGCTGCGTTGACCTGGCCGGATTCGAGCGCCAATTCCAGGCCGGGAGTCAGGCCGCGCCAATCCAGGCGCCATGTCATGTCCAGTTGTTGTCCTTCCCATTGTGCCTTGCCCTGTCCATTCCACCAGAGCCCATAGAGTTTGGGGGTGGGTAGGGGTACGTCGTTTGTTGCCGGTGCGGATAACAGTGGCGTCATGACCGCCGCAGGCATCAGGGCAATTAGAAAGACCCCGAAGGAAAACAGGAAAACGAGAATGAGTCCGGCCACCGGGTAGCGAAGGGAGGTCATCGTTATGGCTCCTGGAATTATTGTTATGGATATGCCGTTAAGGAAGGTGCGTATTTGTTCGTATATTTTCGCTAAAGCTATGCGAAAAAGAGCTGATTAAAACCCTGTTGAGTCATCAGTCGTGTTTGTGAGAATCGGTGAATAACGCGCGTCTTAAAAGCCAGTCACAGATAAATTTTGAATCAGGTCACGTTAATTCTGGAAGCGGTGATAAGAAAGGTCACAAAGCGGCCGAAGTTTTGTCATTAGCGGTCAGCTGCTGGAAAAGATTTTTTTTGCATGCATAAAATCAGATAACAAGAAATTGAGGCTAAGTAATCAAAAAGTAAAATACGCTATTTGGCTGAGACGCCGTGGGTAGAAAAATACGGTGACAGCAGGGTAATGTTGGGTGTGCAGGCCCGTTAGGCTAATAGGAAATAATAAGAAGTCGCATATAAATACGTGCAATTTTCCCGCCGAATCATTGAGCTGAAACGGACGAGTAGAGCGTGGAGAAAATCACACTGTAGTTGCCACTGGATGGTTTTACAGGTTACGGCCCTTTGCAAATAACAGAATAAAAGGGATGCGGTCGAGGGATTGATACATGTTCAAAATAAATAGTATGGCTTATGAAGTGCCGTTGGTGTCCGGACGTTATGCCGAGCGGTTTATCGATTTCATGGAAGGGCGGGGTATCAGCCGTCAGGCATTGCTGGAAGGGACTTCACTTGAGGGTGTTCTGGCGCAACCGCAAGGGACATTGCTAACCATGAAACAGGTGATTGAGCTGATGGGCAATGCCCAGCGTTTTCTCCCTGATGAGCAGGCTGGCTTTGAGTTCGGCCAGCAACTGGACTTGCAGGGGCACGGCCTGCTTGGTTTTGCGTTATTGAAACAGAAGGATTACCGCGAGCTGGCCAGCATGGTGGTGCAATACCTGCGTGTTTCCTTACCGATTCTTGATATGAAAGTGTCTTGTAGCGGTGAGGATCTGCGTATTGCGCTGCAAGATGTGTGGGAACTTAATGAGCTGCGTCCCTTTATGGTCCAAGTCTACATGGGCAGCATTTATACGCTGACGTCGCTGATTGGCAGGCGCTTTCACTTCGAATTTGATTTTTGCACTGCGGCCGACGAAGAAAAATGGAAAAAAATTGCTCCCGCCGCTTTTTTATCTTTTGGCGAAAAGAGTAACCAGGTGGTGGTTCCTCTCTCTGGTCGGCCTGCCAGGGATGGTAACAATGAGCTCGCATACTATCTGGCCAGTGCCCGATCAAAAGAAGACGTGGTCGATGATGAGAGCATGGAAGTGGTGGCCAGAGTTCGTCAGCTGGTGATTAAATATCCCGGCCGGGAAGGCTCACTGGAACGTGTTGGTGAGCGGCTGGGAATGAGTGCTCGCTCTCTGCGGCACCATCTTAAGCTGGCGGGTGTGTCGTTTCACCTTATTCGAAGCCAGGTAAGAAAAACCTTTGCCAATCGCTACCTTAGAGATACCAACATGCCCTTGCATAAAATCGCTGAAGTGTTGGGGTACAGTGATCAGGCAAGTTTTACCAAGGCTTATCGAAGCTGGACCGGAGAAACGCCAGGGGATATTCGTCGCGGTTTTGTACAACCGTCCCAAACCTGATATTCCATAATTAAATTATAAAATATAACAGCAGCATCAGTGCGCCTGGTGCTGCTTTTTTTATTTGTGGGTCACTGTCTCGTTTCGCATGAGTAAAACATCACACCTGACTCTTTTAACAAAAAATACGTCACTCCTAACAATGCACCTTAATGTGACTTGCGAATAATGACATCCATGTGCTCGTGAGTAGATTCTCTATTGCCTGAGAGGAACTGCTCAGAGTGTTAATTGCGGGTACATGGATCGCAGGCAGGCTGCCAAGGCGCCATTACATGCGCTGCGATATACGCCTAAAAAACATTGAGAATAAATCCAAACGAGGAGTTGCTCATGATCCCCCAAAACATGACCTTCGGACCGTTCAAGATGCGGTCACTGGCAGCAGCAGGTTTGCTGGCTGCCAGCGGTGCCGCGTCAGCGGTACCGGTTCAATCCGATATGTACTTTCAATGTACCTATCCGTTGATTGGTCAGCAGCCGCTGACTGCTGATATCCAAACAGATATGCCGGAAAGCATTGGCGTTGGTGAAGAAACCGGTGCTTTCACCCTGAACATCACCGCGACTGCCGAAGGTAATACCTGGCAGGGCCTGAGCCTGGTGGGCGCTACCACCATCGAAGGGACTGCCGAGGCGGATTCCACAGTGAGTAGTAATTCACTGGATCTGCCGTTGACTATCCCGCTGGGTATTCCCGTCACCGACATTGCCGGTGTTTCCGGTCCTTTTGATCTGGTCGCAACGGGTGATACCCCGTCACTGACCTTCACCGAAAACGATGTGGGCATGGTGGACATCTTTGTGGAAGAGCAAATGACTCTGTCCATGATCGCCCGCAAAGCCGATGGCACTTATGTGGACTTCGGTTCTGCCTGGCATGATCCGAGTAACCCGGAAGTGTTCATCGTAGAATGCTCCATGGATCAGGCGCGCATGGATGAAAATGGCGCGACTAACCTGCTTCATTCTGTTGAGGTGGTTTCCGGTGTGTCCGAGCAGAACATTGCCGTTAACCCGGAAGAGGTCGACTTTGGTCAGGTGCAAGGTGGTCTGACTGAAAACGCGAGCGTGACGGTTGAAAACACCGGCGGCACAGCCCTGGGGATCAACGGTATTTCCATCACCGGTGCAGATGCTGGCTCCTTCATGCAGACCAACGACTGTACAACGGTCGCTTCCGGCGACAGCTGTAATGTTGATGTGACCTTCATGCCTACCGGCGAAGGTGCGCGCAGCGCGACTCTGGAAATTCAGTCTGATGATCCGGATAGCCCGACGGCCACTGTCGAACTGATGGGGCAGAGTGTGCTGGCTGCTGAAGCTGACATTGCCGTTGACCCGGCGTCTGTTGATTTCGGTTCTGTTACCGTGGGTTCCAGCAAAGACAGCACCGTTAGCATCAACAATGAAGGTACTGCTGCACTGAGCATCAACAGTGTTGCCATCAGCGGCGCCAACGGTAGCGAGTTCTTCCAGGCCCACCAGTGCGGCAGCATCGCACCCGGTGCTTCTTGCCCGATCGACCTGACCTTTACCCCAGCTGGCGAAGGTTCCAAGAGCGCGACACTGACCATCCAGTCCAGCGACATGGATGAGCCATCCGTAGAAATTGCCCTGAGCGGTTCTGGTCTCTCTGTCATGACAGACGAAGTGGAAGTGCCTTACGCGCTGACGGGTAACACGTACATCAAGAAAGCCTACGGTGATGTGGCCCTGAGTGGTGCTATCAACGCCATGCTGGACCTGGCTAGCGGTGATTTCTCTGCTGACCTGTCCCTTGAGCCTACCAGCGGTAAATTCCGTATTCTGTACGGCTGGAAGCGTGTCACTGCGGAAGCTGATATTGAGTTCGAAACAGTGGGTGAAACTACAGGTAATCTGAACGGTGGGGCGCTGACTGCAGAAGCTCAGATGTACATCAAACTGCCTACCGTGAAGATGAATCTCTTCGGCTGGGGCTTGAACGTTGGTGGCGGTGATGAATGTCGCACCTCCGAGCCGGTGACTATCCAGCTCAATACGCCTGACGGTGAAAGCTTCGATCCGCTGGGCACCGGTGGTAACCTGGCCGGTACCTACGATCTGCCGGACCTGGAAAACTGTGGTGGCATGACCGGCCTGCTAAATGTCTTCATGGCTGGCAGCGGCAACACCATCAACCTGTCCTTGACTCCGAACCTGCCGTAACCCTCAAGGTGTCCTGTGAAAACAGGGCACCGGTTTTATTCGGAACCAAGACATCGCTGTGCCCGTCCGGGCACAGCGTTTTCTCATGCTTGAACGGCTCCCTAAGTCAGATCTGTGACGCTCTGTTTTAGGGAGCTCTTTAATCAGGAAAGACTATGCATTTACGAACAAGGCCTTGGCGGCCAGGTAACAGCTTGTTGATGGGAGCCATGTTGCTTTTTGCCGGGCAGGCCGTTGCGGTACCGGTGAGTGCGTCACTGGACTACACCTGCGTGTTCCCGCTCATTGAAGAGCAGCCACTGAATGTGGAAATCCGTTCTGATATGCCTGAGGCGGTGGCTGTGGGCGGCGGGACGGACGCTTTCGATATTGATGCAACCGCACACGTTAGTGCGCAGTCGTGGAACGGATTGAGTTTTGTTGGCACCACAACCGTGGCAGGAACGGTTTCTGCGCAAGCGATGTTTAGCACGCCGGCGCTGGACCTGCCGCTGGTCATTCCCATGGACATAACCCGCGAGGCGTTACCGGCTGAGGCCAGCACCTTTGATGTAGCGGCGTCAGGCAGTACCCCGCCTTTGACACTCAATAATCCGGGCACCGTGGATATTCGGGTGGGGGATCTGGTGATGATGCTGGCGCCGGAAGACAGCAACGGCAACCCCACCGGCCTGGGTGACTTTGAAAGCGAGTGCACACTTGTGGCGGGCCAACAGGCGGTTTTGCACACGTTCGAGGTGACCGATGGCTCTGAAGGCAATCAGGCATTTGCGTTTGCGGGACAAGGCCAGATCAATGACCGAGTCGCGTTGCCATTATCCGGGCAGATGACGGTGGCGGTAGAACCGGGTAGCAATACGGTCAGCGGGCAGATGCAAGCGAACCCGGCCAGCATCAGCGTCAGCATCATCCGGTTTTTCAAAACCCTGTCACTGGATGCGGATGTGACATTTCTTCCGCAAGGGACGTTATCAGGCTCCTTCAGCAATGGGCGCCTGGCGCTTGAGCAGGAGATAAGTGCAGAGCTGGATAATGTGCACCTCAAGGTATTCGGATTTCCCCTTTCTCAGGGGCAGAGTGACAGCTGTAAAACCGCTGCGCCGATCCCGCTGGCCTTCAGCTCGCCGGATGGGGAAAGCTTTGATATGGAAACCGGGGGGCACCTTGCCGGCACATTTTCCATGCCGTCCTTTACCGGCTGCGGTGCCATGACAGAACTGGTTAACCTGTTCCTGACCGGGCCCGATAACACCTTCAGCATTATGCTGACACCGGAGTCGTGAAGCATGTGTGCAGTCAACGTTACCCCTCTCGTGCATAAAGAACAGGAAGGTTTGGCATGATGACGTCTGGATACCGATGGATCGATGCAGCAGGGCACCTTGCTGTTACCAGCATGGTGATGGTTCTGACGATGGCATTGATGAACCCCGCCAGTGCCGACGACAGTTTCTATATTCCACCGGATACGCTGCCGTCGGGTTCGCCGGGGGATATCGTGCGTTGGCGTGAATCTTTGGCGGGGCCGCCTGCTGCCAGGGCGTTGGCCAATGCCTGGCAGGTTATGTATCTGTCCACGGATGGGCTCGGCAATCGGCAGGTGGTTACCGGCACCATCCTTGTACCCAAAGGCAAGGACACGGCCCATATGCCTGTTATCGGCCTGGCACCGGGAACGGCGGGGCCCGCTTTTCGCTGTGCTCCTTCACGGATGATCAACAAGGGTGCGTATTACGAGCAGCCGGCCATTAACGATATGCTTGAGCGTGGCTATGCGGTGGCCGTGACCGATTACGTGGGTTACCACCCGGATCCTGCCACCACCTATATTATCGGTCGCTCCATGGGCGCAGCGTTGCTGGATGGGGTTCGTGCCGCCCAGCGCTTGCCCGAAAGTGGGCTCTCTGATTCTGCCCCGGTCATGTTGCGCGGCTATTCCCAGGGAGGCGGTGCCACCATGTGGGCCGGGCAGATGATAGACAGTTACGCGCCGGAGCTGGATCTGCGTGGTATTGCCGCTGGCGGCGTGCCGGCCAACTTGGCGCAAGTGGCTCTGCCATTGAACGGCCAGGAGGGTTTCGGTGTGCTGCTTTATGCCTTGCTCGGGCAGGATAATCTCTACCCGGAACTGTCTCTGGAACCGTATCTGAACAGCCAGGGTCAGCAGGCGGTGACGGAGATGGTCAGCGACATGTGTGTGCTGGAGCTATTGCAGGATTTCCAGGGCGTATCGCTGGCTGAGATAACTGACATCAACCCGCTCACCGGCCCTCGGCTCGAACGCATTGCCGAGAATCAACTGGGTAACGGGAGTATCAGCGTGCCAGTGTACCAGTACCACGAAGTGCAGGATGGCCTAGTGGCATACGGGCAGGCAATGGCTTTGCGAAACCAGTATTGCAGTGCCGGTGTGAACCTGACCTGGCAGGAACAGGATACCCAAGGGGCAAGCGGTGTTATCCGTCATATTAACCTGGCCTACCGGGGTAACCCCGGGGTTAACCAGTTTGTGGATCAGGTCATGGCGGGCAATCCACCACTGTCGAACTGCGCCATGGCACCTTGATCGTTTGTTACCTTGGGGGAGGTAAAACGCAAGGGCAGGGCGCGGCTGGGCTTTCTGGGCATGCGAAGACTTTCGCTGAAGGGCTGCGAAATTGAACACAATCGTTATAATGGCCGCCCGATTCGATTGACCCGGAGCCCTTCCCATGGACGCTCATCATCATCTTGATGCCACCGGCTTGCTATGCCCTGAACCGGTCATGATGCTGCATAACAAAGTCCGTGATATGGCGCCGGGCGAGGTGCTGGAAGTCCGGGCGACAGACCCTTCTACCGAGCGGGATATCCCCAAGTTTTGTCAGTTTCTCGGTCATACCCTGCTGACGCAAGAACAGGACGGTGACCTCTACCTGTACTGGATCGAAAAGAAAAAAAGCTGAGCGGCACAGCGCTGCCGTCAGCCTGAAGCCCGGAGAAACCCGTTTTCCGGAGTTCAGTGCTTACGCCGTACCAGTGCTGTTTCGCACTGCCTGAACATTCGTCAGCGTTCAGCTTTTTGCCAGCATGGCCACCGCAGCCAAAGCCTCTGGGTCCCTTTCCTTTAATTTGTTGGCAATGCCGTGCTGGAAGAAATAGCGGAATGCCGGCAGGGATTGCGCGGTGGTCAGGCATTCTGCCCCGGGCAGGATGGGGGTTTCTACCGGGTCATTCTCCTGCGCCACCATGGCGGACAGGGTGCCATCGGCAAACAACGTCCAGCTCACCACTTCCATCAGGCTGATGGTGTGGAAATTGTCTTCAGAGAAGACAGCGTGGGTGCCGATGGTATCCGGAATTTCCTGAATCGCTTGTTCGCCGGGTTGGGGTTTGCCGAAAAACGACAGGGCCGCATCCAGCTCCTGCACCTTGTGCTCCGGCGCATCCACGAACAGGTAATCGCTGTGAGGCAGGCGGTAGCCCTCCCAGCGGCCATTCAGCGGGTCGGCCAGCGCCATGGCGGATACTGGTTCCTTGAGCCAAGGCACCATGGCGACAGTCTCGCCATTGGCCAGTCGCGCCCAGGCCAGAATTTTCAGTGAGAACAGTTTGTCGGGGTGATGATCGTTGGCATAGAGCAGTTCAATGCCATCGTATTCCGGGGATAAACGCAAAATGGGGGGCTTGGCCGCTTTGCGGCGTGGTGAGAAGGAAACAACATTGCTTCCGCTTGGGTGTTGCCGGTTCGCCTGAGTCATGGGCTTCTCCCGGTACGTTTCCTTGGGGACGCAGCATGATCACAGCGGATCGTGCGGCACGGCCCGTTAATTCACGTTAGCCTGTCACAGGGCGCCATGCAAGCCAGTGCAGATAACCGGCTTTAGTAGCCAGCAGGCTGATTGCCTTAGGTTGGAGTGGTTTTCTTGAGGACGGCAATCAATCAGGAGTGATGTGTGCAGTGTGACTACTACTTTGCCTATGGGTCGAACATGAACCCGGCACGGATGGCCGTGCGGGGCATGCGCTATCGGCAATCGTTACGAGCGCAATTGCCCGGTTGGCAATTGGCTTTTAACAAGCGTGCCCATGGCAAAGAAGGGATTGCCTACGCCAACATCGTTAGTGCGGGAGAGCCCGGAGCGGCGGTGCAGGGTGTGCTGTACCAGTTATGGGACCATCGGGAAATCGAACGAATGGACCCGTTCGAAGGCCACCCAGTCCGTTACCGCCGTGAGCGACTGGCGGTACAGACTGATGTGGGGGAGTTGCATACGTGGGTCTATATCGCCAATGCAGAATGGCAATCCGATGATTTGCGCCCGGAACGCTGGTATCTGAATCATCTTCTCAGCGGCCGGCCTTGGCTCAGTGCCGATTATTACCGGCGTTTGCTGGCCACCGCCTGTGTGGATGATTGCCAGCCACGCTGAATGTCTTCTCGCCGCTAACCGCCGATGGCCAGTGGGGCAGCAGACGAGCTAACCATTGCCAACACCGGTAAGGCCACAGCCAGTCGCCCTGCCAGCCGTGCCCGATATGGCAGTAAAAACACCAGTGGCAAGCCGGCCACCGCCACCAGGCTCACTGCCATAAACAGGGCCAGCCCCAGAGGCCAGACTGTGAGTGTTACCAGCAGCGATAACCCCAACAACAGCCAACCGGGCCAGCGGTAAAAGCGCACACGCTCTGGCTGCAGTTTGCGGCCCATAACCTGATCATGATGGCGTTTCATGGCCAAGGACAGGCTGGTAAGGCCGGCGTAGGCCAGTGACAAGGCGAGAAAAAGCGACAAAGCCATCGTCATGGTGATTCTCCGGCTGGCTTATTTTGGGGCGTGCTGACGGTAGCTGACCGAGGTGTGCGGGCACGACGCGGTTTGGCCGGTTCGGGTTTGCGCTGTAGGCGCCACAGGGTATAGCCACCCAGGGCGGCAAGAATCAGGCAGACCAGGTCGAAGCTGGCGATGGCTGGGTGCTGCCAGGCCAATGCGGAGAACAGGTGCGAGTTCGTGGTGAAAATATTGACGATTGGCACGGCGAGCCACAACAACGAAGTAGCCGCCACTTGTTCGCTCCAGCCCTGTCGATGCGGGCGCAGCAAACCGTGGATCAGTGAGATCAGCCAGACCAGAAAGAATACCTGGATCTCACGATCTTCACGGGCCTCTACGGCAACGGGCAACAAGCGATTAGCCAAGAAGTAGGCGGCGATGGCCTGCATCAGCCCGGTGATGGATGCCATATTCAGCCCATTCACCATTTTCAGGGCTCGGTCCGGCTGCTGATCTCGGCGTAACTTCTGAGTCCGCTTGCTCACCCAGAGCAGCATGCCGGTGACAGTCATGGCGGAACCTGCCACCCCAAACAGAAAGAACAGCCAGCGAGTAATCGGGTCGGCAAAGCGCGCCATGTGAACGCTGGAAAAGAAATTATAGATACGCCAACCGGGCGATACTTCGTCATTGGCGGGTATGCGCGTTTCAATCAGTTCGCCGTTGCTGCCCCGGAAGACTTGCGTCGGTTCGCCGCCGCGTTGGCGATCGGTCACCGCCGGGTCACGGTATACTCGTAAGGTGATCTGTGCGTTTTCTCGATTAGGATTAGTAATCTGAATACGTTCAACGGGTTTACCGAAACGGGCTTCGGTCTGTTCGATCAAGGGACCAATAGCGACCATTTCTGCGGGCGCACCCGGTCGCGCGGCATCTTCTCCACGGGAGAATGCCTCGGAGAAAAATGCACGGCGATCATTCTCATACGCTGCGTCGATACCCCACGGCATGATCAGGGTCATAAACAGTAACAGGCCTGAATACGTAATCATGAAATGGTAAGGCAAGGCGAGAACGGCGGTGGCGTTATGGGCGTCCAGCCAGGAGCGCTGTCCTTTACCCGGACGAAAGGTAAAGAAATCCTTGAAGATTTTCTTGTGGGTAATCACCCCGCTAATAATGGCGATAAGCATGAACATTGTGGCCACGCATACCAGCAAGCGTGCCCACAGCCGGTCTATGCCATATAGCTCGAAATGGAATCGATAAAGAAAATTGCCGCCACGAGTAGCGCGTGGCTCCACAATATTGCCGCTATCCGCATCCATTAGCATTTGTTCACCGCGACGGCGGCCACCACCTTCCGGTTGCTTAGCCGGCTGCCAGCGTAGCTCGGCGGCGGTTTGGCGGGCTCCAGGGAGGCTGATATCCCAGGATTTCGCGTCTGAGGCCTTGGCGTTCAGCGCCGCCATTGCCAGCTCGACAGTTGCTGGTTGCAGGGTAGAGTCATGCAGTTCTGGCTGCATCCACAGAGTAATTTCTTCGCGGAAATAAGCGCTGGTACCGGTAATGAAAATAGCCACCAACAGCCAGCCAAGTAATAAACCGACCCAGGTATGCAGCCAGGCCATGGATTGGCGAAAGGATTTATTCATGCGGGCAGGCCCCACAGATACACTCCGCCCAGCAGTAGGCTGGGTGCCAGAATGCCGGCCCAGGCTCGCCACGCTGAACGGGCGGAAAATGCCCAGATTGCCGCGCCGCTACAGAGCAAGAACGACACCATGATGCCGATGATCACGGCCTGGTCACGTGCTATGGGCAGAGTAACGGCCAATGCCATGGCCGCAAGGGCGCCTAGCCCATAGCCACCCAGAGCCGCGGCCAAGGTGCGGGAAGTAATCGAAAGTGGAGTCATAAGAGCGTAGAGGCAAGCCAATAAAAATGAGAATGGTTATTATCTACAGAAACGATGCAAAGAAAATGCAAATGACGCCATGAATGCGATGCCAGGATGTAAACACTGTAAGGGGGGAGGCGTGCGGATCAGGCCGCCAGGTCATCCTGGGCATTAGTTGGCGGTGCCGGAAGGGGCTGAGTGAGCCGCCAGCGCAGGCGCCAGCCCAGAAAAACGGCGGCACTGGTCAGGCCGGCCACCAGGCCAATCCAGAACCCGGCGGGGCCCATGGGCTCCACCCACCAGTGCGTCAGTGCCAGGCCATAGCCGATGGGCAGGCCGATGCCCCAGTAAGCGAGCAGGGTCATGACCATGGGCCAGCCGGTGTCTTCAAAACCGCGCAGGCAGCCATTGGCGCACACCTGCAGGGCGTCAGACACCTGGTATAGAGCGGCGAACAGTAGCAAGTAGCTGGCCAGAGCAATCACGGAACCATTGTCAGTATAAATGCGGGGAATCCAGTGGCGGGCCAGCACCAAGCTACTGGCAGCTGCGATGCCGACGACCAGTGTAATGGCCATGGCCACCTGCACCGCCACTCGAATACCGTCCCGATCGCTACGCCCGCGGGCGTGCCCCACCCGCACGGTGGCGGCCAGGGCGAAACTCAGTGGCACCATGAAAATCAGGGAGGTGAAGTTGAGAGCGATCTGGTGGCTGGCGACCACCTGGGCCCCCAGGCTGCCAATCATCAGAGCGATGACCGCAAAGATGCTAACCTCAAAGAAAATCGTCAGCCCCACTGGCAAGCCCAAGCGTAGCATGTAGCCAAGGCTGGCCCGATCAAAATGCCGCTGTCGCAGGTTGAGCGGGGCATGCTGATAGACCGGGTGGCGGTGGGTGTAGACCATCATCATCAGTGCCATGGACCACATCACCAGCGCGGTGGCCCAGCCACAGCCCACGCCGCCCATGGCCGGGAAGCCGAGCTTGCCGTAGATCAGCACATGGTTACTAGGGATGTTGATCATCAGGCCGATGACGCTGATCAGCAGCACTGGGCGGGTATGATTCATGGCCTCGGTGTAGCTGCGCAGGGCCAGCATAATGGCGGCCCCGGGCATGCCCCAGCTGAGCGCATCCAGGTAACCGCTGACCATGGGGCGAATAGCCGGGTCCACGTCCATCCACACCAGCACCGGGGCGATGCTACGCAAAATCAGCGCGCACAGAATACCCAGCCCCAGCCCCAACCACAGGCCCTGCTGGGCGAGGGGGTTGATGCGATGATAAGCTTTGCCGCCGAGATGCCGTGACAGCACCGGTGTGGCGCTCATTAACACGCCGGTCATAAACAGGAACAGTGGCACCCAGATACTGGCGCCCACGGCCACGGCGGCCAGGTCATTGGCACTGACCCGTCCGGCCATCATGGTGTCCACAAAGCCGTTGGCCGTCTGTGCCAGCTGGCCACCCAAAATCGGCAAAGCGAGGGTGAGCTGAGCGGCGAGTTCCTGGCGGCGCGATAACATAGGCGAGTGCTACTGTTGTAAACGGAACGGTGTGGTGAACGAAATAGATCAGAATCAGGTTCAGACGAAGGCGGCTACCATACCGCAAAGCGCTTCACAGGTGTACGCCAGTGATGCGCTGGAGACCCTGTTTCGGGCGACTTTTTTTCATTCCCACCAGACCGTGCTGGAAGGCGGCGCCAGTGAACCGGTGTACTTGCCCGGCCACCCCCACCGGATTTGTTATACCCGCGATTATTTCCGTAGTGCGTTGCATGAAATCGCCCATTGGTGCGTGGCCGGCCCGGCTCGTCGCGAGCAGGAAGACTACGGTTACTGGTATGCGCCGGATGGCCGCAGCGCGGATCAGCAGGCCCAGTTTGCCCAGGTGGAGGTGTATCCACAGGCGCTGGAAGCGCTGTTTTGTGCTGCCTGCGGGCATGATTTCCGGGTGTCGCTGGATAACCTGAATGGCGATGGCGGCGATGAACCGGCCTTTGCGTTGATGGTCAAAGCCAAGGCGCAGGCGCTGCTGGAGCAAGGCCTCGCAGAGCGGCCGGCGCGTTGGTGTAAAGCGCTGGCAACGGCGTATGGCCGTGAGGGCGTGTCTTTGCAGCAAGCTTTGCAGAAGCTTTTTTCGTAGGCGTAGGGCTGTCGGATTACGCCTTTCAGGCTAATTTGACCTACTTGAAAGGCTGAGTTTTGTAGGTCGAATTAGGCCGAAGGCCGTAATCCGACTGCTAATGGTTAAAGTCGCCCGCTGCGTTTCAGCGCTAGGTACAGATGGTTCAACTGCTGGGGCATGTTCTGCGGCGTGGCGCTGGTGACCAGGGCGCCTGCGTGGCGCAGACGGGTGTGCAGCTGCTGCCGTTGCTTCTGTTCCTGGGCATCGGCGCACAGCGTTAACGCCTGGTCAAAATCTTCCACCGGCTGGCGCGCCAGAGCTTCCTGCTCTGGCAACAGCATATCGGCGATCAACACAAGATGATGGCGACGCATCAAGCCGACGGCGCTGAGCAGGTCATCCAGGTCTTCGTGTTGTAGCCGAGTCACCAGCACCACCAGCGCTCGCCGGCGGCTATGGCGTACCAGTTGACGTGCCGCCAAGCTGAAGTCACTGGCGTGCTGGCTGGGATGCAGGTCATACAGCCCGTTCAACAAGTGGTTAATGCCATTCTGCCCCTGCACCGGTGGCAGCCAGCGTGGTTGATCGCCGGAGAACAGCATGGCGCCGGCCTTATCTTTTTGCTTGAGCGCACTCCAGGCCAGCAGCAGGGAGGCATTCAGCGCATGGTCAAAACCGGTGAGATTGCCCACTGGCATGCCTAGGCGGCGCCCCCCATCGAGCATGATCAAAACTTGCTGGTTTTGCTCATCCTGATACTCACGACTAATCAGGCTGCGTCGGCGGGCGGTGGCTTTCCAGTCAATCTGGCGCAGGCTGTCGCCGGGGTGATATTCGCGTAACTGGTGGAACTCCATGCCTTCGCCGCGACGGGGCTTTAGGCGAGTCCCGGTAAGCAAGAAGGAATGGTTGGCATCCAGCTGGGTTTGCCCGATGCGGGAAAAATCCGGGTACACCGGCACCGTGCAGCGGGCCGCGCAGATTTTGCGTACCGACCAAAACCCAAGCTGGCTGGGGAACCAGAACTCCAGATCACCGAACGCCACTGGGCCGCGCCGGCTGGGGCGGTAATGGTAGGTGAATTCGGTGAGCTCATTGTCCGCACGGTTCAGCAGGCAGGGCAGGCCGGTGAGTGGATCATCGCCGGGATGATGATCCGCCAGTGTGGCCTGTGCCGGTAACTCCGTGGAGGGAATGCGCACCTTGATCGGGTGAGGCTGCTGCACGGACAGGGCATTGGGCACGATACGCTCCGCCGCTGGTGCCGGGCGGCGCCAGCCATGGAGCAGATCGAGCAGGGCAAAGGCCGCCAGAATCGCCCCGGCCGCCCACCATAGCAGGCTCGCGATGCTGCTACTGAAAAACAACAGCGAGATCGCGCTCAGGGCCCAGAGGCCGACGGCGAGAAGCAGGCGCGGAGCGGGCTTCATTGCCGCGGTGCTTCCACCTGATCGAGCAGACGGGCCAGCGCGGTTTCCGGGGTCTGGCCTTCGATTTCTGCGTCAGCACTGAGTTGAATACGGTGGCGCAGCACCGGGCGAGCCACTTGCTGGATATCGTCCGGGGTCACGAAGTCACGGCCTTCGAACATGGCCTGTACGCGCGCTGCGCGGGCCAGTGCAATACTGGCACGGGGGCTGGCGCCGTGGCTCAGGCCATTGAAGTCGCGGGTGGCGCGCACGATGCGCAGAGCATAGTCCAGCACTTCGGCGTCGATCAGTACGTCATTGCTGAGCGCTTTCATGGCCTGCAGGCCGGCCGCATCGGTGGCCGGGCTCAGGCTGTCCACGTCCAGGCTGGCGCGGATGGTGCCGTCGAGCACCATGTTCACCAGG